>Ga0210040_10010173_pt1 | contig 10831 bp, 6 predicted proteins | sample CryGeyCG12114_NA_FD_185462 | JGI IMG/M metagenome (GOLD analysis project Ga0210040, IMG submission 185462) | Groundwater microbial communities from aquifer - Crystal Geyser CG19_WC_8/21/14_NA (SPAdes) (version 2) | ecosystem: Environmental > Aquatic > Deep subsurface > Groundwater | place: USA... | reverse complement strand
TCAGCGTACCGGCGTTATCGCCCAGGGTCATTACCAAAGGAGAAATAGGTTCGTGCAGCGATTTAAAATGAAAATCTTTCACTATCCCGATTACCCGGTAAGTAGTTTTAATGCCCTGGTTGTTCGAGTAAGTGAGGCTGTGACCCAGAGCATTTTTTCCCCAACCCAATACGTTGGCCGCCGTTTCGTTCAAAATCATGCCCGCAGAATCGGTGGTAAAGTCTGGCGAGAAATTTCGTCCGGCTACTACCTGCATACCCAAGGTGGGGATATACTGATGATCTACACTGTAGCGCAGGGTTTTTATTAATTGCGTAGGATTATCGTCGGGGAAAACCGTGAAATTATTGTTATTGCTGGGGCCGGCTGGCAAGTAACTGGAAGTACTCACGCTTACTACCCGAGGATCTTGCCGGAGTTGTTGCCGGAATGCTTCGGCTTTATTACCCAGGGCATACGCCGGAATCAGCAATACCTGGTCTTTGTTATAGCCTAGTTCTTTATTTTGGATATACCGTAGTTGCCGGTATACTATCGTGGTACTTACTATAAGGGTAACCGAGATAAAAAACTGAAAAACTACCAGGCCACTGCGTAAACTCAAGCTTTTTTTACTAGAATTAAATCGGCCTTTCAGTACGGCCACGGGCCGGAACGAAGAAAGGAAAAAAGCCGGGTAACTACCTGCCAGCACGCCCACGAGCAAACCAAACAGCAACAGCCCCGGCAAAAGCCAAGGATTAGCGGTAATATTCAGCGCTAATTTTATTCCGGCTAGGTCGTTAAAGATTGGTAAGGCCAGGTGCACCAACAGTACTGCCAATAATAACGCCATAGCCGTCAGCAGTACCGATTCGAGCAAAAATTGCTGTATTAATTCCCCTTTCACCGAACCCATTACTTTCCGGATACCTACTTCTTTGGCCCGTTTAGCAGCGCCGGCTGTAGAAAGGTTCATGAAATTAATGCCGGCAATCAGCAGCATTATTACGGCAATGCTGCCAAAAATATACACGTACTGGATATCGCCGTTTAATCCCAGTTCTCCTTTTAGTTTTGAGCGGAGGTGAATAGCGGTAAGGGGTTGCAGAAACAGGCCAACGTTGTTGCCTCTTTGTTGGAATTGGGCCAGGTTCATGCCCATGGCCGGCAATAGTTGCGGACCCATATATTTTTCCACCACCTGGGGTAGTTTTGCTTCCAGTTGTTTATAATCGTAACCCTTAGGCAGCACCAGGTAGGTATAGAATTCTGAGGTCATCCAGGACGGAGATTTAGCCTCCGGGAAACTGGCCATGGAAGCGAAAATATCAAAATAAAAGTGCGAATTAGCGGGTACTTGGTCTATTACGCCGGTTATTTTCAGGGAAGTATTATAATCTTTAAAGAAAAGTATTTTCCCCATTGGGTTAGCCGAACCAAAATACTGCTGTGCCACCGCCTGCGAAATAACAATAGTATTTGGTTCTACTAAGGCTGTTTTGGGATCGCCCTGGAGGAAAGGCAACGTGAATACTTGAAAAAAATTTGAGTCGACGAACGCAAAAGCATTTTCCCGAAAGGATTTATCTTTGTAGGTAATGCGGGGCGTACCGTAATTGCGTAAACGGGTAGCCTCTTGTACTTCGGGATAATCTGCCCGTAGCGTTTGGGCTACGGGTGGCATTACGTGCGCTTCAGCCATTTTCTCACCCTGAATAGAACCTTGGAAAACCACGCGCACGATGCGGTTAGCTTTTTCGTTATAACGGTCGTAACTCCATTCGTGGCTTATAAAAAGCATAATCACCAGGCAGGTAGCCATGCCAATAGCCAGACCAAAAATGTTAATGGCCGAGAAAGCCTTGTTGCGCCCCAGGTTGCGGAAGGCAATTTTAAAATAGCTCTTGAACATGGCTTTATTATTTTAAAAAGTGTAACAGTTATTTATTCTCTGGTAATTAGACACAACTATCAAGCTATTAAACACAAGATTTTTATGGTAATATCTTATTGATTTTTAATGCTTAATGAATAAAATAATTGATATTCATGTATGTTTAATTTTGTCTTTTTACTTCATAGGTTAAAAAGACGACCAACTTATTTACTTTTCTAACTCTAGTTTAATGCTTCCCAATCCGGCACTTACATTTATATTTAAAGATTGCGCCGATTTGCCGTAAGCATCGTTTACATAATAGCCGCCTTGTTTGTGCAAACTGCCGCTTTCTATGCTGCCTAACCCCGCTGCTTTTACCCGCACCCCAACTTTGCGGGGCAGTATTAAGGTTAAATCACCAATGCCACCGGAGATATCGGCATCTAAATTTTGGGTGCGGTTACCGGATAAGTTTAAAGTTAAAGAACCCACGCCAGCGCTCACTTTTAAATTAGAAACCGAAGTATTGGCTAAGTTCACGTTAAATTCGCCGGCTCCGGCTTCTATTTCCAGGCGATTTAGTTTGGCCTGGCTTAAATCTACGGTTCCTTCCCCGGCTCCCATTCTAAATTTCAGGTTGGTAGGTACGGTACGCGCTAGTTTAATATTCCATTCGTTCCGGTCTTTATCCTGCATGTTGGTGTTTTTCTCTTCCGGCTGTTTGATAGATAGTGCGCCGGTTGCTTGATTAAAACTTACTACCGGTTTCCAATTCGGCCGCGTGTAAGTAAAACTAGCATCCATTTTAGGTTGCTCTTGGGTAGTGAGTTTAAAAGTGCCGGCATTTATCTGCAGTTCGGCCTGGAGGGTTTTAATATTTTTTAAATCGATGGTTTGCTTCATGCTTTGCTGGGCCTGGGCAGCATAACCAAAAATTAAAACCGCGGCAAGCAGCATACAAACACGAAATACTGGTAATCTTAATTTTAATAGTCTCATTTTTAAGTTGATTTTAGAAGTAGAAATTAAGGTTTATTCGCTACGGAGGGCTTTCACCGGATTGGCTATTGCCGCTTTTATGGCCAGGGCGCTTATGGTTGTTAAAGCAATAAATATTGCCATTACGCCTGCCAGGGCAAACATCCACCATTGTATTTTTATCTGATAAGCAAAATCCTGTAGCCATATACTCATGGCATACCAGGCAATAGGCGTAGCAATAATTATTGCGACCAATATTATCCGTACAAAATCTTTAGAAATGAGGGTGGTAATATCCAATACGCTTGCGCCCAGTACTTTCCGGATACCTATTTCTTTAACGCGGCGACGTGTTGATAAAGCAATAAGCCCCAGCATGCCCATACAGGCAATGGCAATGGTCAGGAAGGCGACATAATTGGTTATTTTTAAAATACCCGAAAGCAGATTATACTGATCTCCCACCAAATCATTCATATAATGATAGGTAAAAGGTCTTTTGGCCGGCATGTCTTTAAACTGCTTTTCGATGCTGGCCAAAATCTCTTTACTATGCCGCATATCCAGGTTTATGCTTAAATATTTACTATTGTTCAGGCCTGCTTTTCCGTGATAGGAATGTACTAAAGGTTCAATTGGTTTTTGTAAATCACTGTAGTGAAAATCTTTCATTACCCCAATAACGGTTAGCGCTTCATTGTTTTCGCCGCCCGGTCTTATTTGCTTGCCAATGGGATTTGTCCAGCCAAATGCTTTAGCGGCAGTTTCATTCAGCATGATGCTTTTCCCTTCACTGGCCGCTAAATCATCATTAAAGTTCCGGCCTTGCGTAACGGGTATCTCAAAAGTGCGGGCAAATCCGGCATCCACGCCCGGCTGGCGGAGCTTAATTTTTTTATTCGTTTCTATATCTATATAATCATTATAGTTTTCCCAGTATTGGGTAGGAATTTCCTGAGTAGTTGAAAATGATTTTACATAAGGATTGTTTCGCAATAGATTCAGAATTACATCAAACCGGCCGGCAGCCGCCTGGGGATTTTTAAAAGCTAAGTCCAGATTAACTATTAATACGTTATCTTTATCAAAACCCAGCGCAGCCATTTTCATATAACCAATCTGCTGATTTAGAATTAAGGCCGCGCAAATCAGTATAATAGCCAAAGTAAATTGTAAGCCTATAAAGGTATTTCTAACGGATTTTTTATCTCCCTTACTGCTAATGTTCCCTTTTATGGTGTCGGTTACTTTTACGGAGGTTAAATGCAGGGCCGGGTATGCACCGGCCATAACAATCAGTACTAGAATACCTAGGGCAAATAAGAGAAACAGCAAATAATCTTGCTTCCACTGAAATAATAGCTCCCCGAAATTGGGGCTTATTATTTTATTCATTTGGGGCAACAGGAAATTTGTAAAGAGCAAATAGCCTGCTAGTAAAGAAACCAAAATAATCAGCGCATTTTCTACACAAAACTGCGTGATGATAGTACGTTTACCCGAACCAAGCATTTGCCGTACGGCCACTTCCTTTGTGCGGCTAAACATGGTAGCCGCATTGAGATTGAGGAGATTAACAATTACGATTAGTAAGATAAATACCGCTGCCGCAACGGCCCCGGCTATAATGGTGCTTATATTGGTATCGCCTTCTTGGGTAATTTGCGCAAAGGGCGCAGTTCTCACGGTGTTTACCTTTGCTTCCGGAGGAGAATATTGCTGAAAAATGCGATTTATTTTCTGATCTAACCTTTTGGGGTCAGCACCTTCGTGCAAAAGCAGGTAATTGTAAGCAAAAGTATTGTACCAGTCAGCACTTTGTTTAAAACCTTCTGTATCAGCTAAAAGTGACATGGGAAGCAAAACATCGGCCTTTATAGTAGAATTAGACGGTATTTTTTCCAGTACACCCGTAACCGTAAGCAGAATGGAATCATCGGCTGCTATAATTTTTCCTAGACCTTTTTCATTACCAAACAATTGCTTTTCTAAATCTTCAGAAATAACAATACTAAACTTTTGACTTAATGCCGTTTCGCGGTTTCCATCCTTTAGTTTAAAAGAAAATACTTTAAAAAATCCGGTATCTACATAAGCAGTATTTTCCTGCGCCTCTTGGTTGCCGTATTTCAGCCAGGGCCAGTTCCATTTTTGAATATGCGTGGCGGCTTCTACTTCCGGGGCTGCTTTCTGAATTTCGTAGAGTAACGGAAATGAAGTTTGGGTATAGCCGTTGCCATCGGGCGCATACGTTTTCAGGTAATACATCCTATCTTTATTTTCCTGAATACTATCAATGGTATAATACTGATAAACCAGTAACCCCAACGCCATTACACTAGCTAAACCCAAAGACAAGCCAAGAATATTGATGAAAGCGTAACTTTTCCTTTTAACAAGGTTGCGCCAAGCAAATTTCAGATAGTTTATTAGCATAATTTATGGTTTAAAAATGATATAGAACCTACTAAGAATAGTTATTACTCCTTGTGCAGCGAACGCGACGAATTCGTAACGGTGATACGCATAGCCTGAAAGCTGATGGTAAACAATGTAGCCAGCAGGGCCGCCACACCGGCCTTTTCCATTGTATCATTGTTGTTCATCTCAATGGCTAACCGGTATATATTTTGGGCTTAGCGATGATTGGCATCAAAGCTGAGTTCATCCTGCACATAGCCGAAGTAAATTTCTGACCGCGATTGTAAAGTAATTTTTTAGCATAGCAGTAGGTGTAAAGTTCCGGGGAAACTCTTGCGCAGCCTCCAAGCATAGGTTAAAGAAATAATGTAATACCCCGACCTAAGAAAATTGCCGGATTTATAACTAAGCAGTAAACTGTTCCCGTACATTTTCCATTACTACTTCACCGTCTAGTAAGCGGATAATGCGGTGCGCGTAACGGGCATCGTGTTCGGAGTGGGTAACCATAATTACGGTAGTGCCGGCTTCGTTTAGTTCGGTCAGGAGTTCCATTACCTCGTTGCCGTTAGAAGAGTCCAGGTTACCGGTGGGCTCATCGGCTAGTATTAGCTTAGGCGTATTAATAACGGCCCGGGCCACGGCTACCCGCTGCTGCTGACCACCTGATAATTGCTGCGGGAAGTGGTTGCGGCGGTGCATAATCTGCATTTTCTCCAGTACTTTTTCTACTTTTTCTTTGCGCTCCGCGGCGCCTACGCCCAAATAAATTAAAGGCAGTTCCACGTTTTCGAACACCGTTAATTCATCTATGAGGTTAAAGCTCTGGAACACGAAGCCTAAGTTTTTCTTGCGTAAATCGGCGCGGTTGCGCTCATTAAACTTGCTTATTTCGGTGCCCAGAAACTGGAAGCTGCCGCCATCCGGCTCATCCAGCAAACCCAATATATTCAGCAACGTAGATTTGCCGCAGCCAGACGGGCCCATAATGGCCACAAACTCGCCTTCTTTTACGGCCAGCGATACTTTATTCAGGGCTTTGGTTTCTACTTCTTCGGTGCGGTAAACTTTTTCTAGGTTCTCAATTTTTATCATAGCGGTTAGCTTTTAGCTAGGTAGCGGTTAGCAATTAGCGGTTAGTTATTAGCTTTAAATTTTTATTTTCGATTACTTATATACAATCTAAATTCTTCTTTTTATAACTTAAATCTTATGAAAGATTTTAAGGACTTACTCATCTGGCAAAAGAGCCACCAATTAACGCTGGATATTTATAAATTATCAGCAGCATTCCCAGCAGAAGAAAAGTTTGGTCTTACCAGCCAAATCAGACGTTCTTGCTCATCCATTTCCACTAATATAGCGGAAGGCTGTGGCCGTGACACTGATGCCGATATGAAACGATTTTTTACCATTGCTATGGGTTCTGCTTCGGAATTAGATTATCAGTTATTATTAGCTAAGGATTTATCATTTATTTCTAACCCGGATTATGAATTAGTTTTCCAAGAGCTCACCGCTATAAAAAAAATGCTTAACTCTTTTATTAAAAAATTAAATTCAACTATTTAAATTCCCCTAAAAGCTAACAATCTAATTGCTAAGAACTAATTCCCCCATATCGTCGTAGCTTTCGTAGCTGCTGGTTACTACTTTGTCGCCGGGTTTCAGGCCTTCCAGTACTTCGTAATATTCCGGGTTTTGGCGGCCTAAGCGGATATCGGCTTTGTAAGCTTTTTTGCCATTTTCGTCCAGTTTAAATATCCAGTTACCGCCGGTTTTCTGGTAAAAGCCACCTTTGGGTACCAACACCGCCTGGGTTTGGTCGCTTAAAGCTAAACGCACTTGTAAGGTTTGGCCCCGCCGGATGCCCTGCGGTACTTCTTTCGTAAACTCCATATCTACCTGAAACTGGCCGTTGGTAACCTGGGTAAATACTTTTTTCACGCTGAGCTCATACGTCTTGCCATCAAAAGCAAACTCACCTTTCTGGCCGGCAAAAATGCGCGATATATAATGTTCGTCGATGTTGGCGCGTACTTTAAAGCCGTTTAGCACGTCTATCTGGCCAATGCGCTGACCGCGGTTTTTAGATTCGCCAATTTCGGCGTTTAAAGACGTAATCTGACCGGCTACTGGCGCTTTTATGGTCAGGTCGTCCATTTTTTTGTGCATCAAAGCCAGGTTGCTTTTCATGCGGGTCACCGATTCCTGCATTTGCTGTATTTGCTGGCGCATTGAAACAGAGTCCTGGCGTAGGGTTTGTTTGGTTAAAGAGCGTTTGCGCACTTGGTAATCGTAGTTGTTTTTACTCTGGGCAAATTCCTGCTGCGCAATTACTTTATCGGCGTACAGTTTTTTGTTCATGTCGTAAATGCGCTTGGCTTCGGTCAGGTTGTGCTCTATATCGGCCAACTGGTTTAGTTGCTGAATGCGGTTTTGCTGCATCAGGTTACGAGTGTCCTGCAGGTTGTTAATCAGGTCGAAAACGGCCGTTTCGCGGTTTACCATTTCTAGTTGCAGATCGGTGTTGGCTAATTGCAAAATGGGCTGGCCCTGGGTTAAAGTAGCGCCGTCTTCTACCAAAATATTTTGTACCGTGCCGCCTTCGGTGGCATCCAGGTAAATGGTTTTAATGGGCAGAACCACGCCATCGATGGGAATAAATTCCTGGAAATTACCTTTAGTTACTTTGCTGATGGTAATGCGCTGGGTATCTACGTTTAACTTGGCGGCGCCGCTGGTAGATAAATAACTTGTTAAAATCAGCACGGCCAGCAGGCCAGCGCCCGCAAGCATCATAATTTTTTTCGGCGTCCACTTTTTCTTTTTTATAATTACGTCCATGATTTCAGCTTTAAGCGGGTGTTCTGGTCCGCTTGCCAGAATTATAGTAAGAACAATGCCAATTAGATAATTAGTTGATATATAGAAACTTGTGTAAAGATAAAAGGCTTGAACAATTAAAATTGTTCGGTTTTGATACAATAAATGTTCGCTTCTGTAACACTAAATAATGCTAAAACCAAGGTGATAATGTAACTGCTCCTGATAATCAGGTTGTTAATAATTCTGCATTATTTATGTTACCTATTCCGATATTATATATCTGTCATCTTATCTTTATATTTTGCCTTTATTATTTACAAAGTTGCACGGCTATTTGAATTTAAAAGTAAAATAATATAGTTTTAAATATTGCTTCAAATAAAAACATAGCCTCTAAATTATAAACAAATATGAATACCAAAAACGCGCGGGTGTTGGTAGTAGACGATGAAAGTGATGTGCTTTTCGCCGTAAAGATGTTACTGAAGACGGAGGTTAAAGAAGTAGTAACGGAAAAGAATCCGGAAAACCTGATGTCGTTGCTGAACAAGCAAGCTTTTGATGTTATTTTCCTGGACATGAACTACAAAAGTGCCTTAAATACTGGTAACGAAGGTTTTTACTGGCTCAACCGCATCCTGGAAAAAGATAAAAGTGCTACCGTAATTATGATAACGGCTTACGGCGATATTGGTACAGCGGTACGGTCGTTGAAAGAAGGCGCTACTGATTTTATTGTGAAGCCCTGGCATAACGACAAACTGCTGGAAGCGCTGGAAAATGCTTTGGAAAACAAGGCGGCCAAAAGCGCTACCCCCGGCAAAGCACCCAAACGCACAACGGCCACTGACTTTGATATGCTGGGCGAATCGGAGGCGATGCAGGACGTGTTTCATAAAATAGAAAAAATTGCGCCCACCGAAGCCAACGTACTTATACTGGGCGAAAACGGTACCGGAAAAGAGTTAGTAGCCAAGGCCCTGCACCAGAAATCGTTTCGGAACAGCAAGCCGTTTATAACTGCCGACCTGGCCGCCATGAGCGAAGGTATTTTCGAAAGTGAGTTGTTCGGGCATAAAAAAGGCTCTTTTACCGATGCCAAAGAAGACCGGGCGGGCCGGTTTGAAGCCGCTTCGGGCGGAACCTTGTTTTTGGACGAAATCGGGAATATATCGCTGCCGCAGCAGGCTAAATTACTTACGGCTTTGCAAAACCGGCAGGTTATTCCGTTGGGCAGCAACGTACCGGTGCCAATCGATATTAGGCTGGTATCGGCTACGAACGTGCCTATTTACGAATTGGCTGCCAAAAACCAATTCCGGAAAGATTTGATTTACCGCATTAATACCGTAGAAATTACCTTGCCGCCTTTGCGCGAACGCGGCGACGATGTGTTGTTGCTGGCCCGGCATTTTGCCGGTCTTTATGCCGAACGTAACCACAAACCAACGCCCGATTTTGATCCTGCTACCTTTAAAAAGTTAAAGCAGCACAGCTGGCCGGGCAATATCCGCGAATTGCAACACGCCGTAGAACGGGCCGTTATTCTGGCCGAAGGCAAGGTACTGAAACCCGAAGATTTTACTTTTTCGGCCATGGAGCAGGTGCCTTCGGTATTGGGCGTGCCCGTTAGCCTGGACGCGCCGCTGCAACTAAACGAAGTAGAAAAAAACACCATCTTACGCGTAATAGAACGTAATAACGGCAACATTACTAAAGCCGCTAAAGAATTAGGTATTACCCGCACCGCTCTTTACCGCCGCCTCGAAAAACATGATATTTAAACGCTTAGAAATCGGGATATTTTTCCGGTTATTGCTGCTTTTTGGCCTGATGTACGTGGCCGTTTATTATATCCTGCATTCGTCGTACGTGCCGGTTATTTTTGCTGCTTTTATAATGGTAATTTTAATTGTGGAACTGGCCGGCTACGTAACGCGCAGCAACAACGAACTGGCTAAATTTATAATGGCCGTAAAATACCGCGATTTTTCGCAGCAGTTCAATGAGAACCATACCAACCCGTCGTTAAAGCAACTGCACCACGCTTTTAACCAGATAAATAAAACGTACCGCGATTTAAGCGCCGAAAAAGAAGGTCAGTACCGCTACCTGCAAACCATCTTGGAGTTGATTGATACGGGCATTATTTCTTACGACCAAAGCGGGGAAGTGGCGTGGGTAAACGAATCGTTTAAGCAAACCGTTGAGTTGCCTTACCTCAAAAATATACAGGCTTTAAGCAAACGTAACGAAAACCTGTACCAAACCATCACTAATCTAAAGCCCGGCGATTCCTCTTTATTTAAATTAACGGTCGGTAAAAAGAATTTGCAGTTACTGCTTTCGGCTACCGCTTTCAAACTGCACGGCAAAAATCTGACACTCATTGCCTTTAAAAACGTCAGCACGGCTTTAGACGAAACCGAAACCGAAGCCTGGCAGAAACTGCTCCGCGTGATGACGCACGAAATTATGAATTCGGTGGCGCCTATTGCTTCGTTGGCCGACACCTTGCGCAAGCACGTACGCCTGGAAAAAGAAGCCATTACGGAGCCGCCGATGTATAATACCGATTTGCTGGACGATATAGACGAAGGCATTGGCATTATCCAAAACCGGAGCGAAGGCTTGCTGAAGTTTGCCCAGATTTACCGCAATTTAAGTAAAATAACCAACCCGCTGCTCACCACGGTTTACGTGCAGGAATTATTTAACAGCATCTGCGGCTTGCTGCGG
>Ga0210040_10010172_pt1 | contig 10832 bp, 8 predicted proteins | sample CryGeyCG12114_NA_FD_185462 | JGI IMG/M metagenome (GOLD analysis project Ga0210040, IMG submission 185462) | Groundwater microbial communities from aquifer - Crystal Geyser CG19_WC_8/21/14_NA (SPAdes) (version 2) | ecosystem: Environmental > Aquatic > Deep subsurface > Groundwater | place: USA... | reverse complement strand
GAGGTGTACATGATGTAGAGCGGGTGCTCGGCCGGGAACGTCTCGTACGCGTGCTCGGTCGGCTGGGACTCCACGAGGTCGTGCCACCACACGTCGCGGCCCTCGGTCATCGCCGTCTCCTGGCCCGTACGCCGCACGACGAGCACGCTGCGGACCTCGGGGCAGCGTTCGAGCGCCTCGTCGACCGCCGGCTTGAGCGCGGACGACTTCCCCTTGCGCCAGCCGCCGTCCGCGGTGATCACCACCTCCACGCCGCAGTCGAGGATCCGGGTGGCCAGGGCGTCGGAGGAGAAGCCGCCGAAGATCACGGTGTGCGGGGCGCCGATCCGGGCGCAGGCCAGCATGGCCACCGCGGCCTCGGGGATCATCGGCAGGTAGATCGCCACCCGGTCGCCGGCCTCGACGCCGAGCTCGGTCAGCGCGTTGGCGGCCTGGCAGACCTGCGCGGTCAGCTCGGCGTAGGTGATCGAGCGCCGGTCCCCGGGCTCGCCCTCGAAGTGGAAGGCGACCCGGTCGCCGAGGCCGGCCTCGACGTGGCGGTCCAGGCAGTTGTAGGCGGCGTTCAGCGTGCCGTCGGCGTACCACTGCGCGAAGGGGGCGTTGCTCCAGTCCAGCGTCTGCGTCGGGGGCGTGCCCCAGGCCAGCCGGCCGGCCTGCTCCGCCCAGAAGGCGACGTCGTCGCCCGCCGCGGCGGCGAACGTCGCTTCAGTGACGTTCGCGTGGGCCGCCAGGTCCGGCGGCGGCGGGAAGCGGCGCTGGTCGGACGCCAGGGACTCGAGGGTCTCGGTGGGGTGCGCGGACCGGGCGTCGTCGCTCACGGGATGCTCCTCAGCAGCGGGGTGGTGCAGTGGATGGCACCTTATACAGCGCAGGACCCGTGCAGCGCAGGACGCCGCCCGGGCCCTCACTCCGAGCCGCGGCCCACCACGACGGTCGGCAGGATCGTCACGCGCTCGACGGGGCGACCCTCCACGAGGTCGATGAGGACGTCGGCCACGGTCCGCCCGAGCTCCAGGGTCGGCTGCCGGACGGTGGTCAGCGCGGGGACGGAGGTGGTAGCGAAGTAGTCGTCGTCGACCGTGACCAGACCCAGGTCGCGCGGCACCTCGAGCCCGTGCTCGCGCAGCACCCCCAGCGCACCGGAGGCCATCTGGGCGCTCGCGACGAACAGGCCGTCGAACGTCTCGCCCCGGGCGAGCAGCCGGCGGGCGGCCGCGGCGCCGCTGGCCGGCGTGAAGTCCCCGTGCTCCACGAGGTCGTCGGGCTGGCCGGCCTCGGCGACCGTCTGGCGCCAGCCCGCGAGGCGGTCGACCCCGGCGCCCATGTCGGGCGGCCCGGCGATCGTGGCGATCCGTCGTCGACCGGTCTGGACCAGCCGGCGGGTGACCGCGACGGCCGCGGCGACGTTGTCGACGTCGACGTAGCAGGGCAGCGTCCCCTCGGCACTCATCGGGCGCCCGCCGAAGACCAGCGGGAGCGTGCCGGCCAGGTGGGAGTAGGAACGGTCGTCGGTGTGGTGCGACAGCACCAGCGCGCCGTCGACGCTCCCGGCCCGCAGGTAGCGACGGACCTTGTCCTCCGAGCCCGCGGCGATGAGCAGGGCCAGCGTGAACTCGGTCTCCGAGACCCGGGTCGCCGCCCCCTGGATCACCGAGGCGAAGTAGGGGTCGGTGAAGAAGGTCGCCGTGTTCTCCGGGATGACGAGCGCGAGGCTCTGCGTGCGGCGGCTGACCAGGCTGCGCGCGGCCCGGTTGGGCGCGTAGCCGAGCTGCTCGATCGCGGCCGACACCGCGGCCACCGCCTCCGGGGTGACGCTGGGGGAGTCGTTGATCACCCGGGAGACGGTGGACTTCGACACCCCCGCGGCCGCGGCCACCATCTTCAGCGTCGGGACGGCGGCGGTGGTCACCGGGACAGCGTCGTTCTCACGCTGCTCATGCTAGGGCTGCTCGGAGGGTCGGCGGCCCGTTACGCCGGGCCACCAGCCCTTCACCGCGCCCGCCATGATCCCGGAGATGAGCAGCCCCCCTCCACGGCCTCCACGTCGGCCAGCCCGCGGCCCCCGGCCTGCTTGGGTCTTCCGGTCGACCAGGGCGTTGTCGCCGGTGTCGATGTTCGTGGCCCTGACGGTCACGGCGGGGTGCGCGGCCTCGTCCTGGGCGTAGAGCTTGTCGAAGCCCGTCGTCCCGACGGTCGTGACCGTCAGCTCGACCTCGGCCGGCGACCCTCAGCCGGTGCGCTGCTCGAGCCCCCGCACACGGTGAGCGCGAGGGCGAGCGTGGTGACACCGGCAGCGAGAGCTGCCCGGCGGTGGTGCGGAGACGTCAGGTCACTCCTTCGCGAGGTCTGGGATCGTTGCCCATGGCGAGGTTCCAGGACAGTCGGGTTGTCCACGACCGGGTGTCGAGGGATTGGCGAGGTCACGTCTTGGTTAACTCGCGGACGTGACCTACCTCGCTGACGAGAACCGCTACGACGTCCAGCCCTACCGCCGCTGCGGGGTGAGCGGGCTCAAGCTGCCCGCCGTCTCCCTCGGCTTCTGGCACAACTTCGGCGACGACAAGCCGATCGAGACCCAGCGCGCGATCATGCGGCGCGCGTTCGACCTGGGGGTGAACCACTTCGACCTGGCGAACAACTACGGCCCGCCGTACGGCTCGGCCGAGACCAACGCCGGGCGCATCCTGACCGAGGACTTCAAGGCCTACCGCGACGAGCTGGTCATCTCGTCCAAGGCCGGCTGGGACATGTGGCCCGGCCCGTACGGTGACCTCGGCTCGCGCAAGTACCTGACGGCGAGCCTCGACCAGTCGCTGCGCCGGCTGAACCTCGACTACGTCGACGTCTTCTACCACCACCGCCCGGACCCCGACACGCCGCTCGAGGAGACGATGGGCGCGCTCGACGCGGCCGTCCGTGCGGGCAAGGCGCTCTACGTCGGCGTCTCGTCGTACTCGCCCGAGCACACGCTCCGGGCCGCGGAGATCCTGCGCGACCTCGGCACGCCGATGCTCATCCACCAGCCGTCGTACTCGATGTTCAACCGGTGGATCGAGTCCGGGGGAGAGAAGCAGAGCCTGCTCGACGTCCTCGACGAGGCGGGCGTCGGCTGCATCGCCTTCACCGCGCTGGCCCAGGGGCTGCTGACCAACCGCTACCTGAACGGCATCCCGGCCGACTCCCGCGCGGCGCAGGGCAAGTCGCTGGAGCAGGAGACGATCACGCCCGAGGTCATCGAGCGCGTCCGCAAGCTCAACGACCTCGCCCAGGGCCGCGGGCAGACGCTCGCCCAGATGGCTCTGGCCTGGGTGCTGCGCGACACCCGTGTCACCAGCACGCTGATCGGCGCGAGCAGCGTCGCCCAGCTCGAGGACAACGTGGCCGCGACGAAGAACCTCGGCTTCAGCGCCGACGAGCTGGCGTCCATCGACGAGCTCGCCGTCGAGTCCGGCGTCGACCTGTGGGCCGGCGCCCGGGACGCGACCGACGCCTGAGCCCTGACGTTCCCCGGGCCCGTTCAAGGGCTCGGGGCGCGTCCCCGGGCCCGCTCGAGGGGGGCCCGACCGCGAGGCACACCTTCTTGGTCGAGGCACACCCTGCACGGTGTGCCGGGGCGAGGGAGGTGTGCCTCGTCGTGCTGACGGGGGTCCCCGTCCCGGTCGCTACCGGAACCGTCCAACCGGCTGAGCCGGACCGGACCGGGACGTCAAAAGAGTCCGCGCCTTCCTGCTCGGGGGTTCAGGAAGAGGCGGACTCTCATGACGTCGGCGGAGGAGATGCTCGGGGGTTCATCACCCCCGCCGACAAAGAGGACATTACGGGCATCTCCCCACCGAGGGAGGCCGTTCCGGACCGATCCGGGTGTCCTGGTCCGGACATGGCAGGAACCGGACCCCGACACGCCGAGGGCGGGTGGCGTCAGCCGCCGGACCGGGACCGGTCGCCGGCCCTCAGCGCAGCTGCGCGGCCGGCTGGACCGTCGTGTCGACCGCCAGCTGCTCGAGCACCTCGTCGAGCACCCGGTCGGTCGCGTGCCCGTCGTCGAGCGAGCACCAGCGGCGGCGGAACGCGGCGTAGCGGGCCGCGTCGGTGGCCGTCGTCGCCGGCAGGGCGAGGAGTGCCTGCGCCAGAGCCTCGGGCTCGAGGATCAGGGACGCCGGGGCCTCCGTGTCGAGGTCGAGGGTGAAGCCGCGCAGCCGGTCCCGGTAGTGCGCCAGGTCGTAGGGGTAGAGCAGCAGGCGCTTGCCCGTCACCGCGAAGTCGAACATCGCCGACGAGTAGTCGGTGACCAGGGCGTCGGCGGCGAGGTAGAGGTCGGCGACGTCCGGGTGGTCCGACACGTCGACCAGCCCGGCGACGCCCGTACGGACGGGGCGCCGGTAGAGGTAGTAGTGCTGACGCAGGAGGACGGTGTAGCCGGGGCCCAGCCGGTCCAGCAGGGTCTCGAGGTCGAGCCCGTCGGGCGCCTCGGGGTCGTCCACCTGGTCGTCACGGTAGGTGGGGGCGTAGAGGACCGCGGTGACCTCCGGGCCGATGCCGAGCTCGTCGCGCAGCGCGGCCCGCCGGTCGTCGGCGTCGGGGGCGCTCAGGACGTCGTTGCGCGGGTACCCGGTCTCCAGGACCGGGCCGTGGTAGCCGAAGGCGCGCCGCAGCAGGACGGTGGCGGCCGGGCTCTGGCTCACGAGCGAGTCCCACCGGGCGATGTCGTCGTCGAGCTCGAGCATGTCCGCCTCGGACGGGACGCTCGCCGCGGCCCGGTGGATCTGCTTCAGCGGCGTCCCGTGCCAGGTCTGCAGGTAGTACGCACCCGCCGGCTTCTGCCAGCGGTCGAGCTGGATGTGGGTGTTGCTGATGAGGACGTCGGCCGACTCCAGCGCCGCCACCGCGGCCGGCGTGCCGATCGGGACGGTGGTGACGTCGGCCGGGAACCCGCCGACGAAACGTTCGTCCTGCAGCCACAGGTGCTCCGCGGCCACCCCACGCGCCAGCAGACCCTGGTGCAGGGCCCGGGGGCTGTCGGCGTAGCGCCCGTTGAACGCGTTGTAGACGATCCTCACCGCTGAAGTGTGCAGGACCACAAAAGGGGGTCGCGGGGTCAGCGGTCGTCGCTGCTCAGCGGTGCGACGGTCCCGGCGATCGCCACCGCCATGGCCAGCAGGACGGCGACCGCGGTGAGGGCGTGCAGCACACCCACGTGCTCGCCCAGGAAGCCGATCAGCGGCGGCCCACCGAGGAACGCGAGGTAGCCGACCGAGGCGATCACGCTCACCCGCGAGGCGGCGTGCGCGGGGTCGTCCGCGCCGGCGCTCATCCCCACCGGGAAGCCGAGCGAGAGACCCGCTCCCCACAGCACCGCGCCGATGAAGGCGAGCGCCGGGTGACCGCCGAAGACGAACAGCAGCAGCCCGACCACGCTCGCGGCGGCCATCACCCGGCACACGGCGACCCGCCCGTACCGGTCGAGCAGCCCGGGCCCGAACCAGCGCCCGGCGGTCATCGCCGCCAGGAACGTGGCGAAGCCGAGGATGCCGACGACCCGGGAGGTGCCGTAGCCGTCGATCAGGGCGACGCTGGACCAGTCGTTCCCGGTGCCCTCGGCGAAGGCGAACGCCAGCACGAAGAGGCCCACCAGGAGGGTGCGCGGCTCCCGCCAGGCGGCCAGCGCGCTGCGCCGCTCCGGTGCCGGACCGTCGCCGGGTGCGGGCTCCTCGCTGTCCGGCACGAAGCCGCGCACCGCGAGGGGCGCCACCGCCGCCACCACGACGCCGACCACCACCAGGTGGACGGTGACGCCGACGCCGAGGGCCACGAGGGCGGCCCCGCTGAGCGCACCTCCGACCGTGCCGACGCTGAAGCCGGCGTGGAACCGCGGCATGATCGCTCGTCCGACGCGGCGTTCGACGACCGCGCCCTGGACGTTCATCGCGACGTCCCAGGCGCCTTGGCCGAAGCCGAAGAGGAAGAGCCCGACGACGACGGGGACGACGCCGCCGAGGTAGCCGAGACCGACGACCACGAGGGCCACGCCGTCGACCGCGGCCATGACCTGGACCGTGCGGCGCGAGCCGACGCGCGCCACGAGCGGTCCGGCCAGCGGCAGGGAGATCACCGAGCCGGCGGCGATCGACAGCAGCACCAGCCCCAGCTCGGCGGACGACAGGCCCAGCCGGTCGCGCACCTGCGGGATCTCGGACGCCCAGCTGGCGAAGGCGAAGCCGGTGGCGATGAAGGCCGCGTACGTGGCGCGGGCCCCGGCCTCGGTCGCCGCCCGGGCGGACGTCGGGGAGGGAGGCACCCGGAGAACTCTGCCCCCCCGGTCCCGGTGCACGACCTGGAGTCTTGCGAGACGGCAGGGTCGCCCCGAGCCCTTGCGTGGCCGGGAATCGCTCAGGGATCGACCTCGTCGAGGCCCGCACGTCCCTCGACCAGGTCGTCGGCCAGCTCGTCGAGGGTGCAGCCCAGGCCGTAGGCGTGCGCCCTGAGCAGGCTGAGCGCGTCGCGGGTCGACTGCTGACGGCGCCCGACGAGCATCCCGGTCGCCACCCACACGTGGTGGCGCCGAGCCGTGGCGACCAGGTACCAGTCGGGCATCTCCTGCTCGAGGTCGACGCCGCGGACGTCGCTCAGGCAGAGGCTGAGCAGCGCCGACGTCGGAGCGGCGATGTGCTGGTCCACGGCGTCCAGGTCCAGCCGGTGGCTCAGGTGCTCGTCCTCGGCGAACAGGTCCAGCGCGGCGAACACGTCGCCGTCCGGGGTGCTCAGCGGGACCGCGGCGACGGAGCGGAACGGGGTCCGTCGCGTCAGCTCCTCGCCGTACACCGGCCAGCGCGTCAACATCTCGGCGAGGTCGGCGACGCAGGTGCTCTTCGCCACGGCAGCCGCCAGGCACGGGCCCTCGCCCAACGAGGTCTGCAGCACCTCGGCGGTCCGGGCCGACTCGTTGCTCGCGCCGAGCGGCAGCCGGAGGACACCGAGCAACGTCGACATGCCGCCGGCGTCCACGGGCAGCAGCTCGGTCACCGCTCGCGACAGCACCGAGGGGGTCAGGCCCTCGTCGCGCATCTGGCGGCTGACGGTCTGGAAGAAGCTCGCGGTCAGGTCCACGATGATGCTCGGACCGGGGGGTGCCAGGACATGAGCCACTTTCGGTACTCGGAGAGGGAGCGCGGTCGTCCCGGCTGATGCCCGCCGCGCCGGGCTGGCACCGGGGACCGCACCACGCCGCTGGCTCTGCGCGGTCGAGGTCGGTCACCGAGGTCGGGCCCGGGGTGGAGCGGCCCGCAGAGCTGCGCTGTTGAACCCCGCGGGCCTGAGCATGTTCCCGGGCTGGCCCGGGAAACACCTGCCCGCCTCCTACCCCTCTGCGCCGGTGTGACGCACGGTGCGAGGGCGCCGCCGCTCCCCACCCCTAGGGGTGGAGACGGCCCGGCCGGTTCTGTGCTCTAATCGTGATGTGGCCAGCAGCGCGCCACGTTCGTCCCAACACGAACGGATGCGCGCCATGCCTTTGCTGCTTTCCTCCACCTCAGACTCCTCCCTCGGCGGGAGCCGGGTGCCCCGCGGGTCCGACCCGGCCCAGCGCCAGGAGCTGGCCGACCTGACCCTGGCCCGCCTGCGGGCGGCGCGCGACGCCGACCCCGCGACCCGTCAGTCCCTCTTCGACGACGTGGTCGTGTCGCACCTCTGGCTGGCCGACTCGGTCGCACGCCGGTTCCGGGACCGGGGCGAGGACCTCGACGACCTGCGCCAGATCGCCCGCTCCGGTCTCGTCGAGGCCTGTGCACGCTTCGACCCCGACCAGGGGTCGTTCGCCGCCTTCGCGTTCCCCACCGTGACCGGGCTGGTCAAGCGCCACTTCCGCGACCACGGCTGGTCGATCCGGCCGTCGCGGCCCACCCAGGAGCTGTCGGCGGAGATGTGGCGCCGCTGGCCCGAGGTGGCGCAGGCGGTGGGCGGCGAGCCGACCGAGCGCCAGCTCGCCGACGTCCTCTGCGTACCCCTCGACGAGGTGCGGCGAGCGCGCCGCGCCACGCAGGCCTACACCTGCAGCTCGCTGGACGCGCTGACCCAGGACCACGAGAGCGACGAGCCGGACTCCGAGCGGTGCGACGCCCACGTGCTGGTGTCGTCGGTGTGGAAGGAGCTGACGGAGGCGGAGCAGCGGCTGCTGCGGATGCGCTTCTTCGAGGAGCGGTCGCAGGCCGACATCGCGGCCGTGCTGGGGACGAACCAGATGCAGATCTCGCGGATGCTCGCCCGGCTGCTCAAGAAGCTGCGTGGCCTGATCGGCTCGCTCGACGAGCCGGACGCCTCCCCCTCCCGCGCCGCCTAGGGCAGCCGCCGTACGCTGCGCCGTCGTGAGGATCCTGCTCTCGGACGTGCACGGCGGCTACACCGACGCCCTGATCGCGGGGCGGCACGACTACGAGCTGCTGCCCGCGGTGGACGGCCGGGGTGGACTCTCCCGGCTCGGGTCCGCCGCGCCGGCGCAGGCGCGGGAGGTCGACCCCGTCGCGCTGCGTGACGACCCACCGGACCTGGTGCTGCTGCAGCGTCCCGACGAGGCGGAGACGGTCGCGGCGCGGACGGGCCTGCGGGTCGGGGTCGACGTGCCGGCGGTGTTCCTCGAGCACAACACCCCGAAGGAGTCGGTGCCGAACACCCGGCACCCGCTGGCCGACGGCCCGCTGCGCGTCGTCCACGTGACCCATCTGAACGCGCTGCTCTGGGACTGCGGGCGCACCCCGACCACCGTGGTCGAGCACGGTCTGCCCGACCCGGGGCTGCGCTACGACGGCGGCGTCGACCATCTGGCCTTCGTGGTCAACGAGCCCGTACGCCGCTGGCGGGTGACCGGCACCGACCTGCTGCCCCGCTTCGCGCCGCTGGGGATCGACGCGTTCGGCATCGACGGCGACCTCCTCCCGGCGGCGCTCGACGGCCAGCCCGGGGTCGCGTTCGCGGGCAACCTCAAGCCGCCGCAGCTGCGCGACGCACTGGTGACGCGTCGGGCGTACCTGCACCTCAACCGCTGGACCTCGCTCGGCCTGTCGCTCATCGAGGCGATGCTCCTCGGGATGCCGGTCGTCGTCCTGGACACCACGGTCGCCGCTCGCACGGTCCCGCCGGGGGCCGGCGCGATCTCGGCCGACCCGGACGTGCTGGTGGCCGCAGCCCGCCGGCTGGTGGCCGACCCCGACGAGGCCCGGTCCTGCGGCCTGGTCGCCCGGGAGGCGGCGCTGGCCCGCCACGGGCTCGGACGGTTCCTCGACGACTGGGACCGCGTTTTCGATGCTGCCGCTGCGGGGTAGGAGGCCGGTGTGCCCGAGCCGAGCGTCCAGACCGTCCGCGACGTCGTGCCCGGGGTGCACCTCGTCACGCACGGCTACACCAACTGCTACGTCGTCGAGGGCCCGGACGGGGTGACGCTGGTCGACGCCGCCTTCCCCAAGACCTGGGCGGCGGTCCGGCAGTGCCTGGCCGACGTCGGACGCAGCGCCTCCGAGATCCGGGGCCTCGTCATCACGCACGGGCACTTCGACCACGTCGGGTTCGCGAGCCGGCTGCAGCGCTCCTACGGCGTCGACGTCTGGGCATCGGCGAAGGACGCGCACATCCTGCGGCACCCGTACCGCTACCGCCCGGCCCGCCCGCGGCTGCTCTACCCGGCGACCCACCCGCGGTCGTGGCCCGTGCTGGGTGCGATGGTCCGGGCCGGCGCGCTGCGCGTGCCCGGGCTGGTGGCCGACCACCTCGTCGACGGCCGTACGGTGCTCGACCTGCCGGGTCGGCCCGAGCTCGTGCCCGCGCCCGGCCACACCGACGGCGAGCTCGTGGTCCACCTGCCCGACCACGGCGCCGTGATCACCGGGGACGCGCTGGTCACCCTCGACCCCTACACGGGACGAGAGGGCCCGCGGGTGGTCGCCCGTGCCGCGACGAACGACGGCCGGGTCGCCCTCGAGTCGCTGACGGCGATCGCCGCCCTGGACGTCCCGGTCGTCCTGACCGGGCACGGCGAGCCGTGGCGGCAGGGGTCCCAGGCCGCGGTGGACGCCGCCCGCGCGGCCGGGGTCGCCTGACCCCTCTCCAGCACGAGAAGGTGGTCGCTCCGGAGCCTCCAGACGCGCTGCTGGAGGCCCGGAACGACCACTGTCCGGAGTGCGGGGTGGAGATCAGGGCCAGGACGTCTCGACCGAGCTGGCCACCACGAGCTCGCGGACCTCGCAGCCGGCGGGCTGCGACAGGGCGAACACGACCGCCGCGGCGGTGTCCTCCGGCTTGTTGAGCACGGCGTCGGCGCCCGGCTTGTACTGCGCGTCCCGCTCGTCGAAGAAGTGCGTGTGCATGCCACCCGGGATCAGCAGGGTCACGCCGATCTGGCCGGCCGTCTCGGCGGCGAGGGACCGGGTGAAGCCGACCACCCCGAACTTCGAGGCGCAGTACGCGGTCGCGTCGCCGACGGCCTTGATGCCCAGCGTCGAGGCCACGGTGACGATCCGTCCGTGGCTCTCCTTGAGGTAGGGCAGCGCGGCCCGCGCGACGGCGGCCGTGCCGAAGAGGTTCACCATGACGATGCGCTCCCACGCCTCGCCCGAGATCCCGTCGAGCGGCGCGGGGGTGTCGATGCCTGCCGCGGTCAGCACGCCGTCGAGCCGGCCGCCGTTGGCCTCGACGATGTCGCGCACGGCCGCCTCGGCCGCGCGCGGGTCGGACAGGTCGACGGCCGCGTACGCGACGTCGGCCGCCGGCGGGGCGAGGTCCAGCACGAGCGGGGTGCCGCCAGCGGCCAGGACGGAGGCGACGGTGGCGGCGCCGAGCCCGGAGGAACC
>Ga0210040_10010171_pt1 | contig 10832 bp, 5 predicted proteins | sample CryGeyCG12114_NA_FD_185462 | JGI IMG/M metagenome (GOLD analysis project Ga0210040, IMG submission 185462) | Groundwater microbial communities from aquifer - Crystal Geyser CG19_WC_8/21/14_NA (SPAdes) (version 2) | ecosystem: Environmental > Aquatic > Deep subsurface > Groundwater | place: USA... | reverse complement strand
TCTTGAATGTTTGTGCAAGCTTCGTTTGATGAAATTACATTTGCTTGTTTTGAAGTACTTTTTCTGTGTTTGCTTTGCAAAATAAATGTTTTTATTGACAACTGGGTAATAGCATTCGCTATAGCTTAAGCTTTGTGAGATAAGTTTAAAATGCTCTTTTTTGTGCAAATTGTATTAAAGTGATTATCATCTTTAATTAATTTTTGATGTATTTTTTTATTACGCGTTTGTGATCTTGAGCTATACAATCTTAGGTAGTCTGAATTGACCCCTGTAGAATATCAGCAGTTGTACTGTTCACTATCTTCGAGACCTACTTTTTTTAAACACTCTCTTAAATTGCAACACACATAGCCCACTCAATACGAGGAATGGAAATCGAACGGCATGCAAAAAAACCAAATATCACTTTCTTTTACATCCTACTTAACTGTCATCATCCCAAGAAATATACTGCCCTGTAACAGAACGGGAACAAGCTATGTATGAAAGTCACGAATCCAGATTGCAATTACTTATCGTTTTGCATTGGACCAGACCATAGAAGTGCCTTGCATGAAAATGAACGTGTGAAAATGAGAAAAATAAAATGGAAGCTATTTTAGGCCGTCCTAGATGGTAACATACTGCTCCTTTGCTCACCACACAACTCGCTAAGCACTAATGTGAAGTTGCTGCTATAAAGTTCTTATTTTCTCAAGAGCCCCTGAGATGTGCGAAAAGGGAAAACTTTGCCTTTTATGACAAAAACAGCCTTCGCTTCTCCACTTTCATAGTTATCATCATCATGAGCTCTAATTTTAAATACATATTTTCAACACTGGCTCTTTATGACCACCCATTGCAACTAACTAACTACCACGTGCAGGTAAAGTCACACCCGTTAGTTCCATCGTTTTTCCTGTGCCTCACCGTTTCATAACTTTTCTCTAGTCAACCAAACAAGCATTTCAGATTGCTTCGTTTCCCCTTAAAAGAGAGAACAGCTTACTATGCAGTCCCTAGTAGTATTGTTAACAACATTGGTCGCTTTACTTACTTTTAGGCAAATTAGTTTATCTAATAAAAGACTAAAAGGGAACGAGCAGAACCATGTGCCCTGATTACTAAGCCTCTACTTTGATGTTCAAAATACAATATTCTGCATACAGTTCCACACCAAGCTAACGTAAAGTACGGACTACTTGCTCAAATTTATTTTGTCATAAAAGCCTCTTTGAAAGAAAATGAAGAAGCCTCTATTAGCAACATTTCATAATACTATCTTTTGTAGTATTTAGATGTATGAAATAGAAGGAATGATAATCTTGAGTCTTAGCGATATCACCATTTTGTATTCAAAACAGTTCTTCTGTTTTCCCTTTCATTTCAAACCATAATGTTGAATACATAAATAGGAATAAAATGTATGCACTTTGGAGCTCACTAAATTTTGTATGCGTGCTGAGAGTCGAGGTTGATCTTAAAGTTAGAATGAGTATTTAAATGTCCAAATGAGCTTTCATAATATGCAAGGATCAGAAAGTTGAGGGACGTTATTTGTATCACGAACATGGGCTTTTGCACTTTGTGATACATTCCGAACTTAGCAATATCAAAAATGCGTTGTTTGCACTATAACGTCATATTAACACTTCGGAAGTATGAATGATTTTTTCCAATTTATTTCCTGTGAAGAGTGAAAAGTTGTAATAAAAGCTATACACTACTTAGTATAGCTTGGCTTAGGCGATTAACAGGCTGTGCTTTATGCAAATCCTCAAAAAATGATCAATATGGAATACAGCTTGCATGGATTATAAAGCAGTTTAAATTCTCAGAAATAATGTTTTTATACTTTTAATTTTAGTTTTTATTTATTAATGAATTTACTAAAAAGCTGTTTTACTGTTTTTTATGGGCTAAATAATATGATTGTCAATAAAAGTAAAAAGCTGTAAGTACGACTTAACGACGAAAGCATGAATAAAACATTGGTAAGAAAATTAAGTTAGAGTTGCATTATTGTGATTTAAAAGCTTAGTTAAAAATAGCGAACAATAAAATTCAAAAAAGCATGCTACATAGTTTAAGAAAAATTAATTAATTCAAGCAATCAGATCGTGACAAGTTCAAAAGAGTGTGAGCAAACTTAAATTGAGCGGCTCTCTCTTTTAATTTAAAGAGTTCTAGGACCGCGACACGGCTTGAAATGAAAGTCTCAAGTAATTATATGGAATTTAATCTGTAAAGGGAAAAGATAAAAGAAAGCTGCTATAATACTCGTTTAAGAAAAAACAAAAAAAAACTTCCCGAGCACAAGTAGAAGAAGCAATTTACGCTGTTAGGATGAAATTGCTTTGATAATAACAATGTTAGAAAACTATATCTTAAGACAGAGCAGTTTATGAGAATTCTTTGAGCTTTTTGGATATCATATTTTCGGTACGTAGTTGGTTTTTTTGTACAAAAGGATATACTACTCTCCAGTTTTTATGGGCGTGCTATAATGTTGATAAAGCTGAGCAATATTTTGTTTGACACAATATCATGGAAAACCAGTAAAGAGTTGGCCACGAGATGAATTATTTTTATACCTTCCAAATTATCCCACTGGGATGCCACTGTGTCTGTGTAGATTACATCTGCAGAGTTTAGTTAGAGGTTTTCAGGGATTACGACCAAGTTAATATTTCTTTGACAAGTTCACATTTTTTCTCCTCCTTTTTGAGAATAAGAGCAAAAAATATAATACATCACATAATATTTTTAGGCGCAAATTAAAGCTAGCTGCAAGCACAATCCCGTTGCACTGCACATCTCTTTGAGTTTTTAGATCAACTTGGTTGGTTAGCATTTAGAAAGCAGTTTTGAGCTGCTGCTTGAGCTTATTGCTTATAATAAAAATTTCAAAGGTGAAGTTGAATCCTTGAGTTTGCTGTGATTGAAAGGAATTTTCCACGCTGTTATTAGTTTCTCCAAAACATGTTTTTAAAAAATAATATCATAAAAAATCTTTAAACAATTTAAAAAATCAACTCGTGTATGCTGCTATACTTTTTCTATGTTTTAGAAAAACAGATAGATTAGTGTTTAAGAAAAGGAAAATGAAATTTGACAAAAAAATTCAATTTATTTGTGGAATGTCACAAATTGTCTCCCAAGTGTTGTTGAAGCTCCTAAAAGAAAATAAGATTGCATTCGTTTAGTAGACATGTTCAAGGAGGTATTTACTGTCAACAGAATTTATCTTACATGCAAACCTTTTCTAATTAGAAAAGTCAGAGGCTATAAATCTGTATTATACATGAAACTTGCATGCACAGTATCAAAAGTGGCATTACTTTTTGTTGTCTCGTCTGATTAGATTAGATTTTACGCAAGAAACTTAAATTCCAGCGATAAACTTTGCTTCTATTGATATTGTGTGTGTTGTGCAATTCTTTCTTGTGTAAGTTCAAACTAAACTCCCTTTGCTATAAAAATCTAATGAGTTAAGCAATTAGAAATAAGCACGGGATGCAGTAAAACATACCTACATAGTGCGCTTTATTTTACCCTGCTTCAAATCAACTCCATTTTCCAGCTGTACTCTTTACACCTTAATGTAAATACTACCTTCAATTTCAAATGCATTTTTAGCAATCAGTTCCTTGTATCAGGCAAAATGGATATAACGTTTGCTTGCATTGAAAATCACCTTTGTTGGATTTTAATTAAAACTTTTCTATTCATACTATTGGATGAATCTAACTTATTATATATCCAAAGTTACGAATTTCCGTTAGTTAGTTATTGTAGGTTTCCAAGTCTTTAATTGAATTTGAAGCTCTACTGAAAAATGCGTCCATTCAAGCACTCGTTTCGCTCAGCTACAATTTAATCTAATTATACACCACGTTGAATGCACACAAATCCTGCTCCAAACAGAAAACAACAAACCGTCCATTACAAAGTGAACTTAACTACACAATGTTATTTATTTTGTACGGAGCTAAAAGCTCGTAAAACGTACGACTAAATAAACTACGCTTTTTGCACTAAAACCATGCTACTGTGACTCTTTAGATCTTTCCCAGCTGACAAAAATATATGGAATGGGTGGTCCAAATTTGGGTCGCTTAAAAAATGCTCTTAGGCTCTCATGAGATCAGTTCTGCTGTTCTGCAGCTCTATTTACTGTTGGATGTTAAACTGATTAGGTGTCATGTATGAATACTGTTGTTTGAGAACCTTCTGGGTCGCTTACATTTTAACTAAACTGCAAATAAAGGATGGCTCTGAAACTTGTCGTGTTCCTGAAAAGATCACAAATAATAATACTACACATTCTAAATAGCGGATTTTCGGAGCAAATTTTATTAGATCCTGTCAAAGTTTCATTTCAGGCCTATGGTTTTTCTCACTAATCAGTAGGTTACACATGGAATACATGCATGATTAATGAATGGGATTCGGCGTTTCAGCATTATTATCATCACAGAATTAATGTATTGATCACTTATTCCAAATAAATTAAACAAGTTTACTGTTTGAACTAACATAGATTGCGCTGTCATGCTTTTCCTACTTTTAGTTAAGTTTTGGAAAGCTTGAATGCATTTGCTGCTATTTATGCTTTTCAAACTTTTATTTGCTAGGAAATTAAATCAATGATATAGCAAATAGTAGAACTTTACAGATCAATACAATAAATAATGCATAGACGAACTAAAAATGGTTAAATCAGCTGAACACGACTGGTTCTAATATTCAATTCTCAAAATCCCACGCAAAATATTTCCGAGTGCAATAATGAAATCCTAACACATTGAAAAAAACCTAGCAAAAAGATACAAGAGCTTAAAATTGCATTCTTTTTTGTTTCTAGAATCTTAAGGATCAAATTCTGACGACCAACGTTTGGATGGAGCATGTAAGCACTTTAATTCATCCCTGCTTGTTTGATCGGTACAAAATTCACGGAATTTCATCAAAAGCATACTTTAAAGAAAAAGTTATCTAGTTACAGGCCATTCAACCCCCAACAAATATTTTTATGTCCCTTTCTTCACACACTAACTACAGTCAAAGCATTGCAAACCAACCCGAATTCCTATGTCCTACTAACTAAAACTAGACTTCCCATTATGGCTGCTGAGAGTGATTCTGTCCGTTCAACATTCTTGAAACATTATACCATTACAACTCAAAGACATAAAAATAATTCAATTTGACAAGAACAAAGCATAATAGTGTATGTGTGCTCTCAATGTCAAAGACAAAGCTTTTTACCGCAGGCTTCTCTTTTTTCTTGTGCAATAAAGATTGCTCCCTGAAAAACCTACCAATGTTAGTTTCCTTTAGATCTAGCGTTGCCCTTTTTGGCCTTCAAACTGGTGAAAAGGAGAAGAAAAGCACAATTACAAGAACATCCATCACACATTAAATTTCAGTCAGTCAGGTTGTGCTCCTATATGTATATGAAAGTCCATTCGTCTTCCTTTCTTGCATTCACTCATTCAGTTCGGACTGGACTGAATGGAAAAGCAGTGTGATCTTTGTTATCCAATCATATGACCATGCAATGCATGCTCCCAACCTACTTTGTATGCATATGAGTCAAAGAGCATTTATCATCACGGTGAGCTTGCTCAAATGGCCTGTATGTAATGTTGAGTGTTGGTTGTTATATAGTGTAGTTAGTTAGTTAGCATGCTATTGATATCGGAAAGCTGGACACTGACTGACTATACTTTCACGTCCAAAACAGAATATAGCCAATTCATCTCTGTTTTGGGACTCCATTCATGGAGGCGAGAACATACGCATGTCAATCCAACTAGAATTAATGCATTCCACTATTAAGTCCAGAGTGGAGGAGAGATATGGAAAAGGATAATAAATAACCAGCACCTGCCTACAAAGATCATTGACGGGAATTTTCCCATTATTATCACCCAATCCATCAATATCGAATTTTTTTCTTTGCACAGTATAATTCATTGTAGCTAACTAAAATTGCATGTTATGATTCATGATTCTGGAGTGTGTTATGAAGTTTGATTTGGATTTTAGGAGTGGGAGGATCATAAATTTGTGTGGGATCCGAAAGAATACGGAGGAGTCACAGAGCTCTACGTACCGTCCGAACATATATGGCTTCCTGATATCGTTTTATACAACAAGTAAGGAAAAGTTGTAATTCTTAAGATCGCATTTTAGATAGTTAATGAAACTGAGGGATATTGTTTGAACTATATGACACATTAAACGCTAATTTAATGATTTTGTTTCACTACAAAAGTGCTGACGGGGACTACGTAGTAACGACAATGACAAAAGCTGTTTTACATGCAACTGGTAAAGTGAGGTGGACGCCTCCTGCCATTTTCAAATCTTCTTGTGAAATTGATGTACGCTACTTCCCGTACGACATGCAAACCTGCTTTATGAAATTTGGTTCTTGGACGTATGATGGATTCCAGGTATGATTTCACTGTTTTGATAAGGAATGTTGCATAAAGCCTTGGAGGCAATTTTAGTTTACAACTAGATTGGTAGTGTAATATTAAGTTGAGTTAATAGGTTAAAGAGAAAAATGAACCAAGATTTTTTTACGCGTTTTACTATGCTCTTGTAGTGCAGGCAAACCAAATGGGCAGATTAATCTAAACAGCATAACATAAATTGAAGCTGAAAGTTTAAATGGTAGTTTGAAATTTTATGTGAGAACTAATTTTTGACCAATAAATTAATTTATCTAAGTTTGACCCAATTTTTACGTGAATAAAATTTTTTTTGTAGATGGTTGAAAATAAACTAGATAATAAGAACAATATTTTGAAAGCAAAGAGAGAGAAAACACGAGAGCATACATTGCCTATGCAAATAGAGTTTATTTATTTTACAAAACATTTAATAAACTCGACTTTTACTTTTAGTTTACTATTTCGTAGGCTCCATTTACTCAAGTAAAGGTTTATTATGCTGCGTATCATTGTTTAGTGAAACTACTTTATCGAGTAGCAAAGTAATTATATTCATTCTATAAATTTTAAAAATTCTCCCGAGTCTAATTTACACACTTATGTAACTGTCACCTGAGGTCCTGTAGACTCCCACATGCAGAGTTACGCAAAACATCAATAAAAAAAGTGATTTGTTCTAACACTTGACTGCTTTCACAGTTGAACAAACTCATTCTAGTGTTCTACTTTCATCTCTCATGCATTCCAGTACAAAACAGCCAACCAGTTAAAATGATTGAAAATTCTATTGCATATGCCTGTATAGCAAATCCTGTCAGAATTTATGCATGTAGCAATATCCTATTGGAGTTTATGCATGATTGCATGGAATAGGGAAAAAAGATTCTCATTTTTATTCTCCATATGCAACGCAAGTGTATGATTTTGTGTTCTTTAGATTTTTATGAACATTCTGTTTACATTCCATTTCTTTGCTCTAGATTGATCTGAAGCACATCAATCAAGAACCAGGGGAAGACATGGTACCTATGGGAATTGACTTAAGGGAATACTATCCTTCAGTAGAATGGGACATTCTCTCTGTGCCTGCAGAAAGGCATGAAAAATTTTACCCTTGTTGTGAAGAGCCCTACCCTGGTGAGTTTATGTTCATTGTGCAGTTAGTTAGTATTTAATTGTATTGAGTGAAAATTGCGTTCATTGTAGTTCACAATTTGCCCTATGCTATTAACCCAACATTGACTTTAATAACAGGCTCCTGCCATCCATCTATATTGTACTATGTACACCAGACCCAGAATACTAATAAAACTGTCAAAGACAAACTATCACTTTGTAATTACTACATTAGCTGTTATCTTGAAGACAAGCAAAAATTAATGACCTTGTCAAGCCTAGAAGGTAGTAAAAAGGTATAGTGTGCACAGTCTGGATGATTAATTAGTTACGTGAAGCAAAATACTTTCCTTGCTAACTAACTAACTAACTAACTTTTGTACAGCTAACTTTTCACAAGACATGATTTCTCCATTGTAAAAACTAGCACACACTTGGAAGAAATCAAGGGAATTGAATTAAAGTGTTCGATACTTGAACAACTTTGTTCTTGAAATCTTCAGCCGATACAAAATGCTGTAATGGCAGCTCGAACCCGAGCAATCTTCCAGCTCATTTAATTTCTTTGTTAATTTCTCTTTGAAGACGAAGCTAACTTTGCAAAGTTTGGGTACAGCATATGAAGCATGAGAGAAAGTAGAACTAACTAACAAAACGTGAAAGTCACACCACAAGAAAGTTGTACTTTCAGATTTTTTGAAGTCGTTAAGAAAAGCACACGTACGATTGATTGTACAGGATGAGAGAACATGTTGAGAAAACTATGTTTGAAATGTTCCGGCAACCCACGAAATGTTGAACGGCTCTACTTTTAAATCACCACATCAGTGGCATTAATATTACAAGGAGTGGTAGGCTGACTTGTCAAACCAAGATTGCAAAACTAGCGGGAAAGTTTCATGCAAAAAGGAAATACTAGTCCCCTTTATTATAAATGATGAATGCGCCGTAGAAGGCTATATGAATTTTACAGTAAGATTTCTATGATAAAAAAAGTTTTCAACACGACATATGGTGGCATAAGGGAATGTGAAAAAGGCAGAGAATGTGAAAAGTTTAGTTCGCCAGTTAGCATCCACTCTTAAGCATTATATGTGTGCGGAAGGCTCATTATGTTGAATAGGCACCAGTGTGCATAATGATCGAGCAGCTGGGAGCACAAAAAATAGTGCACATATAGTTTGCTACTATGTTCTAAAAAGACCAAGTAGAACCATGCTCTGCACAAAACTTAATTTTCATTCCTTAGGTTGTAGTAATACGTGAAGCAAAACTTTTTGATTTCCAACATCCCCGTCCCCCATCAATTTGTGGACAAAAAGTTTTGCTTCTAAAGAATTGACATTTAATGACGTTCTAATCAGTACAGAACAACAATTAATCATGCAGATTGCAACTCGTCACAAATTTTCTTCCCCATTATGCGTTATGAATGGAAATAGTAGAACAACTGGTTTCTCCTAAATCTATTCGTTCCGTTTCCCAATTTCAAGTCAATCAAACAAAGTTTCATGAAAGACAAACAATAAGAGAGGAGGCGGATGGAAATATTTTTATTAGCAAGAGTCTTGCCTCAAACGATTCTTAAATTACCACAAGATTCTCCAGAGACTGTACTATAGGGTCGTCATCTGTCACTTTTGATTTATTCTTGCAACATAAATTATAAACAAGTTAAAAGTGGTACATCCCACAAGTCGAGAAAAGTAGCTAAAAATTCTTTCATGCATTGAATTCCCTAATATCTTGTATGCCATCCACTGTAACTAACTAACTCTGCGTTTGACAGGGTAAACACTCTATATTCGTTCAAACAGTACTATATGTATTAAAGTTTTTTTAAATATCTTGGGTCGTGCAAAGAATGAGAAACTTTTTTTTCTCCCTCTTTCTCTGTATAGGAACGTTATAATGCAGCCTACAAAGTTTCACTAGTTCTCATTCTTATCTCTTTTGTTTGTGTGTGTACCACTTTCTACCGAAACTAACTAACTCACTGCACCATGTTTTCCCTAGCATGCATGCACCCCATATAATAATGTATAAAGTTTAGGCTCAGAGTTAACTTAATATAGAAAACAATTGTACGCTTCTTTTTCTTTTCCCTTCAGATATTTTTTTCAACATCACACTCCGACGTCGAACTTTATTCTACACGGTGAACCTGATAATCCCGACCGTTGGGATTTCGTACCTGTCAATCTTGGTGTTCTATCTGCCGGCAGACTCGGGAGAAAAGATTGCACTCTGCATCTCCATTCTTCTGTCTCTAACAATGTTCTTCCTTCTCATATCGGAAATCATCCCATCAACGTCCCTCGCTGTCCCCCTTCTAGGAAAGTACCTTTTGTTCTCCATGTTTCTAGTTGGCCTTTCTGTTTTGGTCACCACCATTGTGCTCAATGTGCATTACCGAAAACCATCAACACACAAAATGGCACCTTGGGTCCGCCATTTATTTACTCGGATACTTCCCAAATTTTTACTCATGAGAGTGCCCGATCACGTTCTCAACTATACTACTAGTCCATCAGGTAAGCTCAATCCATTGAATGTACGGTCTATAAACTTTTGTATATATAAGTTACTACCAAGGAGAGTAGGAAACTACTTGTCTCTTTCATCTTTCAAATTAGTCGAGTGGTCAACAGAAATCCCGATGAGTTGACTGTCAGTTGAATATATAGTTGGCAGTTAGTTCACGTTCGGCCAACAAAATATGCTCCACAGAGTGAACCAACGTGCTTTAACAGGGCACAATGGAACAATCTTTTGTGAGAGGTTTCCATATAAGTATGTATGTAGTTAGTTATATGTGTAGTATACTATAAGTGAAGTGATGAAGATTCAACTGGAATCTGTAAGGATTTTTCTATTCCTGACCATTGTATTCTTCTTGTACTACTGGAATTGAGAGACACTAATGGGATGCCCTTTTCACACAAAGCATTTTTCATCCAATCTTTTCTTCTCTCTTATTTTTTTGGTACAGCTTTTTTTTACGCACAGCCATTGCCTGTGGACGTTTTTGCAGTGAATACAAAGTGGGGAATTCACACGCAATGTCAATGTGTAAGTTAGTTTGGAATTGAAGGAAGGTAAAGAATGATCAGTGTCATGCTAGTGCACACTAGATTTTTTTATCACTGAATGTGTGTAAAAAGTGGTGAGAAATGTCTGTCAGATGTTGCAGTTGTTTGAGCAGCCCTTTAGATTCTCATTGACTAGTTTTTGTGCAAATCAAGTATGCTGGGGAGAAACTTGTTA
>Ga0210040_10010170_pt1 | contig 10833 bp, 8 predicted proteins | sample CryGeyCG12114_NA_FD_185462 | JGI IMG/M metagenome (GOLD analysis project Ga0210040, IMG submission 185462) | Groundwater microbial communities from aquifer - Crystal Geyser CG19_WC_8/21/14_NA (SPAdes) (version 2) | ecosystem: Environmental > Aquatic > Deep subsurface > Groundwater | place: USA... | reverse complement strand
GGCTGCTCGACATCGAGGCCGAGGTGCCCGAGAAGGCCAGCGTCATCCGGGTGATGATGATGGAGCTCAACCGGATCTCCTCCCACCTGGTGGCCATCGCCACCGGCGGCATGGAGATCGGCGCGCTCACCGTGATGACCATCGGGTTCCGCGAGCGCGAGAAGGTGCTGGACGCCCTCGAGCTGATCACCGGACTGCGGATGAACCACGGCTACATCCGCCCCGGTGGGGTCGCCCAGGACCTCCCCGACAACGCGCTGCAGCACGTCCGTGACCTCGTGGTGTGGATGAAGAAGCACCTGCCCGAGTACGCGGCCTTCTGCAACGAGAACCCGATCTTCAAGGGCCGGTTGGTCGGCGTGGGCCACCTCGACCTGGCCGGCTGCCTGGCGCTGGGGGTCACCGGCCCGCCGCTGCGCTCCACCGGCTACGACTGGGACCTGCGCAAGACCCAGCCCTACTGCGGCTACGAGACCTACGACTTCGACGTGCAGACCGTCGACACCATGGACGCCTACGGGCGCTTCCGGATCCGGCTGGCCGAGATGTGGGAGAGCCTGAAGATCGTCGAGCAGGCCGTCGACCGGCTGGAGAAGATGAAGGGCGCCCCGGTGATGGTCGCCGACAAGAAGATCGCCTGGCCGGCCCAGCTGGCCATCGGCTCCGACGGCATGGGCAACTCCAACGAGCACATCAAGCACATCATGGGCGAGTCGATGGAGTCGCTGATCCACCACTTCAAGCTGGTCACCGAGGGCTTCCGGGTGCCGCCTGGTCAGGCGTACGTGCCGGTCGAGGCGCCGCGCGGTGAGCTCGGCGCCCACGTCGTGTCCGACGGCGGCACGCGGCCCTTCCGGGTGCACTTCCGCGACCCGAGCTTCGCCAACCTGCAGGCCCTGCCCGCCCTCTGCGAGGGCTCGATGGTGTCCGACGTGGTCGTCGCCGTCGCGAGCCTCGACCCGGTGATGGGTGGGGTGGACCGATGAGCGCCGCGGTCGAGCCGCAGGGTCCCGGGGCGCGGCACGGGGCGCCGGTCGGGGACAACGGGGTCGAGGACCTCGCCGGGGCCGGGCACGCCAAGACCCACTTCGACGAGCCGAGCCTGGACTTCACCGCCACCTCGACGGCGGTCGACGACGCCGTGGTCGAGGAGCTGCGCCTGATCGCGGCCCGCTACCCGCAGGCGCGCTCGGCCCTGCTGCCGATGCTGCACCTGGTGCAGTCGGTCGAGGGGCGGGTGACCCCGGCGGGGATCGAGGCGTGCGCCCAGGTGCTCGACCTCAGCACCGCCGAGGTGAGCGGCGTCGCGACCTTCTACACGATGTACAAGCGGCGGCCGGTCGGGAAGTACCACGTCGGCGTCTGCACCACCGCGCTCTGCGCGATCCTGGGCGGCGACGAGGTCCTCGAGCGGCTGCAGGAGCACCTCGGCGTCGGCAACGACGAGACCACCGAGGACGGGGCGATCACCCTCGAGCACCTCGAGTGCAACGCGGCCTGCGACTACGCCCCGGTGATGATGGTCAACTGGGAGTTCTTCGACGACACCACGCCGGACAAGGCGGTGGCGGTGGTCGACGCGCTGCGGGCCGGCGAGCCCGTGCACGCGACCCGCGGGGCCCGGGTGGCCACCTGGCAGGAGACCGAGCGGGTGCTCGCCGGCTTCCCCGACGGACGGGCCGACGAGGGACCCACCTCGGGACCGCAGTCGCGGCTGGGCCTCCAGATCGCCCGCGAGCGCGGCTGGCACGCACCCTCGGTCCCACCCCCGCAGGCTGACGACGACGACAGCGACGAGCAGGAGAGCGCATGACCGACACCTTGACCCCGGTCCTGACAGCCAACTGGGGCGACGAGCGCGCCTGGAAGCTGGTGAACTACGAGCGGGTCGGCGGCTACCAGGGGCTGCGCAACGCGCTGGGCATGGACCCGGCCGACGTGGTCGCCCAGGTGAAGGAGTCCGGGCTGCGCGGGCGCGGGGGCGCCGGGTTCCCGACCGGGATGAAGTGGGGCTTCATCCCGCAGGACAACCCGAAGCCGAAGTACCTGGTGGTCAACGCCGACGAGTCCGAGCCGGGCACGTGCAAGGACATGCCGCTGATGATGGCCTCACCGCACACCCTGGTCGAGGGCGTCATCATCTCCGCGTACGCGATCCGCTCCAACTTCGCCTTCATCTACGTCCGGGGCGAGGTCGTGCACGTGGTGCGCCGGCTGCAGCAGGCGGTCCGGGAGGCCTACTCGGCCGGTTACGCCGGCAAGAACGTCCTGGGCACCGGCTACGACCTGGAGATCATCGTGCACGCCGGGGCGGGCGCCTACATCTGCGGCGAGGAGACGGCGCTGCTCGACAGCCTGGAGGGCCGGCGTGGCCAGCCACGGCTTCGTCCCCCGTTCCCCGCCGTGGCCGGTCTGTACGCCAGCCCCACCGTCATCAACAACGTGGAGTCGATCGCGTCGGTTCCCTCGATCCTCGCCAACGGGGCGGCCTGGTTCTCCTCGATGGGGACCGAGAAGTCCAAGGGGATGACGATCTACTCCCTCTCCGGCCACGTCACCCACCCCGGGCAGTTCGAGGCCCCGCTGGGCATCACGCTGCGCGAGCTGCTCGGGCTGGCCGGGGGGATGCGCGCCGGGCGCGAGCTGAAGTTCTGGACCCCGGGCGGCTCGTCCACCCCGATCCTCACCCCCGAGCACCTCGACGTCCCGCTCGACTACGAGGGGGTGGCCAGCGTGAAGTCGATGCTGGGCACCAAGGCGCTGCAGTGCTTCGACGAGACCACCTCGGTGGTCCGCACGGTGCTGCGGTGGACGGAGTTCTACAAGCACGAGTCCTGCGGCAAGTGCACCCCGTGCCGGGAGGGCACCTGGTGGCTGGTCCAGATCCTCAAGCGGCTCGAGGCCGGTCAGGGCGAGCAGGGCGACATCGAGAAGCTGCTCGACCTGTGCGAGAACATCCTCGGCCGCTCGTTCTGCGCGCTCGGGGACGGGGCTACCTCCCCGATCAGCTCGGCGATCGCGCACTTCCGCGACGAGTTCGAGGCCGGGATGCACACCCCGGCCTGGGAGCTGTTCCCCTACGCGCGGAGCACCGTCTTCGTCCGCGAGCCGGTGGGGGCCTCCGCATGAGCCCGCGCCGCCTCCCCGGTGCCACCACCCCCCGTACGACCAGGAGTGCTCGATGACCATCACCAGCCCCGCCCCCTCGGGCGGGCCTGCCCCCTCAGGCGCCCCGGCGTCCCCCGGCAGCGGCGCCGAGCTCGCCACCCGCGAGGACCTGGTCACGCTGACCATCGACGACGTGGAGGTCTCGGTGCCCAAGGGCACCCTGGTCATCCGGGCTGCCGAGTTGGTCGGCGTGGACATCCCGCGCTTCTGCGACCACCCGCTGCTCGACCCGGTCGGCGCCTGCCGCCAGTGCCTGGTCGAGGTGCCCGACGCCGGCAACGGCCGCGGCATCCCGAAGCCCCAGGCCTCCTGCACCCTGGAGGTGGCGGCCGGCATGGTGGTGAAGACCCAGGTCACCTCACCGGTCGCCGACAAGGCCCAGCACGGGAACATGGAGTTCCTGCTGGTCAACCACCCGCTCGACTGCCCGGTCTGCGACAAGGGCGGGGAGTGCCCGCTGCAGAACCAGGCCATGTCGCACGGGTACGCCGAGACCCGCTTCGCCGACGTGAAGCGCACCTACCCCAAGCCGGTCAACATCTCGGCCAACATCCTGCTGGACCGGGAGCGCTGCGTGCTCTGCGCGCGCTGCACCCGCTTCTCCGAGCAGATCGCCGGCGACCCGTTCATCGCCCTGGTCGAGCGCGGCGCCCTGCAGCAGGTCGGCATCTACGAGCGCGAGCCGTTCCAGTCCTACTTCTCGGGCAACACCATCCAGATCTGCCCGGTCGGCGCGCTCACCAACGCGGCGTACCGGTTCCGCTCCCGCCCGTTCGACCTCATCTCGGTGCCGGCGGTGGGCGAGCACGACGCCTGCGGCTCGGCGATCCGGGTCGACCAGCGCCGCGGCGTCGTCGTCCGCCGGCTCGCCGGTGACGACCCCGAGGTCAACGAGGAGTGGATCACCGACAAGGACCGGTTCGCCCACCGCTACGGCCAGGGGGAGGACCGGCTGACCCGGCCGCTGGTCCGCGAGGACGGCTCGCTGCGGGCAGCGTCCTGGCCCGAGGCGATCGACATCGCCGCCGAGGGCCTGCTGCGTGCGGGTGCCGGCGGTGCCCAGAGCTCGGTCGGCGTGCTCACCGGGGGTCGGCTGACCCAGGAGGACGCCTACGCCTACGCGAAGTTCGCCCGCGCGGTGCTCGGCACCAACGACGTCGACTTCCGCGCCCGCCCGCACAGCGACGAGGAGGCCCGGTTCCTGGCCGCCGCGGTCGCCGGCACCGGGCGCGGGGTGACCTACGCCGACCTGGAGACCGCCTCGTCGGTGCTGATGGTCTGCCTCGAGCCCGAGGAGGAGGCCGGCGCGCTCTTCCTGCGGCTGCGCAAGGCGATGCGCAAGCACGACCTGACCTCGTGGACGCTGGCGCCGGCCCTCAGCCGGGGGGCCCGCAAGATGGGCGCCACCCTGGTGCCCGTCGTGCCGGGCGGGGAGGCCGCGGTGCTCGACGGGCTGACCCTGCCGCTGGACGGCCACTCGGTGGTCCTGGTCGGCGAGCGGGCGGCGCTCGCCTCGGGCACGCTGTCGGCCTGCCTGCGGCTGGTCGAGCGGACGGGGGCCCGGCTGGCCTGGGTGCCGCGACGGGCCGGGGACCGCGGAGCGGTGGAGGCCGGCTGCCTGCCCGCGCTGCTGCCCGGCGGGCGTCCGGTCACCGACCCGGCGGCCCGGGTCGACACCGCGACCACCTGGGGGGTGGCGTCGCTGCCCGCCACGCCCGGCCGGGACGGCGACGAGATGCTGATCGCCGCCGCCGACCACCAGCTGCAGGCCCTCGTGGTCGCCGGCGTCGAGGTCAGCGACCTGACCGACCCCCGGGCCGCGCTGACCGCGCTGGAGGAGGCGCCCTTCGTGGTCAGCCTGGAGACGCGGGCGTCTGCGGTCACCGAGCGCGCCGACGTGGTGTTCCCGGTGTCCCTGGTCGCCGAGCGCGCCGGCACCTTCGTCACCTGGGAGGGGCGGGAGCGTCCCTTCGAGGCGGCCATGTCCAAGCCCGGTGCCATGTCGGACCTGCGCGTGCTCGCCGCCCTGGCGGAGGCCCTCGGCCACGACCTCGGCTTCCGCACCGCCGACGGCGCCCGGGCCGAGCTCGCCGAGCTCGGCGCCTGGGAGGGTGGCCGTGCTCCCGCCCCGACGCTGGAGCCGGCCCGGGTCGGCGTGGGCAGCACCCCGACCAGCGCGGTGCTGGCCACCTGGCGGCTGGCCCTGGACGACAGCCGGGCCGTCGACGGCGAGCCCTTCCTGCTGGCCACCGCCCGTCCGGCGGTGGCGCGGCTGCACCCCCAGACCGCGGCCGCCGTGGGGCTGGCGGACGCGGTGACGGTGGGCAACGACCGCGGCGCCCTCACCTTCCCGCTGGAGCGCGACCCCGGGATGGTGCCGGGAGTGGTCTGGGTGCCGGCCAAGGCGCCCGGGCAGGGCGTGGCCGAGCACCTCGGGGCCCTCGCCGGTGACCTGGTCACCCTGTCGGTGCCCGAGGTCGCCGTCCCGCCGGTGGGACGTCCGGTGGACGCCCAGCCGGTGGCCGAGGACGCCCAGGGGAGCGCAGCGTGATCGCCCCCCTCGCCGGTGGCCCCGCGCTGGCCGCCCCCACCCCGCTGGACCTGGCGCCGTTCTTCGCCGACCCGTGGTGGCTGGTGCTGGCCAAGGCCGTCTTCGCCCTGGTCCTGCTCCTGCTGCTGACGCTGTTCACGATCTGGTACGAGCGCCGTCTCGTGGGGATCATGCAGCACCGCAAGGGGCCGACCATGAACGGCCCGTTCGGGCTGCTGCAGTCCCTCGCCGACGGCGCCAAGCTGATGCTGAAGGAGGACTTCACGCCGGCGGCCGCCGACAAGGTGGTCTTCATGCTGGCGCCGTTCGTCACCGCGATCCCGGCCATCACCGCCTTCGCGGTCATCCCGATCTCGGGCCAGGTCCGGATCCCCTTCACCCAGGTGACCACGCCGCTGCAGGTCACCGACCTGCCCGTGTCGGTGCTGTTCATCGTGGCGGTGGCCTCGGTCGGGGTGTACGGGATCGTCCTGGCTGGCTGGTCGTCGGGCTCGACCTACGCCCTGCTCGGCGCGCTGCGCTCGAGCGCGCAGGTGATCAGCTACGAGGTGGCCATGGGCCTGGCCCTGGTCGCGGTCTTCCTCTACGCGGGCACCCTGTCCACGTCGGAGATCGTCGCCCGCCAGGCCGAGCCGGTCAGCATCCTCGGCCACGACTTCCCGGTCTGGTACGCGGTCCAGCTGGTGCCGTCGTTCCTGATCTACCTGATCTCGATGGTGGGGGAGACCAACCGGGCGCCGTTCGACCTGCCCGAGGCCGAGGGCGAGCTCGTCGGCGGCTTCCACACCGAGTACTCCTCGATGCGCTTCGCCATGTTCTTCATGGCCGAGTACATGAACATGATCACGGTGTCGGCCCTGGCCACCACCCTGTTCCTGGGCGGCTGGCACGCGCCGTTCGCCAACCTGATCCCCGCCCTCGACGGTGGCTGGTGGGGCGTGGTCTGGTTCCTGCTCAAGGTCGTGCTGATGCTCTCGCTGTTCGTCTGGCTGCGGGGGACCCTGCCGCGGCTGCGCTACGACCAGTTCATGCGCTTCGGCTGGCGCTTCCTGATCCCGATCTCGCTGGCCTGGATCGTGCTGGTGGCGACCTTCCGGGTCGCCCGCCGCGAGAGCTGGTTCGACAGCCCCGCCTTCTGGCCGGTGGCGATCGGGGTGGTCGTGGTGCTGATCGCCGCCTCGTTCTTCGGCGGCGAGCCGGACAAGAAGGTGGCGGCCGAGCCCGAGGGCGACTTCGACGCCTTCGCCGGTGGCTACCCGGTGCCCCCGGGCAAGGGCCAGCAGCTGCCCGAGCTGGCCCAGGTGCTGCGCGGCGAGCCCGGCGACGCCGGGCCCGGGAGCAGCCCGTCGGGCGCGAGCACGGGGCCGGGTGCCCCCGCGACCACCCCAGGCACGACCACGCGCAGAGACGAAGGAGAGGTCTGATGGGTCTGTTCGACCCCGTCGCCGGTTTCGGGGTGACCTTCCGGACGATGTTCCGCAAGACGTTCACCGAGGAGTACCCCAAGGGCCCGAAGGTGACCGCCCCGCGGTTCCACGGCCGTCACCAGCTGAACCGGTGGCCGGACGGGCTGGAGAAGTGCGTCGGGTGCGAGCTCTGCGCCTGGGCCTGCCCGGCCGACGCCATCTACGTCGAGGGCGCGCAGAACACCGAGGAGGAGCGGTTCTCCCCGGGGGAGCGCTACGGCCGCGTGTACCAGATCAACTACCTGCGCTGCATCCTGTGCGGGCTCTGCATCGAGGCGTGCCCGACCCGGGCGCTGACCATGACCAACGAGTTCGAGCTGGCCGACGACAGCCGGGCCGCCCTGATCTACGAGAAGGGCGACCTCCTGGCGCCGCTGCTGCCGGGGATGGACGCGCCGCCGCACGCTCGTCGACTGGGCGACGACGAGCAGGCATACTTCCTCGGGCTGCCCAGCACCGGACGCCCCGACGACCGCGCGGGCGACATCAGCGGGTACGTGCCCGAGCCCGTCAACCAGGGCTACGCGAACAAGCGCCGGCGCAAGGCCGCGACCGGCGAGGGGAGGTAGGCGTGGTGCTCGTCCCGCTGGTCACCGGCGCCTCGGTCGCGTTCTGGGTGCTCGCCCCGGTGATGGTCCTGGGCGCCCTGGGCATGGTGCTCTCCCGCAAGCCGGTGCACTCGGCGCTGTGCCTGGCCACGGTGATGATCTGCCTGGCCGTGCAGTACGCGGCCCAGAACGCGCCCTTCCTGTTCGCGGTGCAGATCATCGTCTACACCGGCGCCATCTTGATGCTGTTCCTGTTCGTGCTGATGCTGGTCGGCGTCGACTCCTCCGACTCGTTGGTGGAGACGATCAAGGGCCAGCGTCCGCTGGCCGTGCTGGCCGGCCTCGGCTTCGGGGCGCTGCTGGTCCTGGCCGTCGGCAACGCGGTGGTGGGCGAGCCGGTCGGGCTGAGCGAGGCCAACGCCGCCCAGGGCGGCAACGTGCAGGGCATCGCGGCCCTGCTGTTCGACAAGTACGTCTTCATCTTCGAGGCCACCTCGGCGCTGCTGATCACCGCGGCGGTCGGGGCGATGGTGCTGGCCCACCGCGAGCGGCTGACCAAGAAGCTCACCCAGGCCGACCTGGCCGCGGACCGGATGCGGCTCTACGCCGAGACCGGCCAGCACCCGGGCCCGCTGCCCCCGCCCGGCGTCTTCGCCCGGCACAACGCCGTCGACACCCCGGCGCTGCTGCCGGACGGCACCGCCTCGGAGCTCTCGGTCTCGCGCACCCTGCGGGCCCGCGGCGCCATCGCGGGCAGCGAGGACCTGGTCAAGCCGGTCGACGAGACCCTGCGGGCTCTCGGTGACGCCGAGGAGCGCTCGTGAACCCCGACAACTACGTCGTCCTGTCGGCCATCCTGTTCACCGTCGGGGCGTTCGGCTTCCTGGTGCGGCGCAACGCGATCGTGGCCTTCATGTGCGTGGAGCTGATGCTCAACGCGGCGAACCTCGCCCTCGTCACCTTCTCCCGCGTCCACGGCCAGCTCGACGGCCAGATCGCCGCCTTCTTCGTGATGGTGGTGGCGGCCGCCGAGGTCGTGATCGGTCTGGCCATCATCATCGCCATCTTCCGGACCCGGCGCTCGGCCTCGGTCGACGACGCGAACCTCCTCAAGTTCTGACAAGGATGTCGATGCTCCCTCTGGACGTGGTGGCCCCGGTCGCCGCCACCGGGCTGTTCTCCTACGCCTGGCTGCTGGTCGCGGTCCCGGCGCTGAGCGCGGCGATCCTGCTGCTGGTCGGTCGGGCGGGGGACGCCTGGGGGCACCTGCTCGGCACCCTCGCCCCGGTGGTCTCCTTCGTGGTCGCGGTGCTGCTGTTCGTCCAGCTGCTCGGGCGCGACGAGGGGCAGCGTGCGGTCGGGGTCCCGCTCTACTCCTGGATCACCAGCGGGCGCTGGGACATCGGGGTCGGACTGCTGGTGGACCAGCTCTCCATCGTGTTCGTCCTGCTGATCACCGGCGTCGGCAGCCTGATCCACCTCTACTCCATCGGCTACATGGCCCACGACGAGCGCCGTCGCCGGTTCTTCGGCTTCCTCAACCTGTTCGTCGCCTCCATGCTGCTGCTGGTGCTGGCGGACAACTACCTGGTCCTGTTCGTGGGCTGGGAGGGCGTCGGCCTCGCCTCCTACCTGCTGATCGGCTTCTGGCAGCACCGGCCCTCGGCGGCCACCGCGGCCAAGAAGGCGTTCGTGGTCAACCGGGTCGGCGACATCGGCATGTCGGTCGCCATCATGTTCATGCTCTACCTGTTCGGCTCCTCGGCCTTCGTGGACGTGAACACCGGGGCCGCCGCCATGCCGGCCACCGTGGCCACGGTGATGGGGCTGCTGCTCCTGCTCGCCGCCTGCGGCAAGTCGGCCCAGGTGCCGCTGCAGTCCTGGCTGCTCGACGCGATGGAGGGCCCCACCCCGGTGTCGGCGCTGATCCACGCGGCGACCATGGTCACCGCCGGGGTCTACCTGGTCGTCCGCAGCCACGCCGTCTTCGTCGAGTCCGAGGCCGCCAGCACCGCCGTGGTCGTGGTCGGCACCGTGACCCTGCTGTTCGGCGCCTGGATCGGCTGCGCGAAGGACGACATCAAGAAGGTGCTGGCCGGCTCCACCATGAGCCAGATCGGCTACATGATGCTGGCCGCGGGCATCGGCCCGGCCGGCTACGCGTTCGCGATCTTCCACCTGCTGACCCACGGCTTCTTCAAGGCCAACATGTTCCTCGGGGCCGGCTCGGTGATGCACGGCACCGGCGACGACGTCGACATGCGCCACTACGGCGGCCTCGCCCGGCTGATGCCGGTCACGGCCGTCACCTTCGCCGCGGGCTACCTGGCCATCATCGGCTTCCCGGGCTTCGCCGGCTACTTCTCCAAGGACCACATCATCGAGGCCGCCTTCGAGCGCAACCTGGTGATCGGCCTGCTGGCCCTGCTCGGGGCCGGGGTCACCGCGTTCTACATGACCCGGCTGATGCTGATGACGTTCTTCGGGGCCAAGCGCTGGCAGCCGGGTGTCCACCCGCACGAGTCGCCGCTGACCATGACCGTGCCGCTGGTCGTGCTCGGCGCCGCCTCCGTCGTGGGCGGGGCCGTGCTCAACAACTGGATCGAGGGCTGGCTCGACCCGGCGGTGGGCGGGGCCCACGCCGCGGGGGAGGAGGCCGGCCTGCTGCACCTCTCGCTGGTCGGGGTGGTGACGCTGGTGGTGGTCGCCGCCGGGATCGTGGTCAGCGTCTTGCTGTTCGGGCCGCGCCGCACCATCGCGGCCGAGCAGCCCGCCAGCCGCTCGCCCTTCACCCTGGCCGGTCGCCGAGACCTGTACGGCGACGCCTTCAACGAGGCGGTGTTCATGCGCCCGGGCCAGCAGATGACGGCCGCGCTGGTCCGGCTCGACCAGGGCGCCATCGACGGGACGGTGAACGGCACCGGCACCGCGATCGCCGACTTCTCGGGCCGGCTCCGCCGCCTGCAGAACGGCTTCGTGCGCTCCTACGCCCTGACCATGGTCGCCGGTGCGGCCGTGGTCGGCGCGGTGCTGGTGCTCGGACGGCTGGGCTGAGATGGAGACGACGATGACCCTGCCCCTGCTCACGGTGCTCGCCGTC
>Ga0210040_10010169_pt1 | contig 10833 bp, 11 predicted proteins | sample CryGeyCG12114_NA_FD_185462 | JGI IMG/M metagenome (GOLD analysis project Ga0210040, IMG submission 185462) | Groundwater microbial communities from aquifer - Crystal Geyser CG19_WC_8/21/14_NA (SPAdes) (version 2) | ecosystem: Environmental > Aquatic > Deep subsurface > Groundwater | place: USA... | reverse complement strand
GCAGTGCGGCGCCTTAGGCGCTGTAGTACATATCGTACTCGACCGGGCTCGGGGTGGTCTCGAAGCGGATCACTTCCTCCCACTTAATCTCGACATAGGCGTCGATCTGGTCCTTGGAGAAGACGTCTCCAGCCAGGAGGAAGTCGTGATCGGCCTGCAACGCGCCGAGCGCTTCGCGCAGTGACGCGCAGACAGTGGGAACGTTCTCCAGCTCTGCCGGCGGCAGGTCGTAGAGGTTCTTGTCCATCGCCTCGCCCGGGTGGATCCGGTTCTGGATCCCGTCGAGGCCGGCCATCAGCAGCGCCGCATAAGCGAGATACGGGTTGGCCATTGCGTCCGGGAAGCGGAACTCCACGCGCTTGGACTTCTCGCCCGAGCCATACGGAATGCGGCAGCTCGCCGAACGGTTACGCGCCGAATAAGCGAGCAGCACCGGTGCCTCGAACCCCGGCACCAATCGCTTGTAGCTGTTGGTGGTGGGGTTGGTGAAGGCGTTGAGCGCCTTGGCATGCTTGATCACGCCGCCAATGAAATAGAGGCAATTGTCGGACAGGCCCGCATAGCCATTGCCGGCGAAGGTCGGCCTGCCTTCTTCCCAGATCGAGAAGTGCGTGTGCATGCCCGAGCCGTTATCGTCCTTGATGGGCTTGGGCATGAAGGTCGCCGTCTTGCCATAGGCGTGAGCGACCATGTGCACGACATACTTGTAGATCTGCATGCGATCCGCAGTTTGGACCAGCGTGCCGAAGGTGAGGCCCAGCTCATGTTGTGCGGCCGCCACCTCGTGGTGGTGTTTGTCGCAAGGCAGGCCCATTTCGAGCATGGTGGAAACCATCTCGCCACGGATATCAACCGCGCTGTCTACCGGCGCGACCGGGAAGTAACCGCCCTTGGCGCGCGGACGATGGCCCATATTGCCTGCTTCGAACTCGGTACCGGTATTGGTCGGCAGTTCGATATCGTCGATCTGAAAGCCCGACCCGGCATAACCGTCCTCGAACCGCACGTCGTCGAACATGAAGAACTCGGCTTCGGGACCGACATAAACGGTGTCGCCGATGCCAGTGGTCTTGAGATAGGCTTCGGCGCGCTTGGCGGTCGAACGCGGGTCGCGGTTATAGCCTTCCCCGGTGGATGGCTCGACGATGTCGCAGAACACGATCATCATCGGCGTGGCGCTGAACGGGTCGACATAGACCTCTTCCAAGTCAGGCATGAGGATCATGTCGGACTCGTTGATTGCCTTCCAGCCGGCGATCGAGGAGCCGTCGAACATCAACCCCTCTTCGAGCATGTCCTCGTCGATGACCTTCGAGACCATCGTCAGGTGCTGCCACTTGCCCTTGGGGTCGGTGAACCGGAGGTCGACCCACTCGATCTCCTCATCCTTGATCCGCTTCACGATGTCCGATGCGCTGGCCATAAATGTCCTTCCTTGTCCTGTTGTTGAGTGAGCCCTGCGGAAGCGCTCCTTCCGCTGTCCGCATGTGAGCCAGGTGGTCCCTAGATTGCCGCTTCGTTCTGCTCGCCCGTGCGGATGCGCAGCGCCGATTCGATCGGGACCACGAAGATCTTGCCGTCGCCGATGCGTCCTGTCTTCGCGGCAGCCGAGATCGCCTCGACCACCTGCTCGACCTGTCCATCGGGAACGATGACTTCGAGCTTCACCTTCGGCAGAAAGTCGACGACGTATTCGGCGCCCCGATAAAGTTCGGTATGTCCCTTCTGCCGGCCGAAGCCACGCGCCTCGAGCACGGTAATGCCCGACACCCCGACCTCGTGCAGCGCCTCCTTCACCTCATCGAGCTTGAACGGCTTTATGATAGCCTCAATCTTCTTCACTTGACCCCTGCCTTGCGGCGCGACCGCGCAATCTGTTGTGACAGACTCAGCTTCCGTGCGGATCCATGTGGCCGTCCAGAAGGCTGAACCCTTTCTCCGGCACATTCGAGCGCAGGACTGCGAATGGCGAGCGATACAAGAATCGTGCCGAGGCGATTATCTCGGTTAGGATATCGCACTCGCGAACGAAAGGGCTGATTTGCAACAAACCTACTGAACAGATGGTTGGTGGTGGAACAATCCGTTGAAAGTTGCTGCATCGAATTGGCTAATTGTGCGGCAGTGCTGCTTAATATTCGGGCAGAGTAACCCGCTATACCAGCAAGCCCGTTGTCTCGGCGTACCCCGCCATGAGGTTGAGCGACTGGACTGCTGCGCCGCTTGCACCCTTGCCAAGATTGTCGAGCATGGCAATCAGCCGCGCCTGGCTGCCATCGGCAGCGCCGAACACGAACAGCTCCATCCGGTCGGTTGCGGGGCTGATGGTGCGCAGCAGAAGTTCGCCGCCCTCCAGTTCTGCCCCCAGGCTTACCACGTCGCTCGATGCGTAGAATTCGCCAAGGCATTCGCGCATGGCCTGCACCGTGCCGGCGCCGGCCATCGCGCCGAGCGGCAGCGGCACCTCGACGACCATTCCGCGATGTGCCGGGATGACGGCGGGCGTGAACAGCGGAGCTTGCGCAAGCCCGCAGCGCAGCTGCATTTCCGCGACGTGCTTGTGGCCCATGGAAAGGGCATAGCCCCGCCAGGCAATCGCGCGATCCCCTTCGAACCGCTCGATCAGCGCCTTGCCACCGCCCGAATAGCCGGAGACCGCGTTGCAAGTGTAGGGCCAATCAGCCGGTAGCAAACCGGCGCGCACCAGCGGCGCGACTAGGCCGATGAACCCGGTCGAATAGCAGCCGGGATTGGAGATGCGCGGCGCACCTGCAACCTGCTCGCGCCCGCTGATCTCGGGAAAGCCATAGACCCAGCCATCGGCCACACGATGCGCGGTTGAGGCGTCGATCACGCGCGTGCGGCTGGCGGGATCGATCAGCGCCACAGCCTCGCGGGCTGCTTCGTCCGGCAGGCAGAGGACGGCGAAATCGGCATCGTTCAAGGCTTCGCGCCGCGCCGCCTCGTCCTTGCGTCGGTCATCATCCAGCACCAGGATGTCGAACCCGCCATGCGCTTCGAGGCGGGCGAGGATCTCCAGCCCGGTTGTCCCCGCCGCTCCATCGACGAATACGCTATGCGCCATCAGGGCAGAGTTTCCAGCCGGTCCGCATGAACATAGCCGGCCGGCCCTTCAACCGAGAGGCAGCCCCATGCCCATTCGCCCGTTACCTCGAGCACCTCGAAGCTATCGCCTTCGAGCAGGTGGCACATGGGCTGCGACTGGCCATCGGGTGCAGAATGGAGAGGGGCGCCACCGGGCATCACTGCGCGCGGCTGGGGCACGGCATAGTGCGGCACGAAGAAACGCCCGGCAAAGGCGATATGAGCAAGATCCCCGCGCACCGGCAAGTCGCCCACAACGCCGCGATCCGCCGGCCCGGACAATGTATATGGCCCGTGCATCCGCTGCTCCGGACGCTCGTTTTCCTCCGCCTCAACGGCAGTCTTATCATCGCCTTCGGCACGCATGGGGGGCGATTAGACTTGTCGCCGTCCGGGAGCAAGCCGGTCGCCGCGCCTTACTCCAACATGGCCGCAAAAGCGCTGGATTACCGCTCGATCAGCGATAGCGTGCCTCAAGCATGTGGAACACGGCCCGCAACCCGAGTGCCGCGCCGCCCTTGGGTCTGCCCGGCTTGGCCGAAGGGCGCCAGGCGAAAGTATCGAGATGCGCCCAATCGATCGGCTCGCCGTTCTCCCGCTTGCCGACGAATTTGTCGAGGAACAGCCCTGCCACGCTGGCTCCTGCATAACCGTTCGAATGCGCATTGTTGGTGTCGGCGATGTCGGACTTCAGCCACTCGGCATAGGCTTCCGGCAAGGGCAGGCGCCACATCTCGTCGTCACGCGCGCGTCCGGCTGCCAGCAGCGCGTCAGCGGTTTCGTCGCGGCGGGCCATGAGCGCCGGCAGATCGGGACCCAGCGCCACGCGCGCAGCGCCGGTCAGTGTGGCGAAATCGATGAGGAGTTCGGGATCGCGCTCGCTGGCCAGTGTAAGCGCATCGGCCAGAATGAGCCGGCCTTCGGCATCGGTGTTGCCGATCTCCACGCTCAGGCCCTTGCGGCTGGCGAGCACATCGCCCGGACGGAAGGAATTGCCCGAGATCGCGTTCTCCACTGCCGGCACCACCATGTGCAGCCGCACGGGCAGTCCCGCGCCCATCACCAGGCCTGCCAGCGCCAGTACGTGCGCAGCGCCGCCCATGTCCTTCTTCATCAGCGCCATGCCGCTCGCGCCCTTGATGTCGAGCCCGCCCGAATCGAAGCACACGCCCTTGCCCACCAGCGCCAAGCGCGGCGCGTCCTCGCGGCCCCATTCGAGCTCGATCAGGCGCGGAGCATGGTGGCGGGCGGCGGCGCGGCCGACCGCATGGACCATGGGGAACTCGCGCTCGAGCGCGTCGCCGCGGGTCACCGTGAGCCTGGCGCCGTGCGCTCCTGCAAGCGCGGACGCCTCTTCCTCGAGCGCGGCGGGTCCCATGTCCTCGGCAGGCGTGTTGACGAGGTCGCAGACCTTGGCCACGGCCCGTGCTTCGGCGGACGAGAGCTGGATCTGCGCCACTTCTTCCGTCAACAATACGCGCGGGCCTTGTGCATCCTTGTCCTGGTGGTAGCGGGTAAAGCGATACTGCGCCGTCTGCCAGCCGAGCAGGGCCGCGCCGGCTTTCCCCTTGGCGAGGCGATAGGTGCCGGCCGGCAGCGTCTCGGCGAGCTTGGCCAGGCACCAGCTCGATAGAGCGTCGGGGTCAGCCACGCCGCCCACCGCAAACCAACCGAGCCCATCGCGTGCCTCATCAGGCACGATGGCGACCTGGTATCCGCCACCTGTGAACTTCTGCGCTGCCAGCACCGCGCGCTGCCTCTCGCCGAGCGACTTGGCGAAGTCCTCGAACCCTTGACTGTTCACCAGATGGATGGGGACTGCGTCTCCGCCGCGGTCGGGTTGCACCAGTTCGTCGAGTATGCTCATCGATTAGCGCTTGCCCGTTCCCGCCAAGTTTGGGAAGGCGCCACGCGATGAAGCGCTTGGTTTCGGTTTGCGCAATGCTCTGTCTCGCTGCCTCCTGCACCGATCAGCAGGCCAGGGAAGGCAACAATGCCGGCTCGGCCCCGCTGGCGGCCGATGGGACACAGGCGCCCGCTGATCCGGCGCAGCCAACGCCTGCACCAAGCGGCGACGACGTAAAGCCCGGTGGCGCGCGTAGCGTGGCCGAGGAAACCGACGATTTCGTCTTTGAATATTCCTATCCGGCGCAGGCCGGCGCCATTCCCGAACTCGCCTCCTTGCTGGATCGGCGGGTGGAGAGGGCACGCGCCTCGCTTACGCAGCAAGCGGCCGAAGGACGAGCGGCAGCGCGCGACAACGGCTTTCCCTACAATAAATATTCAAGCGGAATGGAATGGCGGGTGGTCGCCGATCTGCCGCAATGGCTCAGCATGTCAGGACAGTTCAGTTCCTACACCGGTGGGGCGCACGGCATTTACGGGCTGGAATCGCTGGTGTGGAACAAGGAAGCCGCCGAGGCGGTGGATGCGATCGAGCTGTTCACCTCGCCCCAGGCGCTTGGCGAGGCACTCGGAACTCGTTTTTGCGAAGGGCTCGACCGTTTGCGTGCCGAACGTCGCGAGGAACCGATCGACAGCGACGAATATGGCTTCAACGCCTGCCCCTCGATCGACGAGCTTACCGTGCTCGTCGGGTCGGGCAATGGACGCACCTTCAACCGGATGACGCTTTACGCCGGACCGTATGTAGCGGGCCCTTATGCGGAAGGCGCTTACGAGGTTAATCTCGACCTTGACGAGGCCATCCTGAACGCGGTGAAGCCCGAATATCGCGAGAGCTTCAGCGCACCGCGCTGACAGGCCCTCGCGATCGGCCCCTCGCAATCGGCCCCTCGCAATCGGCGGACGATATCGCTACATCCTGCCTCATGGTTGAATATCAGCACGTTGACGCCGCAGAGACCGTTTACCGCGACGGTACCATCAAGCTACATGGCCCGGAGGGTTTTGCCGGGATGCGCAAGGCGGGGCGGCTGGCGGCCGAAATCCTCGATGCGCTGGCAGATCACGTCCAGCCCGGCGTGACCACCGAAGAACTCGATCGGATCGTGCGCGAACTGATGCTGGACGGGGGCTCCGTTCCGGCGACGCTTGGCTATCGCGGCTACACGCATAGCTGCTGCATCTCCATCGGCCATGTGGTGTGTCACGGAATCCCGTCCTCCCGCACGCTGAAGGACGGCGACATCGTGAATATCGATGTGACGCCGCTCCTTGATGGCTGGCATGGCGACAGTAGCCGCATGTACATTGCAGGCGACGCTTCGCTCAAGGCGCGGCGGCTGGTCGAGGTCACGCATGAGTGCCTGATGATCGGCATCGATCAGGCGCGGCCCGGCGCGCGGCTGGGCGATATAGGCGCGGCCATTCAGGCCCATGCCGAGGCGCACCGTTTTGGCGTCGTGCGTGATTTCTGCGGTCACGGTCTCGGCCGGCTGTTCCATGATGCGCCCGAGGTGGTCCATGCGGGAAGAGCGGGGACGGGTCCGGAGCTGAAGCCCGGCATGTTCATGACGATCGAGCCGATGATCAATCTTGGAAAGCCCGCGGTGAAGCTGCTGGGCGACGGCTGGACCGCGGTGACCCGCGACAAGAGCCTGAGCGCTCAGTTCGAGCACTCGATCGGGATCACGGAAGAGGGCTGCGAGATTTTCACACTGAGTCCGAACGGGCTGCACAAGCCGCCTTACGCCTGATCCGGGCCATACCATACGTCGGATCGCCGCGCGGAGCGGGGCGGTGGCGGCTCCTGGTATATTTTCCGGTTGGGCAAAGGGCAGATGATCGCCTGAGCTAACCTGATATTTACCGTGTCAGGCCAGAAGCTGGCGCATGGACCTGATCGCCACATATCACTCCGCCATCGAGGGCCTGGTGGTCTCCTCGGGCATGCCTCGCTCACTGCTTCTCGTGCATGGCGGCATGATGATCTATCTCGGCTGCCTGCTCGCGCTGGGTACGCGGCGCGGCTCGCTTGCGGCGATATTCGCCACTGTCATGCTGGCAATCGTGCATGAAGTGATGAACCGCCTCTTCTACGGATCCTGGCGTTGGAGCGACACGACGCAGGACCTCGTCCTCGCGCTGTTCTGGCCCACCGCGTGCTACGGCGTCAGCTGCCTGCGCCGATGGAGTTGGGCTCAAAAGGCGCGGGAAAGATCCAATGATCGCCTGCTACACCTGTACGACTACAGGCCTGAAATGCCCGGTGAAACGGCGGCATAGGCTCTGCCCTCTCGCCTGAGCCTTCTTATAGAGCTCGCTAAGTCTCCCGCGCAGCCCTGATCGCCGCACCGCCTGCAAATGGAGCGATGGCCACCAGAAGGAGGCTCATTGCGGCGGTCAGCGCGAGGCCGCTCTTGCCGCCGGTCGAGAGCGATCCGGCGCCGAAGACCAGCAAGGGTATGGCAAGCGGGATGAGCAGCAATCCCGCAAGCGCCGCGCCGGCGCGCAGGCGGACGGTCAGCGCCGCAATAACAATCCCGATCGCGGCAAGCCCCGGCGTGCCTGCCAGCAGCCCGAGTTCGACCATGCGCAGTGCCGTGCCGTCGATCCCCAGCAGCGCCGAGGCGGGCAGGGCGGCGAGCATGAGCGGCGGACCGAAGCTCAGCCAGTGCGCGATGAGGCGGATGGCGACCACGGCCTCCTCGGCAATACCGCGCAAGGCCCATTGGTCGAACAACCCCTTCTCGAGGTCGGGCGCCAGCAGCCGGTCGAGCGGGAGAATGGCGGCCAGCAGCGCGGCAACCCAGATCACCCCACCTCCGGTGCGCGCCAGCAGGATGGGATCGGACCCGATCGCGAAAGGATAGAGCATAGCCACGGCCAGGAAGAACAGCAGCGGCAGCAGCGTGCCCCCTTGTGCGCCGCCCGGGAGGAGCAGCGCGAGGTCGCGCTTCAGAATCGCCAGCAGCGCACTCATTCGGCGGAAGGCGGCTGGAAATCGGCGATGCGCACTTCGCTCATGCCCGGCAGCGCAAACGGCTGGTGAGAGGCGATGACAGCGATACCGCCTGCCCGGCAATGCTCGGCCACGAGGCGCTCGACCTGACGCACGGCCATGCCATCGAGCCCGTTCAGCGGTTCGTCGAGCAGCCAGATCGGTGCGCGCTGGCCCATCATACGCGCAATCGCCGCCCGCTTGCGTTGCCCGGTGGAAAGATAGCGCACCGGAACATCGACGAGATCGGCGAGCCCGAGCTCGGCCGCCGGCGACGTGTCGGCCCGATCGATGGCGCGCCAGAAGTCGAGGGCGCGGGCGAGCGGGCGGTCTTCATCCAGCGCAGGGCGCTCATCCAGCAAGGCCACGGCGCCTGCGCGCTCCACCGTGCCGGTAAACGGAGAAAGCAGGCCTGCAAGGATGCGGATCAGGCTCGATTTGCCGGTGCCGTTAGGGCCTGCCACATGGGCTGCATCGCCGGAGCTAAGCGATAGCGACAGGCTACGGAACAGGAGCCGCCCCCCGCGGCGGCAGGCAAGCTGGGTCGCGGTAAGTCGGCACGCTTCCATGAGAGCGTGCGTTAGGGCATGGCTGCCCGAGCGACAACGCCCGAGCGACAACGCCGGAGCCAACAAGGGGGACGAAGATAGGATGGCCGTGCAGCGCCTGACCGGCAGAGAACGCGAAGCGGGCCTCGTCAGCGTGCCCGACTGGATCCTGCGCGAGGATGGGCTCGCCATTTCGCGTGATTTCAAATTCGCAGACTTCAACGAAGCCTGGGGGTTCATGTCCCGCATCGCTCTGATTGCGGAAAAGATGGATCACCATCCCGAATGGTGGAACGTCTACAACCGCGTGTCGATCATGCTCACTACGCATGATGCGGATGGCCTGTCCGAGCGTGATCTGCTGATGGCAAAAGCAATCGATCGGCTGGCGCGTTGAGCGGGCCGGCGGGTCCTCCGCCGGCCTGCAGCGTCGGCTAGCACGCGCCTCGCACGAATTCCGCGCCGTTGCGGATATCGGCCGTGGACGTGTCCAGCACATCGCCCAGCGGCTCGGCCCTTCCGCCAAGATTGGTGGCGAGGAAATTCTCGGCGATGGCGTTGAAGGCGATGTTGTTGGTCGGCTTGGCGAAGCCGTGCCCCTCGTCGGGGAACAGCACATAGGTGACCGGAATGCCCGCCTTCTCCATCGCCGCTACGATCTGGTCGCTCTCGGACTGCTTGACGCGTGGGTCGTTGGCGCCCTGGCCGATCAGCAACGGCTTGCTGATGGAACTGGCCCGGTAAAGCGGGCTGCGGTCCTTCAGCAGCTGCTTGCCCTCGGGCGTTTGCGGATTGCCCATCCGCTCATGGAACTGCTTCACCATGGGCGCCCAGTACGGGGGAATGGTCTCGAGCAGCGTCTCGAGGTTCGACGGTCCCACGATGTCTACCCCGCAGGCGAACAGGTCGGGCGTGAAGGTCAGGCCCACAAGCGTGGCGTAACCGCCATAGGATCCGCCCATAATGGCAACATTGTCGCGCTCCGCAATGCCGCTGGTCACGGCCCATTCCACTGCGTCCACGAGGTCGTCATGCATCGTGCCCGCCCATTCCAAGTTGGCGGCATTGATGAATTGCTTGCCGAACCCGGTCGAGCCGCGAAAATTCACGCTGAGGACGCCGTAGCCGCGATTGGCCAGCCATTGATGCGCGCGGTTGAAGCCGAAGCCATCGCGAGCCCACGGCCCGCCATGCACCAGCAGCACCAACGGCACCGGAGCGTCCGGCACCCCGTCCTCGTCGGGGTCGCTGCCGGGCGGAAGCGTGAGATAGCTCGGCAGGACGAGGCCGTCGCGCGCGGCGATCTCGCGCGGATGCATCGGCTGGAGCGGCGCGCCGTCGAGCACTGGGCGGGTGACGTAAAGCTCGGTGAGCGTCTCGGTGTCCCGGTCGTAAAGCAGCGCACGGGCAGGGGCGGTCAGCGGATCATTCCACACAATCCATCTGCGATTGTCATCCGTGCGCGACTGGACACCGAAATCACCCTCCAACCGCTCACGCAGCCAGTCGAGCGCGGCGCCGATTTCCTTGTCGAGCGCCACCCAGCGCGTGCGCAGGTACGTCACGGCATACGCCTCGATCTCGCCGGTCAGCGGATGCTGCATCGCGCTGCCGATATCGGCGCGATCGTCTTCGGCGATGAGGCGCTTGTCACCCGTCTGCGTATCTTCGGCGAACAGGGCGGCGGTATCGCGGCCGCGACTGTCGATCCAGTACAGCGTGCGCCCATCCGTCGTGTAGCCGGCGACGTGCGTGGTCAGCGCATCGTCGACGCTGGTGCTCTCGCGCGGCATAGCGGACACGGCGCCCTCGGTAATCTCGAACATGTCCGTACCGCCGGCTTCGTTCTGGCGCATCGCCCAGCGCAGCGTCAGGGCATCGTCGGCGATGAAGTCTGCATAGCTCTCATTGCGGAACACCAGCGTAAGCTCGCCCGTGTTGAGGTCGAGCAGGTGCACATCGTGGTACATGGGATCGCGATCATTCAGGCCGAGCAGCACCTTGTCCCGGATGGTGGCCGAGGCGCCGACGATTTGCACGCGCGTGTTCTCGAATGGCGTGAGACAGGTTTCCGTGCCGCCGGCGAAGTCGACGCGGTAGAGCAGGAAATTCTCGTCCCCAGCCTTGTCTTGGATGTACAGCAAGCTCCGGGAATCGGGTGCCCAGAAATAAGTCGGGATCGGACGGTCGTCGCTCCTGGTCATCAGGCGCGCATCGTCTGGGTTGGAGGCGGGCGCCATCCACACGTTCATCACGCCCTCATGCGCCGCCATCCAG
>Ga0210040_10010168_pt1 | contig 10834 bp, 9 predicted proteins | sample CryGeyCG12114_NA_FD_185462 | JGI IMG/M metagenome (GOLD analysis project Ga0210040, IMG submission 185462) | Groundwater microbial communities from aquifer - Crystal Geyser CG19_WC_8/21/14_NA (SPAdes) (version 2) | ecosystem: Environmental > Aquatic > Deep subsurface > Groundwater | place: USA... | reverse complement strand
TTGTATCTTTGTGTTTATTTTAAACGCTTATGAATACGCTTTTAACCAGTATAGATTTTATTCCGGAAGCTTCCGCTGAAACTGCTGCCTGCGAAACCAAAGTAACGACTGATGTTAATACAGGCCGTTCGCGCAAGTTGTACATCGAGAGTTACGGATGTCAGATGAATTTCTCGGATAGTGAAATTGTCTCGTCCATTCTTTTTAAAGAAGGCTTCGATACTACTTCCGACTTAAACCAGGCCGATGTTGTTTTCCTGAATACCTGTTCTATCCGGGAAAAAGCCGAACAAACCGTTCGGGCCCGCTTAAAACAAATTAATGCTTTAAAGAAAACGCGTCCGGGTATGATGGTTGGGGTTTTGGGTTGTATGGCCGAACGCTTGAAATCGAAATTACTGGAAGAAGAAAAACTTGTGGATATGGTGGTGGGGCCGGATGCCTACCGCGAATTACCCAACTTAATTAGCGAAGTAGATAATGGCCAGCGGGCCGTAAACGTGTTGCTTTCGCGCGAAGAAACTTACGCCGATATTAACCCGATTCGTTTAAACTCGAACGGCGTTAGCGCTTTTATTTCTATCATGCGGGGCTGCGACAATATGTGTTCATTTTGCGTGGTGCCGTTTACCCGGGGCCGCGAACGCAGCCGCGATGCTTATTCTATTGTGGAAGAAGCCCGGAACTTAGTGGCCGCTGGTTACAAAGAGGTGACCTTGCTGGGCCAAAACGTCGATTCTTATAAATGGGCCTCGGAAGATGGCTCCGTACAGGTAAATTTTGCCGGTTTGCTGGAACGGGTAGCTTTAATCAGCCCCGATTTACGGGTTCGCTTCTCTACCTCCCACCCCAAAGATATTACCGACGAAGTACTATACACCATTAAAAAACACCGCAATATTTGTAAATACATTCACCTGCCGGTGCAAAGTGGCAATTCCCGAATATTAGATTTAATGAACCGCACCTACGACCGGAACTGGTATATGCAGCGGGTAGATGCCATCCGGAACATATTAGGAACCGAATGTGGCATTTCGTCGGATATGATCGCGGGCTTTTGTTCGGAAACCGAAGCGGAGCACGAAGATACGCTTAGCTTGATGGATTATGTGCAGTACGATTATGCCTACATGTTTTTTTATTCCGAAAGACCCGGCACCTTGGCTGCTCGTAAATTAACCGACGATGTGCCCTTAGAAGTTAAAAAACGCCGCTTACAGGAAATTATAGATAAACAAAGGGAATTATCGTTGCGGCGTAATCAGCAAGATATTGGCAAAATACACCGGGTTTTGGTAGAAGGTTTCTCTAAGAAATCAGAAGCGGATCTGCAGGGACGGAATGATCAGAACAAGGTGGTCATATTTCCTAAACGGGATTATAAAAAAGGAGATTACGTGGATGTGCTGGTTTCCTCTTGCTCCGTGGGTACCCTTTTGGGGGAACCAATTCTTTAGCTCAAAAGCCCACTGACAATATTCTGCAGAATAAGTTAGCCCATCAACTAGGTGAGGCCGTATTATTATTCTCCGAGATTAGGTTCTCATTTGTTTAATTTTAAGCAAATGAGAACCTTTTTACCAGTTAAATTTCAGCCATGGCTTAAGAGTCATAGCCTCTGAAAATAATATTAAATGAATCCATCCGAAATACAAAGTATAAAACAACGATTTGGCATTATTGGTAATTCGCCTTTACTTAATTATGCCATACAGGTAGCTGCCCAGGTTGCTCCTACCGACATGACGGTGCTTATTAGCGGTGAAAGCGGCAGCGGTAAAGAATCCTTTTCTAAAATTATTCATCACCTGAGCCCCCGTAAACACGGCCAATTTATTGCCATTAACTGTGGCGCTATACCCGAGGGCACCATCGATTCGGAATTATTCGGCCACGAAAAGGGCTCTTTTACCGGCGCTACCGATTTGCGAAAAGGTTATTTTGAAGTAACCAACGGCGGCACTATTTTTTTAGATGAAATTGGCGAAATGCCTTTAGGCACCCAAGCCCGCCTGCTTCGGGTACTGGAAAACGGTGAGTTTATTAAAGTAGGTTCTTCTAAAGTACAAAAAACCGATGTACGGGTAGTAGCCGCCACCAACGTTAATTTAATGAATGCGGTAAGCGAAGGCGCTTTCCGCGAAGATTTATATTACCGGCTCAATACAGTGCCTATTAGTGTTCCACCTTTACGTGAACGCGGCGATGATATTCATTTGTTATTCAGGAAGTTTGCTTCTGATTTTTCCGATAAATATAAAGTAAAACCTATTTCGCTCACACCCGATGCCGTGGTGGAATTACTGCGGTTTAGATTCCCGGGAAATATTAGGCAATTGAAAAATATAGTAGAACAAATTTCCGTTTTAGAATATGAAAACCGCGAAATAGATGCGGTTAAACTACGCGCTTATTTACCGCAAGAGCAGAACAGCCGGTTACCTATGTTAATCGGCGGTGACAAACTAGCCGCAGATAAAAACTTTTCGGAACGTGATATCTTGTATAAAGTGCTATTTGATATGAAACGGGATGTTACGGATTTGAAAAAGCTGGTTTTTGATTTAATTAATCCGCAGCACGCCGGCAACGGCGATTTTTTAAAAGAACATGCCCATCTCTTCGAGAATATGGGCAATTTTGAACCGCGTCCGTTTGCACCTCACCCTGAAAATACCGATAATTATTATTTATCGGTTAAAGATCAGCCGGAATATGACTCGGACAAAGTAGAAGATATACCCCACGAAACTGAAGAAGAAGAGCTTTCGCTCGAAAGTAAAGAAAAAGAGCTCATTATTAAGGCTCTTCGCAAACACAACAATAAAAGAAAATATGCCGCGCAGGATTTAGGTATTTCGGAGCGGACTTTATATCGAAAATTGAAGCAATATGATTTGGAAGATTAAAAATTTAATTTGGGGAGCAGCTCTGTTTATGCTAGTTTTTTTAACTACCGGCTGCATTAAATATTCCTTTACCGGTACCAACATCGACCCTGATATTAAAAGCATGACCATTCAGAACTTTGAAAATAATTCCGGCGAAGGACCTTCCTTTCTGACTACTTTAGTAAGCGAAGAGTTCCGGACCTATTTTCAGCGTAATTCTAACCTAAAACTAGTAAACCAAAACGGCGATATTCAGCTGGAAGGACAGATTTTATCTTATAATTTCAGCCCGGCCGCCATTCAGAACGACGCCGAAAAAGGTGATATAGCAGGTGCTAACCGCTTGACAATCCGGCTGCAAGTGCGCTACCACAATACCAAAGACCCGAAGCAGGATTTTGACCAGGCTTTTTCTTCTTTCAAAGATTTTCCGCAATCGCAGAATATTTCCCAGATAAGTGAAAATAATATTCGGGAAATTACCGAACGTATGGTGCAGGATGCGTTTAATCGGTCGTTAGCTAATTGGTAGTATTTATTTTAAATATACACTTGTAAAATTTACTTCCATACAATTGAGCTTTCAGATTCTCTCCTGGTTCAGGACATCACTTGCTTATTAATTCATTTTTCCTTTAACACACCTGTTTATTTATTGCACTTTTAAAAAGTTTGATTTAAGATTGCAAACTACCTGCAACTTAAAACTGGCAACCGGTATACCAATTGCATGAACAAAGCAGCTTTACTCCATATTATTCAGCATGTTTCTTCTATTTCGGAGCAGGAAGTAACGGAACTGGAAAAGCTGGCTTTAAATTTTCCGTATTGCCAGACGGCGCATTTACTCCTGGCCAAAGCCGCTTACGATCAAGGCAGCATGTTTCTGAATCAGAAGATGCGTCGGGCAGCTGCCTGTGCTACTAACCGGCAACTGCTAAAAAAATTAATTTATACATCGGCCCCGGATCTAGTAATCTCACCAATTGCCGATCCTGTTCCGGCTGTCCTGGATAAAACAAGCGAGCCGGAAGAAATAAAGGTGGTTACAATTAATACGGCTGAGATTATAATAGAAACTAAAGAAGCCGATTATTTGCCGGCTGAGCCTCTGGCTGAAGTTTATTCTTTACCTATTGAAAATGAGATTGATGAGCCTCAAAGTTTAGAACCTGCTGTAATTAAATTAACAGATATAATTACGGTAACGGATATACCAGAAGCAGAATTTGCTACTGACCCCGAAATTACAACAGCAGAAGTAAACCTGGATTTGGTTTTACCTACAACCGAATTGAACTATGAACATGACCAGGAAACCGACTTGCAAGATGATCAGGATATACTATTTCTGATCGAAAATCTATCTCCGGCAGCATCCTTCCAAGACCCGGTAACCGAATTCATAAGCAATTTACCGCTTACCGAAGCCGAGGCTATGGCCACCGAGCTATTACCCGAGACTTCTGAAGCAGAAACTTGGCATACTTCGGAAAATATTACTACTGAAATTGGTACAATAGAAGATCTGCCTGATACAGGCATACCACCGTTGGAACCCGACGAAGAAGATTCAACGCTTACCCAGTTCGACGAATATTTATTTAAACCCGAAAAAGAAATAATACCAGAAAGCGGTGTACCGGAACCATACCGCGAAGAAATTATTTATAAAGTATTTTCGGAGAACGAGTTAGGCTACTGGATGGCCTCTAGCCGGACAGGAGAAATTTTGCAGCTTAAAGACGAATTAACACCTCCGCAACCTTATTACTTCCAACCGGAGTTAATTCTGGAATACAGCAAGCAACACGAACTCGAAATTTATCAGCCGCCAGTCGAGCCGGTGCCGAATAAGCAGTTCGATCTTATTGATCAGTTTTTAAGCTTAAATCCAAAGTTAAAATCAATGGTTCATGTAAAAATAAAGCCTGAACCGATGGAAGATTTATCCTCTAAAAGCACCAAAATCAAGAAACCTTTGGCCTCCGAAACCCTTGCTAATATTTTAGTAAAGCAAGGTAAAATCAAGAAAGCCATAAAAATATATGAACATCTTATCTTGAAAATCCCGGAAAAAAAGGCTTACTTTGCATCTCAAATTGAAAAACTAAATAGCCTTAGCTAATTTTTTTATTTAAACTTGCTATTTTTAGCTTTTGAAGTTCAATTTACACTTTAAGCTTTAATCTAAAACAGTTAATTAACAGTAAATTATGTACATTGCACTTGTTAGTATTATCATTTTTATTTCTATCTTATTAGTATTGGTAGTACTTTCCCAAAATTCTAAAGGTGGTGGCTTATCTAACCAATTTGGCGCTGGCTCTAGCCAATTAATTGGCGTTAAAAGAACGGGCGATTTATTAGAGCGTCTTACCTGGGGTTTAGCAATTGCCTTAGTAGTACTGGCCTTGAGTTCTAATATTGTTTTGGATAAGAATGCAAGTGGGGCTCAAGTTAGAAGTGTAAACCAAGAACGGGCTAGTCGGCAGAATGCTGCTCCGGCCGCCACTCCGGTTGTGCCGCAAACTATTCCTAATGCTCCTAATACTGGTACTGCACCAGCCAATGCACCGGCGGTATCTACTCCGGCACCAGCGCCTGTCGATTCAGCTAAACGTTAAATATCAATTAATATAAATTAATCCGGTGATTTGAAGCTTTTTCATCACCGGATTTTTTATTCTCTATTGTTTAACAGCGCCTTTTTAAATTGGCTAGCTTATTTGCCTGATAAATAAAAAGGGCTTATTACCTGACAATGCTATGCGCGTGACAAAGTTTCACTGAGTACTGTCAGGTATAAGGTAAGTATATCTGAAAATTTGGCCTAATATGGCATAAAAAGGCAACTGGCATAGGAAATGCTAGTACCCGTTTAGGTTAACAACACCGCTTTACCCCTGAATTAACATATAACATTAAAACAAATAAATTAAAACTATGGCAGTAAATATTAAACCGCTAGCAGACCGCGTAATTGTTGCTCCTGCTGCAGCTGAAGAAAAAACAAAATCAGGTATTATTATTCCGGATACCGCTAAAGAAAAACCTCAGCGGGGCGAAATTGTAGCCGTTGGTGAAGGCAAAATGTCGGACCAAGGTGTTTTAGTAAAGCCACAATTAAAAGTTGGTGACCAAGTATTGTACGGGAAATACGCTGGAACAGAAATTTCAATTGAAGGTACTGACTACCTGATTATGAAAGAATCTGATATTTTTGCGGTGTTATAATTTAATATCTTCATAATTTTATTAGCTACTCAGGCTAAATAAATCATTTAAAACCAAACATAAATTTAAATATTATGGCTAAGAACATTTCGTTTGATACCGAAGCCCGCAATAAAGTAAAGGCTGGCGTTGATAAATTAGCGAATGCCGTTAAAGTAACCTTAGGACCTAAAGGTCGCAATGTGGTTATTGATAAAAAATTTGGCGCACCTTCCATTACTAAAGATGGTGTTACTGTAGCAAAAGAAATTGAACTGAAAGATCCTATCGAAAACATGGGTGCTCAGTTGGTAAAAGAAGTAGCCTCTAAAACTGCTGACCAAGCTGGTGACGGTACTACTACTGCTACTGTATTAGCGCAGGCCATTTATACTGCCGGTTCTAAAAACGTTGCTGCTGGTGCTAACCCGATGGATTTAAAAAGAGGTATCGACAAAGCTGTTACTGCGGTAGTTGAAAACCTGAGAACCCAATCTAAAAAAATTCAAAACTCAAGCGAAATTTCGCAAGTAGGTACTATTTCGGCTAATAACGACGCTGAAATTGGTAAGATGATTGCCGACGCCATGGACAAAGTTGGCAAAGATGGTGTAATTACCGTGGAAGAAGCCAAAGGTACCGAAACCGAAGTAAAAACAGTTGAAGGTATGCAATTCGACCGGGGTTACCTGTCGCCTTACTTTGTTACCAATCCTGAGAAAATGGAAGTGGAACTGGAAAATGCTTATATCCTGATTTACGATAAAAAAGTATCTACCATGAAAGAATTACTGCCCGTTCTGGAGCAGGTAGTTCAGACTGGTCGCCCTTTGGTTATTGTATCAGAAGATGTAGACGGCGAAGCTTTAGCTACCTTGGTAGTAAACAAGCTGCGTGGTTCTTTAAAAATTGCCGCTGTTAAAGCTCCTGGTTTTGGCGACCGTCGCAAAGCCATGCTGGAAGATATCGCGGTTTTAACTGGTGGCCAGGTTATTTCGGAAGAGCGTGGTTATAAATTAGAAAATGCTACGTTAGAATATTTAGGCCAAGCCGAAAAAGTTATCATCGACAAAGACAATACAACCGTTGTAAACGGTAAAGGTGAGAAATCAGAAATTGTAGGTCGCGTTAACCAAATAAAAGCGCAGATGGAAACTACTACTTCTGACTATGACCGCGAAAAACTACAAGAACGTTTAGCTAAATTATCGGGTGGGGTAGCTATTCTTTACATTGGTGCTTCTACCGAAGTAGAAATGAAAGAAAAGAAAGACCGCGTAGATGATGCGTTACACGCTACCCGCGCAGCCGTTGAAGAAGGTATTGTTGCTGGTGGTGGTGTTGCTCTGGTACGTGCCATTGAAATATTGAAAGACGTTAAAGTTGATAATGACGACCAATTAACTGGGGTTAACATTATCCGGACTGCTTTGGAATCTCCATTACGTACTATTGTTTCTAATGCTGGTGGCGAAGGTTCTGTCATTATTCAGAAAGTACGCGAAGGCAAAGATGATTATGGTTATAATGCCCGCGAAGACAGATTCGAAAACTTATTTGCGGCTGGTATTATCGACCCAACTAAAGTAACCCGTTTAGCTTTAGAAAACGCAGCTTCTATTGCGGGTATGTTATTAACTACCGACTGTGTAATTTCTGACGAGCCGGAAGAAGAAAAAGCTGGTGCTGGTGGCGGAATGCCAGGTGGCATGGGCGGCATGGGCGGCATGATGTAATCTGCCTTTTGCTAAAAAACAAGAAAGCCTCAGCAATGCTGAGGCTTTCTTGTTTTAAACACTTTATCTTTTTATTATTTTCTAAAACCACTAATAACGGCGGTATGTTTGCGAATTAAACTATCCTGGGCTATAATAACATCTTCCTCGTTGGGTAATAAATGGCCAATTGGCGCGTACGAAAAAAGATAAAAGTAGCCGCTATCGATTTTAACTACATATTCCGAAGAGACTAATTTCCGGGTACGGTCGTCGGTTTTCTTATGTAAATACGGCTGATTATTAGCAGTCCTGTTTACAAATCCCTGACTTTTCAGTTTAGTGGTATCTAATTGCATAATAATTTTTCCGAAAGCCGTGTAAGGAGTTTTATTCGGAAAATCAATAATATGAGAATAGAATAAGATTTTATCGCGTTGATTGGGCGCAATTTGATCAATAAAGTGCTGATAAGTTTTTTTCGTTTTTTTCCCAAACTGATCGTATTCTAAGCCTGCTTTAACCTCACCGGGTAAAGACATATTTAAGCTTGATGCTTGAGGAGAATAATACTGATTGTTGGGTAACCGGGAATTAGAAGTGCAGCTTGCCCCCAGAAATGATAAAAACAATAAAGCCTTACCAATATTCATTAATTCTTTATTTTATAAGTGTAGAATTATTATGTTTTAAAACGCAACTTACTTTGATTGGTTGTTAGGAGTAACATTATAAGCCCAATATAAACAAGAGCCTTGATTCTTTCGAATCAAGGCTCTTGTTTATATTAGGCTTATTTTCTAAAATATTTAATGCACACCGTGCATTTTCCGTTTCATTAGCCCATTCAGGCCCATGATAACCAGACCGGCTAATATGGGGATAAAGGTAAAAATTAAAAAGAATACCGACATCGAATGCTCCTCTATTATCGGGTCGATGTAGCTACCGGTAAAACCAGCTAAGTAATTAGCAATGGCGGTCATGGTAAACCAAATACCAAACATTAACCCAACCCACTTTAGGGGCGCTAGCTTACTAATAAACGATAAACCAACCGGGGAAATACAAAGCTCGCCCATGGTATGAAAACAATAAGCCAAAATAAGCCAAACCATGCTAACCGAAGCACTTTTAGCGCCTTGCGGAATATCCATGCCGCCGTAGGCCAATATGGCAAAACCAATACCAACCAGAATTAAACCTATGCCAAATTTAATGGGCCCAGGAGGATTAAATTTACTTTCCCAAATTTTGAAAAATAAAGGAGCTAACGAGATGATGAAAAAGGAATTTAAAATTCCGAACCAGGATGCTGGTACTTCGGTCGCTTCTGCCGAAAACTCTCGCCCTAGCATCCAAATGACCAGTCCCCAGATAATTAAAAAGCTGGTGCCTAAGAATAAATTAGACAAAGCAACTTTACTAAATATCTGCCGGAATAGGTTTAACAACACGAATGTTAAAATAATCATAGGCACCACTACCAGAATAGTATTAGCCCATTTAAATATAGTTGCGTTGCCTCCCGATAAAACACGGTTGGTATAATCATTGGCAAAAATGGTCATAGAGCCACCAGCCTGTTCAAAAGACATCCAGAAAAAAATGGTAAAAAAAGCAAATATAGAGATAACAATTACCCGGTCGCGGGCCACATTCGCCGGTGTCTCGTCGGCTTTATTTACCGAATTAGAAATGCCAGCTGCATTATTGGCCGCTATTGTTTTTTTAGGAGAAAGGCCAATGGTACCAAATAATTTCTGGGCAAAAGTAAATTGCAACATGCCTAAAAACATAAATACCCCCGCTAACCCAAAACCATAACTCCAGCCAACTTTCTCGCCGATATAACCGCACAGTAATATTCCTAAAAAAGCCCCGGAGTTTATACCCATATAAAAAATAGTATAGGCAGCATCTTTCTTTTCCGGGTTATTCGAGTAAAGTTGCCCCACCATGGTAGAAATATTTGGTTTGAATAACCCATTACCTATTATTACCAAACCTAAACCTAAGTAGAAAAAGAAACTGGTTTCCATGGCCATACTGGCATGTCCCAGCGTCATAATTAAAGCGCCAAAGATTACAGCATTCCGGTAGCCAAGTAATCGGTCGGCAATTAAACCGCCCAGAATAGGCGTTAAATAAACCAAACCAGTATAGGTTCCATATAATTGTAAAGCATCTTCCCTATTCCAAGCCCAACCACCTTTATCAAAAGAGGAAGTAAGAAAAAGAACTAATAAAGCCCGCATCCCATAATAGCTAAACCGTTCCCACATTTCGGTAAAGAACAATATAAATAAGGTTGGTGGATGTTTGTATTCTGCTGTTTCGGACTGGTTATTGGGCGAAAGGGTTGAATCCATTTATGAATTTTTAGAAAATATGAATAATCGTTATTACTGTTGCAGTAAATCTACAATTTCATAAATATAAACGCAAATAAGGTTCTATTACTATAAAGGTTAACAGAATAAATGGGTTTATTTAAAAATAGTTTTTAACTTAATTCCTGAATTACAAAACAGGCATTTTGTAACCGAGCTCTTAAAATTTGGTTAACTTTTAGCATTCATTTACAAGCTGCATGCATATTTTTTATTTTCCTGATATAAAAACAAATACTTTTCTGCTACCGGAAGATGAATCGAAGCATGCCGTAAAAGTTTTACGCTTAACCACCGGCGACCAAGTACAAATAACCGATGGCAAAGGCGGCTTTTACACAGCAGTTATTCAGGAAATGCAGGCTAAAAATTGCCTATTGCGTATTGTTTCGGAACAACAGCAATATGGTTGGCGGCCCTATAACATTCATGTGGCGGTAGCTCCCACCAAAAACATTGAGCGGCTGGAATGGTTTATAGAAAAAGCAACCGAAATAGGTGTAGAGGCTATATCTTTTTTACTATGCGAACGTTCAGAACGAAAACACCTGAACCTGGATCGGTTAGAGAAAGTGGTTGTTAGCGCCATGAAGCAATCGGTGAAAGCTTATAAACC
>Ga0210040_10010166_pt1 | contig 10834 bp, 8 predicted proteins | sample CryGeyCG12114_NA_FD_185462 | JGI IMG/M metagenome (GOLD analysis project Ga0210040, IMG submission 185462) | Groundwater microbial communities from aquifer - Crystal Geyser CG19_WC_8/21/14_NA (SPAdes) (version 2) | ecosystem: Environmental > Aquatic > Deep subsurface > Groundwater | place: USA... | reverse complement strand
TATCCATCAGCCCGGACGAGGAAGCAGAAGCGCCGGCTTTTACGAAAGAAGATATCCTACATTTACTGGATAATGGCTTAGCGGACGGCAACCTGATTAAGCGGCTTTTCAGCGAACAAATGGCCGGGACCAAACCTTTTCCGGAAGCCGAAAATATTTTGTGGGAACTGAAGCCTACCGGTAATAACAATTACCAGATTTTAACCTCCGATTATTGGTTGAGCAAGCAGGATATAGTAGCCGGTGAATTTGCAGGCGAACTCAAAAAAACAACCAGTTCGGTAGAAGTTGATGAAGCGAAATAGATAATTTGCACTTAAAGTTTTTAAAGGTTTGTGCGGGTACAAACTTAGCTAACGGCATAGCTTTCATTTACAATAGAGAAGACGCTTACTTAGTGGATGTTTTTTTAATGTAAAACTTAGTAGTCATTTGCGGGAACTTGGTCGGTGATTTTACCGGGTAAAAAACTTAGAAAGCCTGAAGGCCAAAGACAAGCGGCTTACCCCGAATTAAAACCAGCGAAATAAATAAATTGTTGGCCAAATCTATCGCTCGGGCTGCGAGTTGGCGAAAGACCAAAAAGTTTTACTTATCATCCTGGTACCCACACCTAGCTCCCCGGCAAAATACTCTTTAAAAAGGCAGAAGCTTGCCAGGTTAAACCTAACAAGCTTCTGCCCCAATTGGTTAATACAAGGTTAATTAAATACTTATTCTATTTAGAGCCTATTGTATTTAACTGGGTTGGCAAAAATATTTCCGCAAATTATTGAGTATCAACCCCGTCGTAACTGCTCCATTGCGCCACTCCTTGTGGTTCGGCACTGGTTATTTCGGCGCTCTTGGTTTTGCTTAACTCTTTGTTTAGCTTTTCGGTCAGCTTCATTTCTTTTTCAATGCCTTTCTCCTGGTTTTGCAAGCCAGTAGTTTCCTTTACGTGCGCAATCGGGTCGGCGATAAAATCCCAAGGTTTGCCGGTTATCGGCATTGCGCCTTCGTTCCATGGTCCCCGGGCACTTTCGCCTTCCGACAGGTTAAAGTACTGGTTCGTGAAACGCGGGTCGGCTTGCAATACTCCCGGCGGGTAGTTGGGCTTAATGGTAGATAAAGCAGCTTCAAACATTTCGAAGTGGGCTATTTCCCGGGTCATTAAAAACGAGAGGGTTTCTTTTACGTACGGGTCATCGGTAAATTGCATTAAATACTCGTATACCAGTTTCGCCCGCGATTCGGAAGCAATATTAGAACGCAAATCTACGGTTAAGTCGCCGTTAGAATGGATATAGGAAGCACACCACGGAATGCCCTGGCTATTGGTTAAACGCGGGCCACCGGCGCTTAAAGTGCCAAACTGCGGATTAGTAAGCGCCTGGTGAATAACATTTTCTTTCGCGGCTTTCCCGTTCATTACTTCCATTATTTCGGATTGGTCGGCGGCATCTTTTAACTCGCCGTTTACGCCTTTCAGCAACATCTGGATAGTGGCGCCCACAATTTCCAGGTGACTGAATTCTTCCGTGGCAATATCCATGAGCATATCATATTTATCGGGGTAAGGCTGTTTGGCGGCAAAAGCCTGTGTAAAATATTGCATGGCCGCTGCCAATTCGCCGTTTTCGCCGCCAAATTGCTCTAGCAGTAAGGCAGCAAACCGAGGATCAGGTTTAGATACCCGGGCATTAAATTGTAAGTCTTTTACGTGATGAAACATAGTTCCTTAGTTTTTGATTTATAATACCTGAAAACGAACAATCTCCTAAATAGTTCTGCAAGCCCGGTTTTAATAACGCTATAATCTACCAAAAGCCACCCTGTTTTTTACCCCACCTACCCGATTGCAATGGTGCTACCAACCGTTACGCCCAGAGCCCATATCTGATTTAAAAAGCCTGCAAGCCCACCAACAAGCCGCTTACCCGAAAGATAAAACCGGCCAGATCAGTAAATTGCCAACGAGATTTACCGCTTCCGCTCCGGGTATTTTAAATAGTAAAAAATGGTTAATTATAACATTGCTACCCGCCTCTTACACCTTAGCAAAATAATCCCGGATTAAGAAATATTTTTAAAAAACCAGATTATAAAAAATAGCTATATTAGCTGGTACAGTTAAATAAGATTAACCGCAATATGACTTGCTTTAGCCAAAAAATTCTCTTTGTTTTATTTATAGCTGTTATTCTGCCGGGAATAAGTTTGGCGCAAACACGGGAGCAAAAGCCCCTCATTATTACCATTGATACTAAAAACAAAGCCCAAGCCATAGATAACTTTGGGGCCGCGGGCTGTTGGTACGCCGAAGGCATAGGCAAACACTGGCCCACCGAAAAAAAAGAACGAATAGCAGAACTGATTTTCAGCCAAGAACTGGATACCCAAGGCAACCCGAAGGGCATTGGCTTGTCGGCGTGGCGTTTTAATATTGGGGGCGGCACCGCCGAGCAAGGCGACAGCAGTGGCATTCGGGATGTAAACCACCGGGTAGAAGGTTTCCTGCAGCAGGATGGCACTTACGATTGGAACAAACAAATAGGGTATACCTGGTTTCTGAAAAAAGCAAAACAGTACGGCGTAGAAAACCTGATTGCTTTTTCGAATACGCCGCCGGTGCAATTCACGCAGAATGGCTTGGGCTTTAAAACCCAGAAAGATTACCAAGCTAACCTAAAACCAGATAAATACGAAGCGTATACCAATTTCCTGGCCGAAGTACTCGGGCATTATGCCGCAGCCGGCTTCCGGTTTAATTACATTAGCCCGGTAAATGAGCCCCAATGGGATTGGACCGGCAAAATGGGCGAAGCCAAGCAAGAAGGAAGCCCCTGGCGCAACGAAGAAATAGCCCGGGTAGTTAGGGCGCTGGATCATTCACTAGAGAGAAAAAAACTGGAAACCCAAATTATTTTGCCCGAAGCGGCCAAGCTTACTTTTCTGTACGGCGATAAATCACTACCGGCTTCGCACCAGGTGCAACAGTTTTTCGGTAAAAGCAGCCCTAATAATATCAGCAGCCTGAAACACGTACCGAAACTGGTGGTGGGCCACAGTTATTTTACCGACAGTGGCGATAGTGCCATCGTGTCCATCCGGAAACAGGTAGCCGATACAGCTAGCCATTATGGCGTTCGGTTTTGGCAATCGGAATACTCCATGCTGGCCGATGGTTTTCGGGAAGGCACCAAAGCCCGGCGTACGGCTATGGATTGCGGTTTGTTCCTGGCTAAAATAATACACCAGGATTTAACCGTGGGCAATGCCGCCGCCTGGCAATTCTGGAATGCTTTTGAGCCGGGTAAACCCGATTTTGATACCCGTTATTATTTGATTGCCTTGCAACCCAACGCCAACCACACCAATGGCAGTTTCTTCCCGACCAAAAACCTCTGGGCCCTGGGGCATTATAGTTTGTTTATCCGGCCGGGCATGCACCGGCTAGTTACTACTCGCAACGATAACCTCAACGCCGTAGCAACTGCCCAAAAAGTAATGGTTTCGGCCTATTCCGGCGATAAAGGTAAACTAATAGTAGTAGCTATCAACTACGAACCGGAAGCCCGAAATATGCAACTAGACATTAAGCAGTATAAAAAAGGCACTACTTACCAGCGCTACGTTACCACTGCTGCCCCCAACGAGAATATGAAACCGTACCCCGCCGGCAATATAAACCAGCCCCTGGCGTTGCCGCCTCGTTCTATTACTACTCTGGTTGTAAATAAATAAAATAGCTATATATCAGGAAAAGCTGAGTACTCTTAACGCCCCTAGAGATTGATAAAGAAATTCAGGGCGCCAATACCCGGCGAATTATAGCGGGAGGCTACCTTTAACGCGGAAGAGATACTTTTTAGTAGCGGGCCATTTATATTAGAAGTAGTGCCATTAGCAAAACATTCAAGACAAAAGCTCACTTTCAACCTTACTAAATTAATATTACCTTTATCGGCGTAGCAAAAAATCCTACCCCATGAAAAGCTTCCTGTTGCTCGTTATTATTTGTTTTGTTTGGTTCGCCTTTTCCCCTCAATCTAAAACCTGGGTGGCTATCGGCGATTCCATCACCTACCTCAATGACCATCAGAACGAAACCGGCAACCGCGTAACCAAGGGCTACCTGACACGGGTAACCGAAAAACTGCCGGAAATAAAATATATTAACCAAGGGCATAATGGCTGGACGGCCGTTAAAATGGCGCAGGAAATCCAAAACTTGGGCTTGGTTAAAGCCGATGTGTATTCGGTATTTCTGGGCACAAACGACTGGTGGCAGGGCCGGCCTCTTGGCACCCTCTCCGATTACCAAAATAACACCGGCAACCAAACTTTTTACGGCTCTTACCGGCTCATTATAAATAAAATCCGCAGCCTGCACAAAAAGGCACCTATTCTGTTAATAACCCCCATGCAACGGGTAGACTTTGTGTATATTAACAATCCTAAAAATAACGCCTATGGCTCTTATAAAGCTAAAAACGGGCAACAACTAGCAGCTTTTGCCGATGCGGTTAAGTCCATAGGCAAGTACGAAAAACTCCCGGTAGTTGATCTGTATTATAAAAGCGGTATAACGCTGGAGAATCTGATACAATTTAAACGCTTGAAAGACCCCGCTACTGGTGCCTACAAAGATTATTCTTACCCGGCGTTTATTGATATTCCTTTTAATCCCGAAACCGACGAATATCCTTATCCACCCGCCGCCATCGACATGACCTACGATGGCTTGCACCCCTCGGATAAAGGCTACGAAGTAATTTCGCGTATGGTCGCGGACGTGCTGAAAAAAGAATTAAAACTGACCAAAGCAAGGACGCATTAATTACTCCGGAATGGTCATTATAACTTTTCTTGTTTGGTGTAAAGTTTGTATACGCGAACGCTCCTCTTATTTTAGAAAGCCAGTTTCCTGATTGATATAAGCTGGATATTCCAAAATTTTATACCTCTTTTAAATCGGCATAAAGTAGATTACATGGTAGTGGGCGGTTACGCATTAGCCTTTCACGGCAAGCCGCGCCATACATATTTTCGGGAACCAATGCTACTAAAATAGTAGCCGTGCTAAATGAATTTGGCGTAGGTTTAATAGTTTAAGTACAACAAATTTTCTGCAAGAAGGTTACATCGGCTAAATTAGTTATCCCGCTTTACGCATTGATATCTTAAACTCTATTGATGGCCTTACTTTTCCAGAAGCTTACAGAAATAAATTGGCCCTAAAACCGGAAGAAATACAAATACCTTACATTGGTTTGCAAGGTTTAATCGCTAATAAAAAAAGCATCCGGTAGAAGCCAGGATATAAGCGATTTAAAACAGTTAGCGAAACTATCCCAAAAAAAGGATTAATGCTGAAATATCTTCCTGACCAAGGCCGGAGAAAACTAGACATAGACGTGGATGCCCGCACCAGAAAAAGCATAAGCAAATTACGCCAAGCGCAGATTTGCGGTAAAATGGGTATTATTGTTTTCGGGATTAGGTAGCGGGAGGTGGCCACGCTTTAAAGCTCATGAAACGACTATTGGTTATATTTTTACTTTGCTGCGTACTGGTTATCACTACCTTTCTTTTGTTCGAAGACATAGAACATTGGATTCAGGCCCATATTAATTCCGAAAAATCTTTAGCTACCTATACCCTGCTTAGCTTCTCTTTTCTGGCCCTCGATACTTTGTTGCCAGTTCCATCTAGTTTGCTAATGATTTTAAACGGGAAAATACTAGGCCCTTTTTTCGGCACCTTGGTTTCTTTAGTGTCGAGCCTTTTATCTTCGGTTTTTGGCTTTTATCTGGGCCGAAGTGCCAATCCTTATTTCGATAAACTTTTCTCTACCCAGGATAAAGCGTACAGCAATAATCTTTTCCGGAAATTTGGGAACACGGCCATTACCATTTCTAAAGCGTTACCTATTCTTTCGGAGGCTATTTCTTTTGTGGCCGGCACTACTTCTATGCCTTTTAAAACATTCTTGCTGTACTCTGCCATTGGCCATTTCGTAGTATCAATAATGTATGCATACCTGGGCAGTTTCTCTAATGCAATTAATTCGGGTTTGGTAACGGTTGTGATAATAGTATTTGCTATTTTATTGGGCTGGGTGGTTCAGTTCTTTCTGAAAAACAAGCATGGAAAAAACGAAATGTTATAGGCGAATAAATAACTCATTAGCCGGTGCTAATTGGTCTTGAGGCCAGTGGTTTATAAATGAGGCACATGCAAAATAGCAAATATTAGATTATTAATTGTGCTTTGCTACACTGAAACAGGAAGGCATCTAACAGCTGATTTCATGGTTAAAGAGTCATTCGCTTTTAGGCTGGTGTCCAGTAAATCCGATTATTTTTTATTGTTTTCTTCAAACCTAAAGTGGGCAATTTAGCTTGGGTGGTGCCGAGATAGGTAAAATGCGGTAAATCCGAAACAACGGTTTGAAACCAGCCGTGGCGGGCCAGAATCGAGCGCACTGCCGCACTGTTGTTTTCGTTTATATCAAGGGCAAGCATGGAAATATGCTGCGAAGCGCCGGGTGCCGTTCCCGAGTAAAGAATTGACTTGGAGAAATCTTTGCTAAAAAACAGGCCACGGGCTTCAAGCTGTAAAATTTCTTTTACTTGCCGGGCAGGCGCTAACCCTCGGATCCGGGCGGCATCAACCGCGCTTAATTTTCCGCGCCGCTGCCAGAAAGCGAGGCCGGGCACTACGCGGCGGCGCCATATTTTTTCCGTATCGCGGTAAGTGCGCCGGGCCGCCCAAGTGCCACGCGCTGTAATCTGCAAATTTTTCCCGGCGGCTTCTTTACGCGCCGCGAGCAAAGCATTCATTGCCTCGGTTTGTAGTACAATGTTAACGCCGCCAAAATTTTCGTGCTTGAATGATATTTGCGATTGCCAATTGGCACAGTCTACTTCGTCGGTAAATATAAGCTTTGGCGGACAGACAACGCTGCCCTGCGCGACGAAAACGGCGCCGTAATCTTTTAGTATTCTACACGCCACCAGGTCGTTTGCGTCTGGCAAGGAAAAACCTTGGGGCAAATTCTGCTCAAATAACGTTGCTTTTCGGGAAATCTTTTCTGTTTCAGCAGTTGAATGGGGTACGGGAATAATGCTTGGGTTGGTATTGATAAAAGTCGCTCCTGATGTTTTTTTACTAGAGGAAAAATCAGGCAAAATTAAACCGCCGCATAAAAAAGCCAGATAAACGGTCAGCAGAAATTTATTTCTAAATAAATTATTCGACGGCGGCATGAATACACGAACACGGTTCCATTATTTAGATAAATTTACAAACTTCTAACGTTATCGGATGCAAAAGTTTTATCTAATAATTTGCCATTACCATGCAGCCGGGGATTTAATACCAAATAACCTCTGTTATCCTGCAAGGCTCTAAGGGTCTACTGGATATAAAGGCAATAAACGCTTCTTTATTAGTTACCTGTAAGTTCATTTAAACAATAGTTCTCTCCAAGTTGACAGACATAGAAGCAATTTATTAAAAAAATAGATAATTTATTTGATTATTATTTATGGTAGATAAGTAAGTAAAAAGTTTTAAGTTCTCAAATGATTGAATATCAATGGATTATTAAATCTTGTATGTTAAACTGATTTTGCCTCAATACTTAAGTTTAAATAGCTTTGCTAAAAGTGGGGTTTTCGGTTCGGGCGGCTTGCTTTACTTTCTGGTCGAACAACATACAAATATTGCGAATAAAGGCTTTTCCTAAATCGGTCACTTCTAAAAGCTGCTGGTTGAAAGTAAGTAATCCTTCTGCTGCCATTTCCTTTAGTTTTAAGCGGGTATCCGCATCTAATATAAAGGCATTGACCTCGGTAATAGGCAGAACCGCTTTACAGGCAATATTCAATATGGCTTCTTTTCTAATTAAATCATCGGCGCTTAGGAAATGGCCTTTCAGAATAGCCAATTCGCCGACGGCAATGCTGGCTTTGTAATCTTCTACTTTTTTAAGATTCTGCAGGTAACTGTATTTGGCATCGCTGATAGAAGAGGTTCCTAAGCCAATTAACAAATCGGTGTGGCAAGTGGTGTAACCCATAAAATTGCGGTGCAGCGTACCCGATTGCAGGGCCTGGTACAAAGGATCTTGGGGCAGGGCAAAATGATCCATGCCAATGTCGTGGTAACCCAAGGCTACTAATTTCTGCAGGCCCAACTCGTAAAGCGCCCTTTTGGCCAGGCTGTCGGGTAAATCTTTTTCGGAGTAACTGCGCTGACCGGGCTTTACCCAGGGCACATGGGCATAACTATAAAAAGCAATGCGATCGGGTCGCAACGTAGCTACCTGGTCGATGGTGGCGGCTACACTGGTGAGGGTTTGGTACGGCAAGCCATAAATTAAATCAAAATTCACGGATTCGTAACCAATGCGCCGGGCGGCTTCCGTTACAAATTTTACGTTTTCGTAAGGCTGAATGCGGTTAATGGTCAGTTGCACCAGCGGGTCGAAATCCTGAATACCAAAGCTTACGCGCCGGAAACCCAGATCGTACAATACCTGCAGGTGTTCGGCGGTGGTATTATTCGGGTGGCCTTCAAAACTAAATTCCCGCTCCGGGTGAATCTCCGCCGCGGCAAAAATCCCTTCCATCAATAATTTTAAATTGGCCGGACTAAAGAAAGTAGGCGTACCACCACCCAAATGCAATTCCCGAATGATTGGTTTTTCCGGAAAGTGGTTCAGGTATAGTTGCCACTCGTTTAGTAAAGTCTGAATATAGCCACCTTCTACGCCGTGGTTTTTAGTAATGCGGGTATTGCAACCGCAGTAAGTACAAAGAGCTTCGCAAAAAGGTAAATGCAGGTATAAACTAATGCCTTTCTGAGCATTCGATTCAGCAAATGCCCGCTCTACTACTTTAAACCAATCTTCGGCTTTGGGTACCGCCTGGTCCCAGAAGGGCACGGTAGGATAACTGGTATACCGGGGAGCCGGCACATTGTATTTCTGAATCAGGTTAAGGGGCGGCAAAGCCAGGCCCAAGGCAGGTGTTTCCATTACTTCCGCAGTCATTTCCTTTACTTTTGGGCAAAGTTATCGCCTCCGGCTCCGGAAAAGAATGATTTCTATTTCCAGAACAGGTGATTAAGATCAGATTTCCTGCGGTGGTTGATATTGTTTACCCGATCCGGAATTCTCTTTGCACCAGTGTTTTTTTTACGGGTTGGTAAGGTGTTTCGGGCAGAATCAGCAAAGGTATAGTGGCATGAAAAGCCAGTTCGCGCGTTAAGCTTTTATGAAAAAGGTCGCCTAAAAAGCTTCTCTTTCTTAAAGCTAGCGCCAAAACATCCATTTGGTTTTCGGTTACAAATGCTTCCAAACTCGCCGCAATATTATTTTCCCGAATTCCGGCAAAACAGAAATCATTATCCGGAAACTGCTGATTTATTTCGTCCAGAATCTGGTCGTCGGTAATGGTATGCAACTGCTGGTTGCTTTTTACATTTACAATGGTTAAGGCCGCTTTTAAAGGAGCAGTAATCTGTAACAACTGGCTTAAAAATACACCTTCTTCATTTTGAAAATCGGCGGCATAAGCCAACTGCTGCGGCACGGCATAGGCTGCGCCCGGCGGCACTATTAAAACCGGGCAAATCGCTTCTTTCATATAAGCAGCGGTCATGGTGCCGGTAAATTTAGTTACCCAGGAATTAGCCCCTTTGGTACCCATTATTACCAAGTCCACCTTTTTCTCTCTTACCAAATTATTTATATTCTGGTTCAATAAGCCCGGCCGGCAAATTGTTTCTATCTCCAGGTTAAACTCCTGCTCGCTGTTAATTTGCTCGGCTTCCTTTTTTAACCGGTATTCAAACAATTGAACCAGTTCCGGATCAGGTTCCTGCCAAACCGGCACTTCGGCCGCACTTACTTGCAGGGTAGCATTATGAAACAAGATAAGCTTACCGTTAATCTGGGCAACTATACGGGCTGCATACTGGAGGGCGACATGGGCATTGTGGGAAAAGTCGGTAGGTACCAGGATAGTTTTCATAATGGTAAGAATTTAGTCTAAAATTTAAATCAGCAAGTAATTTCCCAAAATCATTATAATCACAAACTTGTTTCCAACACCGAATTCTTATCATCGGCGTGGTGGCAAAAAGTACAATTACCGGCGCAAGGCTTTTTTCTTGCTTGGTACAGGTTCAGCAACGGCATAGTGGTGGGGCAAGCCTGGGTTTTGCGGTAAGCCGGCTGCAAATACTGGTGGGTTAAATGGGTATCTTGCGTGGCAATAATAAATAAATCAACGGGGTAACGTTCGGCGTAATCCTGCAGGCCTTCTATCATGTCTTCTTCTTCCAGCAAATAATACGGCGCGCCGGTAGTGGCCAATACACCGTGTAATCCGGCTCCTTCGCGTTTAATGGTGGCTAAACGGCTGCGGTCGGTGGCCGGGTAAAAATGAACGAGCGACACCTGGGCCCGGAAGGTTTGCGCCAGATTTTTTACTTGCTCTACTACTGCGGGTTCCTGGTCGGTAAAATCCGTTACAAAAACCAAATTCTGGAAGGACTGATAATTAGCATTATCCGGAATCCATAAAATAGGGCAAGTTTCAAAAGCTTGCAACGGCGCCGATTGTTGGGCATTTTCCAGCAAGGCCAACATATCGGAACCCGCCATTATTAAATCTGGCTGGTGTACGGTTATCATGGCGGGTAGTAATTCCGGCCACCGATCGTTGCTAATCAGGCATTCGGTGTGGTGCGGGTTATTTTGCTGCCGCGAATCGCAGGCGTAGCGTTTGGCAAAGCTATGCAGCTGCTGCGAATACTGCAGTTGGTTCGTTAGCGACAT
>Ga0210040_10010163_pt1 | contig 10840 bp, 6 predicted proteins | sample CryGeyCG12114_NA_FD_185462 | JGI IMG/M metagenome (GOLD analysis project Ga0210040, IMG submission 185462) | Groundwater microbial communities from aquifer - Crystal Geyser CG19_WC_8/21/14_NA (SPAdes) (version 2) | ecosystem: Environmental > Aquatic > Deep subsurface > Groundwater | place: USA... | reverse complement strand
TGCATATGACCATTGTCTTGCAAAGCAAACGGGTTACAATCCCAAAAAAGAGCCATCTCCTGGTGTTCCTTTGATAAATTATTATTATCAAGATAATTGTGCTGCATCATTTTAAAAAATGGAGAATTTTTACCTGTCGAAAAAGCAACAGGCGCAGCCGGTTTAAATTGCGTACAGGTATCAAGGGTAAAAGGGCGAACAGTATTAAAATAAGGTTCTACCGGTGCAAAATAACCAGGAGGTGTTGGGTACCAGCTTCCCGCACTCCCTACAGGTGTATAACGTGGATAATTACTAATCCGGTTATACCTATCGGCTTTTGCATAAGCCAAAATAGATTTACTAACCTCTTTAGCATAAGACAAAGAGTTAACAATAACATCTTCAGATAAATTCTCATGGCGACAAGAATCAATAAATTGCAATTCAAAAGAATCTATTAATGCACCTGAAGGCTGCATCTTTTTGGCAGTTTCCATCATCGCCAATACAGCGCTTAACTCTGTTGAATATCCTGTTATACCATTTGGCTTTACAAGTTTTGGATAACTATTTAGGTATCCGTTCATACTTTTATAAGCACTGTCGTTTTCAGAAATAACTTCAAAACCGGCAAGCGTTGCATAAGAAAAAAAACGGGAAGCAAGTGGTGGGTTAGTTACATCATTTACCATTACATCCATCATTGTGTTTATAACCTTGCTTATGTCTGCTGAAGTAAACGGTAAATTTTGCTTTTCCTGCTTTGATGTACAACCTTGAGAGACAAACAATAAAAAGATAAGTTCTATAAACTTTTTCATTACTGTACCTTATAAGCTTTAAGAGGCATTTGGTTAACACCAAATATCAGCATGTTATTGATTATTAAAATGCTGCGAACATCACCATTAATGCGAAAACCCGACTGTTGTTGTGACACAAAATTAAAATTTCCTTTACCATCACCTTTTAACAAAATGCCATAGTTAGCATCATATTTGCCAAAACGTAAACGGGTTTTGGTAATATTGCCACCAAAAATCAAATCCTCGGCTCCATCATGATCATAATCAAATGCAGACATAGCAAAAACGGGCGAAAACTGCACCTGGACTGGCAGTGCAACTTCCTTAAACTTTCCATTTGCACCTCCCTGAAAATAAGCAGTCTGCAGGTAATTGGAAGTTAAATGGCCTGCACCTTTTAATTCATCTTCTGTAAAAATTTCTTTTAAAGTAGCGTCAGAATAGGTACTGTAATCTGCAAAGCGAATACGTGTCATACTAATCTGGTCAAACAATTCGTCACGGGTAACATATGGATAACTTTTGCCTTTAATATAAAAACAAAGAATAGGATCTATTGCTCCGTTGTCGTCGAAGTCTTTAAAAAACATTTCTGCTGGTTCTTTATCTGAAGCCTTGCATTGTGTGTTTAAACCCTGGTTTCCTATAATTAAGTCTGCCCTGTTATCGTGATTAAAATCACCAATAAGAATTTTATTCCACCAACCGCTGTATTTCTTACCAAAATAAGAGTCTGTATTATCGATAAGCTTACCGTTGTTATTACTAAAGACTGTTACCGGCATCCACTCTCCCACTATTACCAGTTCTGCTTTATTGTCCCCATTCAGGTCTTGCCAGGCAGCATCAGTAACCATTCCAATATTTTGAAGCGCGGGAGCTACTTCATTAGTTTTATCAAAAAATTGACCTTTACCATTATTTATTAAAATGTAGCTTTTGGGTATTTCAGGGTATCGCCCTGGTATAACACGACCTCCGATAAATAAATCCTGGAAGCCGTCTCCATTTATATCAGTAGCCCGAACGCAACCGGAACTGGTAAGCATAACAGGAAGAGAAATATTAGTCCGAGTAAAATTACCCTTGCCATCGTTTAAATACAACCTGTCCTGCAAGGCTGGATCTTCAGGGAGTAAATTGTGATAGCCACCATTTGCAATGTATAAATCAAGGGTCTTATCATTATTTGCATCAAAAAAAAGCGCATCAGTATTTTCGCTGTTTTTATCTGCTTCAAATGCAGGAGTTGGTTTTAGCGCAAATTTGGTACCTTTCTGTTGCAGGTATATAGCCGCTGACCTTCCCACTGATCCACCAACAAAAACATCTTCTAAACCATCTGCATTAACATCACCTTTAATAAGGCATGGTTGTGAAAAAGATATTGGATTAACAATCAACGGTTGCCGCTTAAAATCATTTAAATGGCTTTTTGGGGGAGTATAAGCTAAAGGTGAAGCCGTTTCTATAAATATAGATTTAGATGGCATTTTGGGCAGGTAGTTAGAAGTGGCATTTTTTTCTTCTACTGTAAGTAGCTGACCTGCTTTTATGTTTTGCAGTACCTGTTGCTTTCCGCTAAGCCATACAACCTTTAAAGAATCAACATTTGCATTATCTCCCAATCCAAAGTGCATTATGGTTGAAACACTTGATTGAAAACCACGACAAGGCATTTGCTCCTGGTACTGTTGCCGGCCTTTTTGGTATACAATAACTTTTGCTCCAAACCCTTCGGTGTTTTTACCGGTTCCTGCTAATTTTAGTTGTAAATATTGGTGATTGAGCTGCTGTTGAGAACCATTTTGATAGACAAAAGCAGTTTGATTGATATTGTTTGTTACAAGGTCAAGGTCACCATCATTATCAAGGTCTGCATAAGACGCACCATTACTATTAGAAGGTTGATTAAACCCCCAGTTCCGTCCTTGGTTTTTAAATTGCAGATTTCCTGTATTTTGAAAAATATAGTTATTTATATTAGAAGAAGGTATTTTTGAAACAAGGTCCATTACACTTTGAGGAGTTACCCTTCCATTTAAATTCTGAAAGTAGGAGCTCTTGAACTTTATAAAATCAAGGTTGGTAAAGTCCTTCAGAAAACCATTGGAAACAAAAAGATCTTTCAAGCCATCATTATCATAATCAGCCATTAATGGCGCCCAGCTCCAATCTGTGTTAGATATGCCGCTCAACTGTCCTATTTCACTAAAAGTACCGTCACCATTATTTAACTGAAGCATGTTACGCATATATTGGTGATTAAAACCGGCGCGGACAATCATATTGAAATATTCGTAATTATCTGGACCAAATAAAAGCTTCTGCCGTTTATTATCTTCCGGCAGCATATCAAGGCTTATAATATCAGGCAAACCATCATTATTCATATCGGCAATATCGTTACCCATTGAATAAATAGAAGTATGGCCAATACTGCTTTTAGATTTGTCGGTAAATGTGCCATTCTTATTGTTAATCCAAAGTAAGTCAGGTGCAGAATAATCATTGGAAACATACATATCAGGCCAACCATCCTGGTTAATATCGCAGATACCAATACCTAAGCCATAAGAAAATCCTGATTCGGCTAAACCTGCTTTATCAGATACATCTGTAAATTTTCCGCCATTATTCTTGTATAATTTAGAACGTATATTTGGCTCCGGCTTCTTCAGAATTTCCTGTATGGTGACATCATCGAGATGACTAAAAGGTGAAGGGTTATGATTAAGCAGAAACATGTCAAGATCGCCGTCACGATCATAATCGAAAAAAGCAGCCTGTGTACTAAATGAAGAGTCAGCGAGGCCATATTCTTTTGCCAGGTCTATAAAGGTTGGTATACCGTTTTTGTCGATGCCCTGATTAATAAACAACTGGTTAACCCTAGCTTTACCAGGCAGGTTACCTGAATAACATTGGTAAATGTCTGGTAATCCGTCACCGTTTACATCTGCAATGGTAGCCCCTGTTTTCCAGGTATTTGGTAAACCCTGAACCCTGGCAGAAGCAGAAATTTCCTCAAACTTCATTTGCCCTTTATTGAGATAAAGGCGGTTGGCAACAAGGTTACCTGAAAAATAAATGTCCTGAAGACCGTCTTTATTTAAATCACCTATAGCTACTCCTCCACCGTTATAGAAATATGGGTAAGAAACTATATTAGCATAAGGAGTTTCGGTCAAAGTGTTATTAAAACTAACATTTGTCTTTTCGGGGGAAAGTAATGTAAACAAAGGTGAAGCAACAGTTTGTTCGCTTTCAGACGTTTCTTCTTCGCCTGCTGAATTTTTACAAGCAATAGCCGTTAATAAAAAAAAGGCTATTCCAATAAGGCAAGTATATTTATAGCAATACATTTTTTCGTTAGTTATTTATAAATAACGTGATAAAAATATGAATGGTTTTACAATTGGCAATTTTATATGTTTAGAAAAGAATTAAGTCCTACTATTTTTTCCGTTATTTTTTATAAATGATTTATAGCAAATAATGGCCATGCTCTTTTTTGGTTTTGTTACGTAATTATCATAGATGCCGACTTATTATCTAATGGTCATTATGTACTCATAAGCGTAGAAGGAAACGAGGTAGTGGCAAATATTGGTTAAGCGACCAACTCCGGCTTTTTGTGCCGTTGCTGGTGGCCCGGCAGCAACTCCTTCCGCACTGTGAAACCGATGAAACAATTTTTAGACAGCTTCTTAAGATGTTATGAAAAATTGCAGATAAACAACTGACCTTATGAAATACAAATGCTGGCGACCAAAAAAGCAAAATTTAGATTACCAACAGTGCTTTCTATGGCATCACCGTTGCGTCGCATTACGTTCATCGGCAAATCATTGTGCATCTTTGGCTTTAAACACAACGAACCTTATTATTTTTAGAGCCCCTTGTTCAATAAATATTTACAATATTTTTTGACTTATTATTTTCGTCAGCAGGTAAGGCATTTTTAATAGCTTCCTGCACATGTCGTAATAGTTTTAGGCGGGGATAAGTATGGTTTACTACCAGGCTTATTTCACGAACAGGTTGGTCAGCAAATGTATGTATGTTTTTCTGCTGCTCCATGCCTAGATTTAGCGTAGCAAAATAAGGAATAATAGTGATGCCACCGTGTCTGTCAACAAGATTAATAAGGGTTTCGATAGATCCCGCTTCGTAATGGCAAATTATTAGTTGCCACCTGCTCACGTTTCAGCTCGCATAGATTAAAAATCTGATTTCTGAAACAATGTCCCTCTTCCAAAAGCCATAAACGATCTATATTGATGTCTTTAGGTAAAATGTATTTTTTGTTACTTTAATTAGGGTATTATACTTTTTGAAAGTAAAATACCTTGTAAATGCTGTTGTAGTTGCTTTATTCTGTACACCCTTTCTTCAGGGTTGTCATTACGTTGCTCTTCAGGGCATTTAAAATATTTTTCAATTGCTTGTATGGTAAAACCTAAACGATGGGCAATGCCAAAGGATAAAGAACGCCAACCCCAACCTATATCTTCCGCAATGGTAAGCAGGTAAGAAATCAACGAACGATTTAAGATGAAAGGACCGTATGTATAATCAGCTTGTTTACCAATAATTTCTTTACAACAATTATTTATACTTGTTTCTGTCATCTGCTGAAATGCCGGGAAAGTAGCAAACCCTGTTTGCGAACGCGCTGCCAGTACAATCCCGGTCTGTTTGTCAACCGTCACTTCATTTAATACAATCGAAAGTTGTTTAAAAAAATCGTACTTATCAGGTTCTGTATAAAAAATAAAATCAGAACCAAAATTATGTGCAGCTTCAAGGCTCGTTTTAACCTGTGCCCAAACACCTTTTTCAGCAGGTTTTAAAATTGTAAAGTTGGAAAAGGTTTTAATAAAAGCAATAAAAGCCTCACCAGAACCACCATCTGTAATAAAAACCGGTATAGATAATTTTGCAAGTTGTTCCATTGATTTTCGAAGTAAATATTCCTCTTTTTCATTCCTGGCCCAGGTAATAGTCGCGATCGAAAGATTGTTCAAATTCATTTTTTATAGTTCTGGTTTAGTAAGCAATACTATTGAATTTTGATTTGATTTTTTACTTTTTTGGCACAGGCATTTTGTTATTATAGCATCTCTGGTTGTTTCACACCTCGTACTGCTTGTGCAATTTTCTGCACGGCTACCCTACTTAACCAATATTAATTTGACCAGTCAAATGGAAAAATTTTAAGAGCTTTTAAAGAGTAATAGTTCGTACAATCAATTCAAAACTTAATAGTAGACTATATGAATTATTCTTATATTCATTCCGTCATATTGAAATCCTTGTATTAATGAAGCCCTTTTTCGCCCTGCTTTTAATTTTAATAGCAAATCTGGTAACTCTTTCACAAGGATTTGCACAGGTAGAAAATGCCCTGGTAACCGAAGCGCTTGCAAAACTTGCAAATGGAGACACTACAGCCGCTCTTGACAAATGCGGTGCAGCCCTTACTTTAAACGCTAAAGATGCCTGGGCCTTAAATACAAGAGGCTGGATTAAAGGTGCTTTAGGACGTCACCTGGAGGCGATTGCAGATTACAACCGGGCTATAGAAATAAACGGGTATTATGCAAGCGCCTGGTTTAACAGAGGCTTAAGTAAGTTTATGCTTTCGGCTTATAAAGATGCAATTACAGACCTTGACAGATGTATTTTATTAGATTCAAAATTTATACAGGCTTATGATTGCAGGGGCAATGCAAAAGTAAAACTTAAACTGTTTGCAGAGGCTATTCAGGATTTTGACAAATGTATATCGTTGAGTCCTAATTTCGCCTTCGCATATCTTAATAGAGGATTGGCAAAATCGAATGCCGGTAATTTAGAGGATGCAATTGCAGACTACAGTCAGGCAATAACAATTGGCCCTGCTAATACTTATTTTTTCCAGGTAAGAGGTACTGCTTATGCAGCTTTAAAAAAATTTAGGGACGCCCTTGCAGATTTCGATAAATCATTAGCTATCGATCCCACTGCACTTTGGACTTACATAAACCGCAGTATGGTTTTATTTGACATGGGGCAGAAGGAACAAGCCGTCAATGCACTTGATGAAGCAGCAATGCTATTTCCCAATGACTATACTATTTTAATACAAAGAGGTTCTCTTAAACAGAAAATGCAATTGTATCACGATGGTTTGCTCGACTATTATAAAGCAATCCAATTGCAACCAAAGCAGACTGATACTTTTTACCATTTCCTTGCTATTGTAGAGAAGGACCTACACATGGATAAAGAGGCTCTGATTTCCTGCACTAAAGCTATTCAAACGAATCCTGCAAATCCTGATTACTATATTACGAGAGGTATTGTCAATAAAAACCTCGGTAATATTACAGACGCAATGGACGATTTTCAAAAAACAATTGATCTACATGGCACCTCTTCTACTGCCTATAATAATATAGGTTATACCATACTTAAGATGGGAATGTACGACCAGGCGCTGTTCTACTTAAATAAATCGATAGAGCTTTCTCAAAACAATAAGTTTCCCATTGGCAATAGTGCTTTTATACACTATTGTATTGGTAATTATAATGAAGCCTTAACAGGTCATCTTAAGACAATACGAATTGATCCAGTAGATCCAAGAGGTTATCTTAATGCCGGAGCTACTTATGAAAAATTGGGCAAGTATGATAGTGCATTAATTCATTATAACAAATCTATCTCGCTGGTTGTTACTGATTATGTTTCTCCTTACAAATATCGGGGCGAGTACTTCCTGAAAGCAGGAAACTTTACCGATGCTATTTCTGATCTTTCAAGAGCAATTAAGTTAAATGATTCGGAAGCAGCAGGTGCGTATAACAGCCGGGGATATGTTTATTTAAAATTGAAAAAATATAAGGAAGCCATTAAAGATTATGATAGTGCCGTTGCCAAAGAAAAGCCTTACTTTCAGCCATATTACCAATATCGGGATAAAGCTGTTGCAGCATTGAATGGACGGGTTTTAACAGACAAGGCAAAGGTAGAATGGCAATGCCCAATTGATGATGTAAACAAGCTTTTTAATAGTACTTATCAGTCAGAAAAACCAGAGGTTGCAATACAAATTAAAATAACTTCAGACGTTCCTGTGCAATTAAATGATGTACAATTATTGGTAAACGGAAAAGCTGTAAGCAATGATAATGACCTTATATCAGATACTTTTATAAGACCTGCATTTCACTTTTTAAGTGAAGGTAAGTACGCTTATCAAGTTGGAGGCACTATAAAACTTCCTCAAGGTGAAAACTCTTTACAATGTATTTATGGAAAAGAAAGGTCCCAATTACTAAAAGTTATTTTCTCTCCATTATAAAAAATTGGTTGTAGAATTTTCTTTAATGTTACCTTTTTACCACCAGAGGTTTCAGGCCTAAAATTTGAGTAGTAGTTAAAATATTACCTGAAAAATTTAAACAGTAACTATGAAAATTATAACAATATGCTTTTTTGCTTTTTTATTTTCTAATAAGGTTTACAGCCAATTAGAAATAAAGGTTACAGAAGCGAAAGATCATGTCGGCGATACAGTTAAAATATGTACTAAAGTTTTTGGCGGTACAAACGAAACTTCTCAAAGTAATTCTACTTATTTATATGCAGGAGGAAATGCTGATGATGCGCCCTTAACAATAGTTATAAGAAATGAAAACCGCAGATATTTTGATTATAAACCGGAAAAAGATCTAAAGGATCGGGAAGTATGTATTACCGGAAGGATAGAGCTATTTAAAGATAAAGCACAAATAATCGTAAATAAGCAGGGACAAATTGAAATAAAGGAGTAAAAAAAATCTAAAATTGTAGCATAAAAGAAGTGCCTTCTCCTTCTACTGATTGTACATAGATATTACCGTGATGTAGCATCATTATTTGCTTACATAAGCTTAAACCAATACCACTACCACTTTTCTTTGTACTAAAAAATGGAACAAAAATTTTATCAACTACTTCAGCACTCATTCCAATACCGTTGTCTCCAATTTTAATTACCAGTTTTTTCTCCATTGTTATGTATGCAGATAATACAATTCTGCCTTCTTCTCTATCTTTTACTGCATCAATACTGTTAACCAGCAGATTTATCAGCACTTGCTCTACAAGGCTCGTGTCAGCTTCAAGAATTAAATCTGTGTCTTTTAGTACTACATCTAACTCTATATTTTTTTGATCAAGCGTAGGCTCCATCAGGCTGTAAAGATTTTCGAAGAGGTCTCTTACATATATTTTCTTAAGGTTGAGTGTAGTAATTTTATTGAGGTTGCGGTAAGTCTCGGCAAACTTTAAAAGACCCTCGCTTCTTTTTTTAATAGTGTCAATGCCCAGCTTTAAATCGTCAACACTTCCTTCATCATTGTTTAGTGCAGGCATAGAAGCCTGCAACCTGTTTTTCAATGTATCAGCAAGTGAAGAGATTGGCGCTATTGAATTCATAATCTCATGCGTCATTACACTCAATAGCTTTTGCCATGCTTTTGATTCCGTCTCATCTAATGCCTCATCTATATTTTGAAAAGCTATCAGTTTAAATTTCTCGCCTTCTGTTTGAAAAGCTGTCGCAGACAAGAGCACTTTAAATGATTTTTTTTCTGCATGAGCAGTACCTATTTTCGTTTCAGCAGGCTTTAGTGCTATCACCTCTTTGTACAACTCTTCATCACGCTTTGCAAGCGAATGAATGGTTTTAAGATAAGGCAAAGCCAGCATTTTTTTTAAAGTCTCATTCATCCACACCACTTTGCCGCTTTCCTGACTATATGATAAGATACCTGTATCGACCAACTCAAGAATCTTTTGTAAATATTGGTATTGTGTTTCTTTTTCTTTACTAATAACTTTAAATGTTTCATTTATCTCATTAAATCCTTTACGCAAAGGTTTTACATCAGAAGAAGCATGTTTTACATCAAAATTTCTTGAAAAATCGCGGTAATGGATAGACTCAACAAATTGCTCCAATTCATCGTGCGCTTTTTTATGAAAATGAAAAAAGTCAACAACGATGTAAATAATTACAGGAGAAAGCAGAGCTGCATACAAATACCACCCCTTCACTAGGAAGAAAGATTCTGCTGCAAGAGTTACAAACATCAAAAAAACCCTGGACAATATTCTCCAACCAATGCTTTTAAATATCATAATAAGGTTTAAGGTTGAGGGTTTGAGGTATAAGGTTTAAGGTATAGGGTTAAGGGTATAAAATGTAAGAAGTATGGTTGTGATCGTAATAATTCAGTTAAGTAATTCTTCATCCTTAAACCCTGAACCATATGCCTTACACCTACTTTTAAATGTCATATTTACTTAATCTACGGTAGAGGGCCGTACGGGTAAGGCCGAGCTCTTTTGCTGCTTTTGAAATATTTCCATTGTGTTTTTCGATTACCTTTAAAATCGTATTTTTTTCTACAGAACTAAGGTTTAACTCCACTGGTTCTTCTTCTAAAGACCTGCCCGACTCTATTGGAGAAAAAATAATATCTTTTGCTGATAGTACATCTCCATCAGCCATAATAATTGCACGTTCAATGCTATATTGTAATTCCCTTACATTGCCGGGATAATTATAATGCATCAGTTTATCAACCGCGCTTTGATCAAATTGTAAACACGTTTTCAAATACTTATCACAATAGAATCGGCTAAAATGATTGGCTAATAACATTATATCATTCCCACGCCTTCTTAATGGCGGCACCATTATCTCTACTGTATTGATCCTATATACCAGGTCTTTTCTAAAACGGCTTTCATTTGCAAGTTCCTGCAAAGGAACATTTGTAGCACAGACCAAACGGATATCTATAGCAAAGGGCCTATTATCACCCAGGCGCATAACCTGTCGGTTTTGAAGCACGCTTAAAAGTTTTGCCTGCTGATGCAAAGAAATATTACCAATCTCATCAAGAAAAAGGGTACCTCCGTTTGCAGCCTCAAACCTGCCTTCTCTGTCTTCACGTGCATCTGTAAAAGCGCCTTTTTTATGCCCAAACAATTCGCTTTCAAATAATGACTCG
>Ga0210040_10010162_pt1 | contig 10841 bp, 7 predicted proteins | sample CryGeyCG12114_NA_FD_185462 | JGI IMG/M metagenome (GOLD analysis project Ga0210040, IMG submission 185462) | Groundwater microbial communities from aquifer - Crystal Geyser CG19_WC_8/21/14_NA (SPAdes) (version 2) | ecosystem: Environmental > Aquatic > Deep subsurface > Groundwater | place: USA... | reverse complement strand
TTTCCTACTTTTGCTCAGTCTCAACGTGTGCAAAATTTGAAGTCAATCGGTTGATGCGTTCGAAAGTTATCGTGTCCACAACGAAAAATTTACTCGCAATTACATAAGCCCTGTACCGGGCTAAAAATCCTTTTAATGTGAAATCCATGACACAAGCAGATTTTCTTGATTTCAAAGAGCTTATCAATTATTTTGGGCGGCCTCGCACACTAAAAAGTTACAAAATTTCACTGGTTTTTCTATGATGAAAGAGAGCCCCAACTACTCAACACCCGAGAATTTCATGGCCCGGTACAAAAAAAAATTTAGCTATAGTTTTGGACATGATGGACAATAATAGTATTGCATTTTCAGGATATTTGGACTGTACACAGTCTAATGCGTGGCAGTAGCAATGAAAGGCTTCAAAGAGCCTATCAATTTCGTTTACCTTTGTCTGATGCCAAAATTCAAGATCTCATGAGATTGATGGATTTTTTAGAGCCCGAACATCGGCAATTATATCAGCAATTGATTTAAAATTGTTTAAAATTTGTTTTACTTTTTTAACCAATTATATAAGAATGAATAAAGAATATTAATGATAAGAGCAGTAAGAATTTCGGATAAAAATGATTTTTGGTTGTCAGAGCACTAAATTTAAAATCTCTACTTACTGGTTGCTACGCTGTTTTTTAATTGTGGTTCTGAGATATCCCCTTTTTCGTCGCACAAATTTAATTTATGATAACAGTGTTTATGGAATCAAAATAGCTCCTGGGGAAGGGAAAAAACCGATTCCAATACCTTTAGACACTCACGCTGAAGAGCTATCGTTTCCTTCGGTATATTGTGGATTGAAACGTGAAATTAAAGTCGCTTTATCGTACACTGATATAGTGAAATCTGAAAAAAGAATAATCTTCAAGCATGCAAATCAACCAAAGTTTTGTATTCTTTTAAAAGATCGTTCAATGAAAAAAAGAGGAATGCAGTTCAGATTTGCTATCGGAAGCACCAAAGTTCAAACCTAACTGCAAAAGAAGCTCAAAACTCTGAATTTTTGCAATCAATTTTAGGTCGTGATGAAGGCTACGAAATTTTCAAGAACGTACGCTCATCTCCGTCATATTGGAAATCAAAAACTGAAACCGTGATTGCTATGGTCCGCCAACTTTGCAAGTGTAATTTTTTCATATCACTTTCAGCTGCTGAAACCAAATGACCAGAGTTACTTGTTTCTCTCACAAAACTTGTTTGTGGAGTTGATATATCGTTAGAAGAAGCCGAAAAATTATCGTTCGAAGAAAAAAATTATCTTATTAAAACAGATCCTGTGACGTGCATGACACTTTGATCACCGCTCTCAAGAACTGATGAAACTAGTTTTAAAACCGAAAGAAGGCATTTTTGCACCAAACAATCTAACTGATTATTTTTCAAGGCTAGAGTTTCAAGCGCGTAGTTCTCCACATTCTCATGGATTGTATTGGGTGCAAAATTCCCCTGAGTTTTTTAAAGGTGATAAAGACTCTGAAAAACTGTGTTGCGATTTTATTGATCAATATATAACGTGTAAGAGAGTTGATGAAGGACCACTTGGCAAAGTTATTGCATATCAGCTTCACAAACATTCTCAAACCGGCCTTAAAAAAATTGAGGAAGGCGACACTTGCCGTTTCCATTTTCCAAGACCCCCGATGGACTAGACAAGAAACTGGAATTTAATGCCCATTGCCTTAAAGTAAAATAAATTCACGTTAATTAAAAATGTGTAATATGTCTGGAAAATTTTTTTTCTATGATCTGAAAAATATTTCATTTATTGTGTAGATTTTGTCCAACAAAAACCAAAAGAAGCTGCCAATTTATACAAAAAAAAAAGAAGAGTTAATAAAAATGGGCCGAATTTTCAAGGAGGAAATTCCTGTTTCTGAGTTTTTGTCTACGCTTGAAACCAACATTGATGATTATATCATTGCGATAAGAAGCTCTCTTAAGAGAACAAAAACAAAAAAAGCTGCCAATTTATACAAAAACAAAAAAGAAGAGGTAATAAAAATGGGCCGAATTTTCAGGAAGGAAATTCCTTTTTCTGAGTTTTTGTCTACGCTTGAAACCAACATTGATGAATACTCATTGCGATAAGAAGCTCTCTTAAGAGACCAACCGTTTTTTTAAAGCGATCAACGAACGACCACAACGTTTTTGGGATGACTCTGCACTGCACTTTTAAACTACCACCCTCTCAATATAGTGGAAGATTGTGTGATTTAGACAATAGTGTAGCAAACAGTCTACGGTTAAAATTACAGGAGACACAATTGTTAATCATTGACGAAATCTCCATGGTTAGTGTTCGCCAATTTAATGAAATTGATGGAAGGCTACGACAAATTTTCGCCACGGCTGAACCATTTGGAAATAAATCCATACTTGTTGTGGGTCACTTACGGCAGCTTCCTTCTGTAGCTGGACGTTACGTGTTTGACACGCCGACCCACCTTGCTTTAGGTGAACTGGTTGGTAATTCTCTGTGGAATTTTTTCAGTTTACTCACTCGTTGCAGCCAATGGCATGACGATTAACAAAGCTCAGGGATCGTCTATGGCATCTGTTGTTGTTGATGTGACTAAAAAAATCGTTTCATGTCTCGTAAAGGATTGTACGTGGCTTGCAGCCGAGCGACATCAAAAGAAGGACTTTATATCCAAGGTAAATTTGAGCCACCTAAAGCACCAAGCGAAGACGACAAAGAAACAATAGAAATGGCACGATTACGGCAAAACCCATTTTCACCATCTCTGGAATTCTTGCAAGATCACAACGAGAGTTTTCTAAAAGTCTACTTTGACAATGTACAGTCTTTTTTGCCCCACTTGCAAGACATGTTAGCTGATAAATGTGCTACAATGAGTAATCTCATTGTATTAGTTGAACCTCATCTGCTCGAAACGGATGTAATTGAAATACCGAATTTTGAGGTTTTTTTCAAAAAATGTTGTCACCGGAATAGAAATTCAGAAGGGCTTTTGATTCTAAAAAGTATAGTTACCGAAGGTTTGTCATTCAAAAAATGTACGTAAATTGTTAGTAGAAATATTCCATGAAAGTTACATTTAGTCATCATTACTTGCAGGTGTAAGAATCAGCAACAATTCCATTGTCGACTGCTTTGTCTCAGAACATTCGGGTCATTATATAATTGTCCAATGTCAAGCCGAAGATTTACTACTCTTGTTTGTCTACAAATCTCCAAAATACCCCAAAAATCAGTATTTACAAGTGTTAGAGGCCACATTACAGCCGTACATCGAAGTTCCAACAGTTCTGATGAGAGTATAAACATAAACCTTTTGTCTTCAGACGGCACTTCTGTTAAAACTTTGTTTCAAAATTTAGGTTTTGCATCCTGTCTGCCCAATAAAAGCTCAACTAGTGGGGGTTCACAAATTGATTGTTGCTTTGCTAACAATTGTGGTAGAGCGAAATCATGGATTTATGAATCTTATTACAGCTATCACAAACCTATTTGTTTTGTTTGGCAAAGGCAGTAAATTTCATTGTAAATATGAGTATGCCAATAAATGAAATAATATTGGAATGAATTTTTGGAATAAATATTTTTTTTGCAATTTTTTTTATATTTTATTCTATTAAGGGAAGAATGTGATGAAAGTAACACCTTATATATCCTGCTTACGAAAACATAAACTTACACTTACACAAAGCATTTTATAACAACTTTTTCATTAACTTGAAGCTTTGGTTTACCATACATCATGCTGTAGTACATCAAATTAAATGCTTCAAAATTGTAAAAAAATTACGTAAATTTTGAATTTGTTGGCGTTAAGAAAACATTTGTCTATTGCATAGTCAGCCCATCCTAGCTATCAGCCTTGCATTTTTTGATTTGAGTGCCACGTATATTAAGCATTTGTTTTTAGTATGTACAGTAAGCTTGCTTGCTATCTTTACAATGTGTGATTGATTTGGATGCCGCTTGCCGCTGATGTATGTATCCATGCTTCATACTACTGCTGAATAGTGCCTCAGGCACTCAGAAAAGACACGGATCTAAACTAACTCATGTTTTCCTCATTTTTCAACTTGTTTTCTAAATTGTAGCTAAATTTTTTAACTAATTTAAAAAAAAACGCTCCTATTCCGCAGTCTACATTGTTTGCTCTATAAAATGTGTCATATGATGAAAACACTTTTGTCGTCCTACTTTTGTGAAAAGTGAAACCAAAGCCTGAAAAGCATAGTTTTTTGGATTTAATTGCTAAGTTAATCAACGAATTACGTCCAAAAACTAATCAGTTCACCACTACATTAGAATACATAAGTGTGGAAAATTTCAACTCATTCTGTTTAGCTGTTTGGTCAGAAAATCGACACGGCCGAATTTTCAAGGTCATCCACCCGTTATGAGTAATCTCAATAGTGTTCTATACAGAACACTAATAAATGTTTAACTGTAAATCAAGTTGCGATATGTATTGGAGAATTTCGCATGATGCTAGAAAGTGTACTAGCTTGGACAAGTTGTTAGTGTGGAGGCATATGGTATGGGCAGTCCTAAGTTCGATACCTACTAATGGAATTTTTTTGCTCGATTTTTTCACTCGACAATGTTTTAAATACCAATATTTCATGTTGAAACTTTAAATCAATTATTATACAGGCCCTTTATGCACTACATTTGACGATTGTGGATACGTGATAATAATAACTGTCGTACTAAAAACTAATTTATATTGTTCATGGTCAAAATTCAACGCCGTTCAGTAGTTGTGCAGATATGAACTCACTATGGAAGCTCGGCTGCGTTCTGTCACAAAAGATTTGATTTCAATCTTTCGAAAGCCAAAAACAAAAGCCAATCGTTTCAATGCAAAGCGGTAAGTAATTCATCCTACAAGTTTAATTTGATCTAGTTCATCTTTAGTTCATTATAATTGTCATTTAAATTATACCTATATACCTGATTGAAATTTTTATAGTCTAATAATTATTGAATACTTTTTTACCACTTTTTTTTCAAGCAAAATTTTAATGCACAGAGGGTTTATTTCATTGTTTTAGAGTAAAAATTTTGTTCTTCATTCACTTCATACATAATTGACTTTAGTGTCATTTTACATTGTAACACCTGTACCGGGCTCAGTCAAGTTTGACTAGATTTTTTTAATTTAAGGCTTTAAAAATCTAATCGTTGTAGATTAAAACACGTAATAATGTACGAATATTACTTGTTTTAGAAAATTAAAAGTTTAAGGGAATAGCTAGTATTCATAGTGTAACTAAAAATGAATGCAAACAAGTTTTCTTCAGCACAACATTTCAATGTAAATGCATCATTTCATTTTAATGGCCACATGTAAGCGCGCTCAAGATTCGACGTGTAAAATTTCCAAAGTGCTGGAAACCTAAAATTTTTACTTTGAAAACATGGATTTTATTCATTTGTTAATTTTTACTTGTTTTCAAGCTAATAAACTGTCATATTCGCAGTCACATTGAACTGCCACAAAAGTGAACCCCGCGTCTAATCCGGAAATCAAGTACGTGTTTTGGCGTTGACAACAATGTTTAAAATGATTTATTACTGATGATTTCGGCTTGATGATTTCCTTGTGTAATATTGTCCTTGGGATATATTTTTTTTAGCAAAAAAAGCTATGTACCGAGTTTGCTAGTTTTCGAATCAAAACATGAAAGCAACAATTGAAAAAACTATCATCTGTATTTTTTAATAAACGGTTCGTAATTGTTGATTTTATATTTTCTGAAGTTTAATTTTACCTGAAATTTTAACCAAATTTCCTTGTTTTCATTAACCATCACATTGAAAATAGCGTCAATTTTTTTCCATTCTTATGTTTTGTAAACTTGATTGGAGGGTTGCAATTGCTGGTGTTAAAGTTGAAGTAACTAATACATCGATTCATATTGTGAACGCAAATTTTTTTTTAATTGCGTACAACTGTCATCAACCAGCAAAAAGTTTGCAACAGTTCCATTTGAGTATGATCAGTGATCCTGAAGAAGTTAGAAGACAACTGTTCAAACACTCTTAGATGTCCAGCAAGTGAAAGGGTAGATTTCAAATCGATTGATTAGGACAGTAATATAGAAAATTATAGTAGCATAATACGTTATTGAGGACATTTTTGTGAGATAAAAATATAATTTTCGCAGTAAAATGAACGGTGGTTGTAATGAACGACGCAACTTTAAGGTTGCTAGAATTCAAAAGGAATTGAAAATTAATTCTGGCTTTGTAATAAATACAAAACCGCTCACTAGTATATAATATAATAAAAATAAATATTATGATATACGATATAATATAGTAAGGGTACACCCGATGCCGTATAAAGCCGTACATTTCTACGCTCGTATCTCTCTTAACTATTCAGAGCAGACTTTCCACCTCTACCTACTCATCTGGTTGGCTGGAAGAAGTACAAGCGTAGAAATGTACGACTTTACACGGCATCGGGGGTACCCTTAGTATCTTTTAAAGTTAATAAATGTAAATTTGCTATTACACACAAATTTCCACTCGATTGTTCACTTAGAATTGCACGCGAACTTCCAAAAACTATTTTAGTCCTCTACTGAAGAGCAGCTAAATATTTCACGTTAAAAAATCCCCTGATTGCAATCCAATAGTGATTCAGTTCTATCCTTAGCTACTCTACATTTCCATTCTATAAGTACCGAAATGAGTAATTTTTTAATGAATTTTCAGAAACGATGTGAATACTGGCATTCTAATACATAGTCACACTATTATGAATTGATTAACAACTTACTCGCTTACCATTACAACAATATTTCTTGAAAGAACCGAATATTGTAGAACCATTTGATAACAAAGTTATATTTCACGTTGAATAATCCTTAGATTCCAATCCAATTGACACTGAGTGCTATCCTCATCTACTCTTCATATCCATCCTTTATGTACCAAAATAAACCGCAAAAAAACGAATGTAGCAAGAGGTCGTTTTTAGTTTTTAGGGGGAAAAGTGATGACTACGCCCTATTATTGGAAATAGTTCAGCTTTTGTGTTGTAAGCTATGCTTACATAACGATTTGAGTCACAGGTTAACTTAAAATGCACGTAAATTGATAATGCTGCACGATACTCATGCTAGCTCTGAACGCCACATGCCAACTATAAGCTAGTAGTGATATCTGCGTGTGAAATATGTATGTGCACCCTTGCGTGCAACTCACCTTATGTACCTACCAAAAAAGAGTATTTCAGCCAGAAATCACTAATTTTTGGCAAGTTTTTTTGTAATATCTCAAAAAAATATGTGACTGATCCTCGTTTTAATCACTGCTGGACGTAAACAGAGTAATTTTTACGACGTGTTATAAATTTCATGATAGTCTGATGAATATTTTTTTCTAAAATCCAGCGAACTCAATGTGAACGTCAAAAATTGCTTTTTTTTGGCTACATTTTGATTTCATTTTGTAATATCTCAAAAACTAAGCTATTGATTCTCGTTTAAATTGCTCGTGGACGTGAACAAAGCAATTGTGCTTAAAGGTTGTAAATTTTATAACTGTATGTTGACTACTTTTTTCTAAAATCCAGCGAACTTAACATGAAAGTATACGCTTTTATCCCATCTTCTTCTTCTTCTTCTTCTTCTTCTGCTCCTCTCTCTCCTCTCTCTCCTGTCTCTCCTCATGATAATTTTATCAGAGGTCTTAACGACCTCTAATAAATAATTTTTGACCCAACCTAAAAATTACGATATCATTACAGGCATTCTTTTAAAAACTTACACTTTTATTAATCAATTGCCAACCTATTGACTTACTATTACAACGATTTTTCCAAAAAAAATCGTATATTGTAGAACCACTTGATAATAAAGTTGCATTTCACGTTAAATTATCCTTAGATTTCAATCCAATTGTCACTGGGTACCATCCTCGGCTACTTTTCATGTCCACTCTATATGTATCATGATAAATAATTTGTCAGTCAACTTTTAAATACGATATCAATCCTGACATTCTAATAGAAAGTCCCCTTGTAATAAATAAATTGGCAACTTATTCACTCACTATTACAACGATTTTTCAACGATTTTTCAAAAACAAATCGTAAATTGTAGAACCACTTGATAATGAAGTTACATTTCACGTTAAATAATCCTTAGATTTCAATCCAATTGTCCTTGAGTACTATCCTCGGCTACTTTTCATGTTCACTGTATTTATACCAAAATAAATAATTTTCCACTCAACTTTCAATTACGATATCAATTCTGGCAGTCTAGTAGATATTCACAGTTTTATAAAAGAATTGGCAACTTATTCACTTACCATTACAACAATATTTCAATACACAATCGAATGCTGTAGAACCACTGGACAACAAAGTTACATTTCTCGTTAATAATTATAAGGGGAAATATGTGAGGATAAAACCCTTTATGTAATAAAATAGAAACACGAGTTCTATTGCCTATGGATTCAATTATTTATTAACTTACTAACTAACTAAAGTACAAGATTCTCGTGATGTCCATGAGTGTCTCACTCTAGATCGAACGTATCGCACGTCTCGATGCTATGACGTGTGCAATGAGAATGATTGTTGTCCGTTCAACAATCACAACTTAAACCTAACCTCTCATTAACATTAAACATTATGCATAACTACAGTTATCCATAATCCCCTTGATATATTCTAATATTACCTAAACTATTCATAATCCTATTGTACTAAACTATTCTAATCATCCTATTCGTTAACAAATGCAGTAAGACAAGAATACAGGCTTTACATAATCCATAGATTCTTATCCAATTGTCACTGGCTACTATGCTTAGCAACTCTTTGTCTCGATTCTATATGTACAAAAACAAATAATTTGTCACTCAACTTTCAAAATTGTTTGAATTTTGACAAATAACTAATAAAAAAATTAATAAATAATTTATTCACTCATCATTGCAACGATGATTCACGAAACAATCGAATTTGGTTGAATCACTTGATAACAAAGTTATAATTCACACTGCATAATCCTTAGATTCCAATCTCATTGCCACTGGCTACTATCCTTGGCAACTCTTTGTCTGGATTCTATATGTACAAAACAAACAATTTCTCACCCAACTTTCAAAAAAATTTAAATTCTGGCATTCTTATCCAAACTCACACTTTCATAAATGAATAAATGAAAAATCAATTTATTCACTTACCATTACAACGATGATTCACAAAACAATCGAGTTTTGATGAATCATTTGATAACAAAGTTATAATTCACGCTACATAATCTTTACATTCCAATCTTATTGCCACTGGCTACTTTCCTTGGCAACTCTTTGTCTGGATTTTTTATATACAAAACAAACAAATTTTCACTCAACTTTCAAAAACATTTAAATTCCGGCATTCTAATCCATACTACTGTCTGTTTCAAAAAACTATGGGAAAATTTTCCCTGAAAGTTATTTGGCATTTGTTGTTTTCTCCTGGTTTCCTTGTAAACAAGTTGGTGATGAACAAAGTTTATTTTTTTCCCGTAAATTGCATTTAAAATCACGCAATTTATTTTTATCTTTGAAATTCCTCTAAACTTATTGCTATAACAATGAGGCCACTTTTCCTCCATAAATTCAATAAATCACTGTTTAACAAAAATAGCAAACTTACTATTGGAGAGATGTCTTGTATTTTGAAACAGACAGTAACACTTTCATAAATGAATAAATGAATAACCAATTTATTCACTTACCATTACAAAAATGATTCACAAAACAATCGAATTTTGTTGAATCACTTGATAACAAAGTTCTATTTCACATTCACTTAACATTACAACGATATTTCAAATAGAGGTGTGCGTCGATTAAGAATCAACAACGGCGGCGTAGAGGGTGATTTATAACCGACGGCGGCGACGCCGTCGTCAACGTTGATCATGTTCGACGGTAGCGGAAAACCATAGAATTTACTATCAGCCATGGAATTTTTCAAACGAGAGCGCAAAATTTTGCAGCAAAAATTTGACGGTCAAAAATAAAATTGTCCACAATTTAGCGAAAACTATTGGCTGAGAAAATTTTGAAATTTTAACTTTGAAAAATGTCATTTCCTGGCTGAAATTTATAATGTTTAAGAGTTTTTCATAATTTTTTGATTAAAAATTTCCACGGCGGTGGTTTCTTATCGACGGCGGCAAAATTATCGATGGCCGCGGCGTGAAATTTTGACCAAAAAACCGCTTCGACGACGGCGTAATTCGACGGCGCACACCTCTAATCAAAACACAATCGAATGTTGCAAAACCACTGACTTCGCAATCGCTTCTGAATTTCACATTCAAAATGAATCAATTGTTTGGAAATTTGATTTTCGCGTCAAAAATAATAGTACTACAAATTTGTACAATATACTTAACACATGATGAAAAAATTACCTTACTAATTCAAATTGAAACAACTAATTAAAAACTGAAACCACTTTTTGATCGATCGGGGTTATACTACATCTTACCTGAAAACTGCGCATTGATCTTTAACCTCGTTCCAAACAGATTGTGTTAACACAAATTCCGACTTGTGTTTTCAGGCGATTTTCCATTTAACCCTTAGCGTACCGTGTGATTGGAAAAATTTATCTCGTTGACGACCATTTAGTTTAGTTAGGAAGAAAATCCAAACGACCAATGTCGTGTGATTATTAAATGTAACCATGGCTGACCTCAACGTGAAATTTTTAGATCGCTGTGCCCAACCAATATTTGTGCTGAATACTTAATTCAAAATGCAGCAAATGGGAATAGTCAAAATATTGGCAGTTTCAGTT
>Ga0210040_10010161_pt1 | contig 10841 bp, 2 predicted proteins | sample CryGeyCG12114_NA_FD_185462 | JGI IMG/M metagenome (GOLD analysis project Ga0210040, IMG submission 185462) | Groundwater microbial communities from aquifer - Crystal Geyser CG19_WC_8/21/14_NA (SPAdes) (version 2) | ecosystem: Environmental > Aquatic > Deep subsurface > Groundwater | place: USA... | reverse complement strand
AGACGAAAACATCTTTTCCATATTCATGAAAATCTTCATTATAATGAATTCATACCTCTGGTTTCCGTAATGGAATGCTAATCCATGTGTCAACGATCTATATTAGGATAGGGGGGACCACCAATTCACACATGCATACATAGTAAATCTGCAGGATTTCAAGTTCTGCTAACTAAATGCATAATCCATGCATCACTACATTGCTGCCTTGGTTAGCCAGGTGAGCAACAAAAGTTTAGTTTTAGATAAATGATGAAATGAGTACCAAGGGAGTCTTCATTTTCAATTTCATCATCGTTCTGATGGCTTTAGAACCATTTACAAAATGCTGTGGTAAAACCGTTAAGATATTTACAAAAAATTTAGTTGCGCCTCTGTTTCCCGTTTATTTTGCTATACAATGTGGACCGGGTACTAACTAACTCGAGTTTATGCCACAGTCACAAAATTTTCCCCCCAGCTTATTCAATATTGTGAGCCCAAGGAAGCAATATGGCTAAAGTAATAACAAAACGTGTACCTGCTTAAGAGAGCTTTAACGAGATTAAACTGTATATCCCCGACAGGGATTTGGTCTAGTAATACAATTGGCTAGAGGAAAAATAAACCAGTTAAGCTGCAAGAAACCACAACTCATAAAAACATGGTATAGACAGGGAGCACGTATGTTTTTTCATCTCTCTATTTTCTGACACTGTTGTTCCCATAATTGTCATAATCGTTTTTAATACCGTCATCAAATCTTAAGAACAGCATGCAACGAATGAAGCTAAAATTGAGTTCTTCTTTGATTTTAACAAAAAAAAATCAGTTTAGTGTTCCTTGCTAATCTAATGATTTTGCCCCTACGGCTCTACAGAACACAGAAAATGAGGGAAACGATTTTTAACGTGTACTTATGTTATATTGTAACAAACAGTGGGTTTTCTCAACACCATATATAAGGTTGGAATGATTGGCTCTCTTTTTTAAAGAGAAAGTAAAGTCAGTGAACGCTTCAGTTCTTTCACCACAAAAACACAGGCACACAGCATTCTGTGCACACACTCCAATGTTTGTTGTACTGCACAAGCAATGGGCCAAAAGGGCCGTTTTATTCTTTGAGCTACTGGCAACACAGTGACTGACTGGAATTCCAGTGCGCCCTCCCAAAGTATATAGAGTGCGTCACAAAATCATTCTCGTAGTCTTTATATTCCCAAGAAGGCAATAATAATAGGACCGGAAACGTACAGTTTCCCGAGTTACTTCTAAACCGATAACCTGGCCGCTGAAAAGATTTCATTTGTATTCCACCTGAGTGGATCCTTTTGCACATCCTCTATATTTAATGGGTTAGTTGTGTGTGGCAAAGGACGCTGTAATAATATTGTATATATAGAAAATGTATGCTATATATTGGTTCGGTTAGTTCCCCAATCTCGATTTTAGTATAGCAAGATTGCTCTCATGGACTACGGTGTGGTACGGTATGGTATGAGGAGGGGTGGCTAACTATTTATCAAATTCGTTTCCAATTCTAGTCACAAACTGGCTTTTTGATCCCAATAAAGTCGTTGGGGATCAACTGCTATAGTAGTTTTGGACCCGTTTACAGATTTTATGCTGTATAGAATCGACTTGAATTGCTCCATTTCACAATAGAGCTAATGTGCCGGTTAAAAACGTATATATACACAGCCACGAGAATTAACTCTATTAGTGTTTAATGGAAATTGCCTAGTAAATGGCACATTGATAGTTACTAACTTACTAGCCACTACTACATAACTATTAAATACATGATTGTAATTAGATGTGATGAATATCTTTAGTGTGCTTGATTGGGTCTTGTAATGAACGCAATGGTGGTAGTTTTATTACACTGTAATGATTTTCCAGACCAAAGAATAAAAGAAAATGTCAAAGACAAAGTTCCCCTAGGATGGCTTAATCTACATCCGCATTAAAAACTTTGAGCTTTTGGCCCATTACACTTTGAAAGTTTGTACGGCCTGCTTTTTAATTAAGTTCAGTTCAGTCAGTCCGTCAACTCAAGTTTTTTGAGCTTTTGTACGTACTAACTATATACATATAAGGTAGGTGTTTGCTAGTATATATCAGCAGTGAATTACAGCTACTTTTAGTTAGGTTAGTCTTTTGATACGCCAGTATGTGATTTAGAGAAAGTTGACAACTCTTGGTTAGTGATTAATAAAGTTGTTTTCCTCCATTCAAAAGATCCATGTGTCCCCTTTTTCTTTCCAACAAACTATTGTCTATTGCACTTTCAAGTCATCTACTAAATGTTGCGTCTGTGCATTTGGGACGCACAAGTTTGTCTTTTGATGGGGAATGTCTTTGTCATTTTGTGCCACAGTGAATCCACGGCGTACATCCAGTATGAAATGCTTTATCTTTTCGTTCCCTTCGATTTACTGTATGAGCTAATTGTAAAGAGTGGGGGAAGAATGCAATTATGGTGCATCAGAAACTTTCGCCGCCATTTACGGCTTTTTAATTAATCTTTGCATACAATGCACAACTGCATGTGTCAAAGCGATTGACTTGCCTTTTTTAATTTATCGCACTTCATGTTACCAATATTAAACAGTTGATTTACTTCAGCAATATGTTTTTAATTTTGAGTGACACAATTAATTATATAGCTATGAACTACAAACTTTTGATACGTTCATTTCTAGTGGTACCTGTTTGAAATAATTATTTTGACAGCTCAAAAAATGTATGAGCACGTTTGAACACTAGTTCATTTTACACATACAATACCATTCTAAAAGTTAGTCATAAATCAATACTTTTCTGGTTCTATTCAGTGAATCAGACGAAAAGAAAATATTTAGTAATTACTGTACAGCCCAGCACCAGCTCACTGAACAAGTACAGTACTCTCATCCCAAATTTTCCCATTGCGTGGTTATTGCTACATGCTCCCCTTACCCAGTTAATTAAAAGTGTGAGAACATGAGTTGATAACAGTAATCATAATCACAATTGACTATGGTATCAGTGGATGAAATGAATCCACCCCCCTTTTTGTGTAATTGGAACCAACTTGTACACACGAACTGTTAGGACTCTTGACACCTTGATGAAACCTATATACCTGTCAAAGTCAAACCAAGCAAGTGATTTGACGATACAATTCAGGGTACTGTCGTACATAGGAAACCTATACATTATTTTTACATTTAGCTACCTGAGATGAGAAGCCTCCAAAAATGTTAGATATATCCTATCAAACATGGGAGACTATGCTGTCAAGAGCTGACAAAAAAGGGGAAAAAACACAATCTTGACAGACTGATGACACAAAGTATCATATTTGAGAAACTTGTAAACTACTTGCGGAAACATATAGTTAGTTAGTTAGTTAGTTAGAAATGATTGAGTATATTTTTTCGTGGCACGTATGGTGAAAATTACATCTACTAGTTAGATATTACAAGTTTGGCTTTCAGCGACAGGATTTTACGTCTACAAATATGCCATGGGATGAAAAAATGTGAAAGCAAATACATGGAAAAATGTACAATTTGAATTCACCACTTGCCGTCCGTGCCAGTAAAAAAGGAAGGCACTAGAAAAAATCCAAATGAATGAAATTCACGCTCTACTTATTACCAGTGAGTGGGGGAACGTGTGAAATTGGGAGACTAGAATATGCCAATAATTTTGGCAAATGTTTCTCCACGTTATTCAAGAAAATTGGAGAGAGAACTTACCTTTTAAAGAAAAAGGGAGAGATAATTTGCTGCTTTAGATTCTACACTCCTTGTGGTTTCTGTCCCAAGTTAAAGTTATGCCACAGACCACACATAAATTTTCAAGATAAGGTGAGCATAACCATGAAAGGGCTCCATTAGAATACGTATACATTACTGAACGAATGCAATAACTTTTACCAACTCAAATGCTCAATTAAAATAAAGTTTGTTCCTTCTCATTTCACTTCACTGAGCTTCCCACAAGAAAAAAAAAAGATGCTACTTGATGATTTTGCCACGAATGGAAAGTTGAACTAACTGAAGGGTGGTTGTCAGTTTGTGAGAAACTTATTTTGCTATGTGATATGGAAAATCTTCCCGATCTGTCAAAAAACAGTCTCGACTTTTTTCAGATCGATAGCAAATTTTCCCACTTATTTAAGATCCTAGCAACAGTGTACCGTTGTTATGAGAGTCGTCAGCCTTGAATATATCTATAGTTTACACAATTTTATCAAAAGGCGTCGTATTCTACAAATATGCCGTTTTAGGTTCTCCAGAAATCACAACCTACTCAACAATTGGAGAGCAAAACTTCTTAGCATTTTCGCCGTGGGCGTTTAACTCATTCCAAGCAATGTGCAAGTTCGCTGCCCCCACTGCCCCGGACAAACTATATTATGCATGCATATTTTATTCAAAGTGAGTTATATTCCATGATATGCAACCACTCGCTATCCCTGTGGGTTATAAACTTTATTCCCTATGACCGCATCTCGTCCTCATTTTACGAGAATAGAATCGGGCACCAAACCTTGCTGACCAACATAACATAACCGGCCTGAAAATCTAAAACTAGTCAATTCTTTAGCGAGCAAATGAATGTCTTAGTTAGTTAGTTAGACAGTTTCGATGATGATGATTTGACAACCTTTTTCATGATCCATTTGGCATTCAATCTAAATCAAAGATGAGACCGCATCAGTTTGCCCCCAAAAGGCAATTACAAGCGTAAGAGCAATCATGCACAAAACAAAAGGATTGGATCATGAGGATAAAGATTTCATCACTTTTATGACTTATATACTATATACTACTTGTTATAGTTAGCTTTCTCTTCTGGAGTAAAGGAGTAATCCAGCAACTTTCACTTTTAGGACCCTTCCGAACAATATAATAATAATATATGTGTTTTTTTTTCTTTGCTCTTGCAGTTTCCTTCTACGGATTCAGCCATGTCAACGTACGTCTCATAGAATCCAGCAGCTCCAGTGATATTTACTTCCGGTTGAGAACGCGCAGAGCTGACTCTATGATTTTTCTAGTAGCTGGGAGAACTGACTATTGCCTTTTAGTGCTGGATGCGGGCCGATTAAAGGTTTCCATATACACATACAGTTACATACGTTCTGTTTCAAAGAATGGACATGCAGGGGTACTAGTGAGTGAGTGAGTGAGATGGGATGAAAACATTAAGTTTTTTTCTCCCTATGGTGGGGGCTCGCTGCCAATTTTACAGTAATTTACTTTCAACCCAAATTTAAGTAGAAGGCGTTTTATTGTTAATAAATCGACAAAGTGATGACTTGACTACATTATTATTTTGTGTTTAGGGAAATACACGGATAAAATTTACGGGACGTATTTGAGTTTTAGTTTTACTAAAATTTGTATGGAGCATGTAACTGCCTATAAATTTTGATCGGAGAATGAGACTTTTGCATTATTAATACGGTTACTTACTTACTCATGTGTTTATTCATGGAGAAAAGAAAAATGGGGACTGGGGAAACACATTTGTTTTTGAACTAAGAAAAAGGTTTTTGACTGCTCGTAAATCCAACAGGTTTATCACTATCATTTAAATGGATGAAAGAATAAAAATTTTACTACTTTTTTATTGTCTTATATCAACCTTTTGTTAAAATGGAGTGGCAAAAATGCTCACTTTCTCAAGTCTATCTACTCCTACAGAGAAAGGAATCCTTATGTGGTAACTTTACGCCAATGAAAGTCACACAGACGAAGGTAAAAAAAAGAAGTGAGGAGAAATAAAAAGCGAGTGTTTCACTACTTGTAACAATTTTGCCACTAAAGCATCACACACACACACAAGCGCTATATGCGGACTTGTCATAGGAATTCAGTAAATTATCTTTTCGCCAACTTTTGTTACAAAAGTATAAAATATGATCCAAGCTTCTGTTAGACACACGTAAAGCTCTCCCCTTCAAAACGTCAGCATCTCGTATATAGACGAATGCACTTTGTTTTGTGGAAAAGATTTTTTTACTCACTTTATCAACTAACTAAGGAAACTACACCACACAAAAAACTTTTCACGCACCAACACATTCACTTTTTGCATATAAAAACAAGAAATAACTTTTATCCCATGTTTTCAATCTAATGCACTTAAAATTTTTACTCTTGTTATATATTATACAAAAAAGCTACCACGTAATAAAAGTCCATATTGTTGATATTCACTTTTCAATAATATCAAAGCAGTCAAAGCATAGTTGACTCAACTAAAAAAAACCATTGTGTTGTTCAGTACCGCCATACAAAGATCCAACGTATTTCCTTGGTGTGCCAATTGTACTAAAATTCCTACTTAAGCACTTTTAGTGCTTCACTCACAAAACACTCACTACTAGTACTACTATTGTAGAACGTAATCTACCAAACGGCTCATTCACTATAGAGATGTGGTCTGTGTGGCTTGTGTTATAGGTGCACATAAATTTGGGAGCCGGTGAAACTGAAATTGCTTCGGAAGCTCCTTTCCTTCTAAATGACATGAAATGGCACGCTGTTAACCTAACTCGTCGGGGCTCTCAGCTCTCAATTCAGGTTGACAACCATCTCACCAAGTAAGTTCCCTTCCATTCCATTGTTAGTAGTAGCAATTAGAATAACAATAATAGTAATAATGCTTGTTTATAGTTAGTTACTCACTATCGAATTTGTGTGTGTCATTTGACATTTTGAAACTGTAACGGCTCCGCAACAGAGCATCGTGGGATAAATCCAATCGATTATAGTGCACTGTTTACGAAAAAATTGGTTGAATGATTTCCTATAGCTAGTTAGTTATATGGAAAGAATTAAATTTCGTGAATATTGCATAGTGGTGAAATGTTTACGGTAGTGTGGTTTGGTTAATACTTTATGAGGATATAGGATAAGCACTGTAGTTTTCTTTGTGGTTTTCAGAAACAATGGTTGTCAGTAACAAAAGGGATAGAATTAAATTGCCAAAACAAGAGTAATCTAAATTTTGGAATGAAAAGAAAGTTATGTGGCGAAAGACAGCATGTATTGTGTGTAAATAGAGTGTGAAACGTTTCAAAACTTGATGTGAGTTTGTGATACTTGCTTTGTTGTGTGCTTATAAGAGGGAATTACGAAAATTGTTTATGGAAAATCAGAGGGTGAAAGCTCTTGATTTCGTTTCATGTTGTTGTGTGCAAGATTAGAATTTGTATAAAGTTTGTGAGGCAAAAATATTTCTATAACGGAATCGCTTATAAAACATAAGTAAATAGGTACAACAGCTTGCCAGTTTTCAGTCAACGAATCATTTCGGTTATCAGAGTTCATAATTTATGATTTTTTTTTTCAATTTTGTGATTGCTCGTGTGCAACTGAGATTAAATTTATGCATGGGTAAGGTAAAGAACATTTTCAGTTCATTGTTCATTGTGAAAGCCTTTTGAGTTAACTTTGTAGTAATTGTCAATTGTCATATTATTTGCATTTGCGAGCTTCTTTAATAGGATTTTAGTGTTCACCATCAATCAATCAATGCAAAATTCAACATGTTTAGGTTTCCACGAAAGGAACCATTATTTGTTCAGTGTTTGACAACAAATTAACATAATGAGCTAATTTGCACCGAAAAGTGACAGCATAGTGATAGAACAGCTATGCACACACCTTAAAAAATACTACTTATTAGCTTTTTCTCATCTGCATGTAATTTCATCTGATTGCCCCATAAACAACTATCCATCGTCACCGGTTTCTATTAGTCGTCCTCATTTCCCCAAATAAGTAGAAAAAAATCTACTGACTGACAGCATAACTAACTAGCTGTGCTTGACTGCATACCAATTATTGGTTTCTCATGCTTTTCACCAGTTCCCAATTAATAGGACACAGCAGTATGCGTAAATCGACTACTGGGGTTACAAAAATGTTAGAATGGGCTGTATGTTAGTTTTCATGTTATTAGCAGCATAACATTATGTCCCTAATATGTCTGTCTAAAAATACACTCGCTCAAACAAACACAATAATAGTATGCTTTAGGGAAGTTTCATTTCCAGAATGCTCTTCCTTGCATGCGGAATACTAATAAGGAATGAATACGAAAACAAGATGACTTGCCATTACAGCGTAAAAAGAAACTAACAAAAAACAAACAACATCTGGAATTGGTTTCACATTTTTCTCATGTTCAACGTCCATAGTTAGTTAGTTACTTTACTTACTTTCATGCATATTTTATTTACATGGTAAAAAAATCTGACTCTGCACAGTAAATTGCCATATCCGAACCGAACCCATACTATACCTATACTCGTACAACTACTCACCCATAGAATTTAAATACGAAATATTTAGTTTTCTTTCACTACATTGGGACTATAATACATAGTAGAAGACACAGCCTATTTAAATGAACACAAAGTTAGCGATACAATTTGCTCCGGAAAATTACATTCCGTATCCAAACTTTTCCCAAACTCTATCTAGGGCATATTGGTTAGTTTACATTGCAACCACTGTGACTAAAATTTGTCATGAATATTATAGTTTTCCAAAAATACCCGCTTAAAGAGATGACAGGAGAAAAGACACTCTTCATTCACAGGCCTATGAAAATTGAAAATGAAAGTATATAGTGGTTTGTTCAACTCTTGTGACATGCATGTGAAATTCATTTGGTAGCATGAGTATGGAAGCAGGCTCATTGTAAAAGAATCGATTATATAGGCAACTCACATCTCCCTTTTTAGATTAATTTCGTTTGACTCGAGGAATATAATTATTATTGTCACTTGAAAGAGCATTTGGGTTCTTGTAATGTTGTCTGCTTTTCTCATGACCCGATTTCCAATAGTTTTTTACCCAGCAGTGATGATATCGCAGTTTAAATGGGATCTACAAACTTGCATTTGGTATTCAGCACCCTACATGTTCTACAGTAATGCTTCATTTTGGTACAGGAAATGGGATAACATTAATCACTCAATGCGTTTTGTCTGACAGTATTTTGTTATTGTAATTTTGACTGTGTTCGACGTCGTATGGAATATTGAAATGAAAATAGTGTGAAGTGCTTAAAGGTCAAGTTAATCTTTGGTAATGTTTTCCAGGGCAAATCTTCCAAATCGGTTTCAAGAGCTGAATATCCATTTTGGAATCTGGATTGGTGGCCTCAATGGGTTCAACGAAGTGTTTTTAGGAAATCTCCCATCTTTTCGGGGCTGCTTGTCTCATATCACTTACAATGGAGAGGACGTGATTCGCTCTGCTAGATTACCTGGCGGGGAAGTAAGTATCTCAAGCTTTGCAATTTTCTCTCTCAATTAGTTTCACTCTTTCCTTCGTTCTTATAGCACTTAAGTTAGGAAACTTTGCTTTTTGAAGTTCCTAGGTACTAATAAATTGGGCAATGTAATTACCCTACGTGACATCGTGACATGTGAGTTTTAATGGCGTTTCCAGTTTTAAGTTCTCAGTTCAAATCTCTGCTGCACTGATTTATTTCAAGAAACACCACATTGTTAGTCGTCATAGTCGTTTTAGTTGTAACCATCATAAGAAACTAAAATTGTCACTGTCTTGGTCATCTTTTGGCAAAATTAAAAATTTTACAAATTGGTTTCTCGAGTGCAAGCAACTAACTAGCGAGGAATCCGTAGAATACAAAAGGGACGTTGGGATTTTACAAGAGCTACTTTTGTTGGCCACCATTCCGGCATGTTTACATTGTCAAAGGCTAATGACAACGAACAGAGCAACTCTCAGTCGGCCAAGTAGAACGAGAAAGTAAAAAGGGCTGCACAGAGTGACAGTCCAAAGTAGCAAGTTGAAAAAAGAATCTTTTTTCTCCCATGCCCATTAGTATGTATAGGCAGGCACTGACTTTCACTCTATACTATGACTCCAAATATTGACCATAAAGGACATGGGAGTAAAACAAGACATTACTGAACAGAAAGTCTGGAGCGAAAAAAGTAGAAAAAGTTTCTTTGGGTGCAGCAACTTCTCCATCCAATGATGAGTAAATGTCATTTTGTACAAGAAGTTATTTGTCAACGCATCTTGGGCTTGAGTATAGTAAATACCGTTAACTTCCAATTAGATCTCTATCTTGGAACAAAAGGAGAAAACTTTTAACAAAGAAATGGTAGAAGCTTATAGTAAAACTTAGCTGAGCCCGAGATAGAGGCATATGATGAAATTCTAAGCAAAATTCACCGTCGCCTAAACGGTATTTTAAACTAATAAAAGAGAATTTGGTAGTTAAATTGTGAGAGCTTCGCATTTTAATTCGCTACAGCAATTATTTCAGCATGTGAAATTATAAAATTTTATTGGCTCAAAATTGTATGTTACGTAATTGGTAATAAGTTGAAATTAAATATGAGTCTAGTTTATGAAGTTGAAGCGATGATCACAATAGATTAATACAATGTCAATATTTCATCCAAGATTGATTATGAAGTTAACAGCTGACTTTGTCGACTTTTGAACGACTGATCGTGTTTAAAAATCCTAAACTCCATGACCTTGGTACGAGTACGACCCTAGCGCAGTCTACCTGAATGTCTTCATAGCTCCTTAAATTTTTAAAATTTGTTTCTTTTGCAAAATTTCAAGACGATTGCTCGCAACGCTTCATTTCCATGTCTGCAGTGCACGCCTTTGGCACTGTCCGATTAGCTGTATGTTAATGGGATTCTTTCATTCACAAAACTTCATAAACATTTACAAAAGACACAAGTGTGGAAAACGTGGCAATCGGCTCATCATCCATTCGGCCGCAATCGTGTACACAAGAAGAAGAAAGCGGGTGCGGGACAGACAGACACAATGATCACATAAGTTCTATCCCGG
>Ga0210040_10010159_pt1 | contig 10843 bp, 6 predicted proteins | sample CryGeyCG12114_NA_FD_185462 | JGI IMG/M metagenome (GOLD analysis project Ga0210040, IMG submission 185462) | Groundwater microbial communities from aquifer - Crystal Geyser CG19_WC_8/21/14_NA (SPAdes) (version 2) | ecosystem: Environmental > Aquatic > Deep subsurface > Groundwater | place: USA... | reverse complement strand
ATATTTCTCATTGTGTTTGGCATTACCTACCTGTTGAGTGTGAAACTGACACCATCATGCTCACCTTAATGCTCTCATTGTTTCACAATTTAAATTAAATATGTAGTCCTAGCGCTTAATCCTTTCATGGTAACTAACTAACTCCATATAGCCTTGTGGATGATTTGAACAACTCCATTTCTTTCAATCACGCGTTGATGACTGGCTTTGTAGCCGATGACTTATATTCCTTCATTATCCCTTTCTTCATCCCATTTAAATCCAGTCAGTGAGAAGAAGAACACATTCATTTGGTCATTACAAAAACTCTCTAATGTGGCGTGATGTTTTAATTATTCCTTCTCTTCTCGTTCCTTTCATTATCTCAGTACATTCTAAAGACTGTACACAGCGCTTGAGTTAGCTAGAGTTAGAAATCCAATGTGCCACAATGAGATGTGTATCATTATGCCATTTGTCTTATATCTAGATAAGCTGTAGCTGCATCATACTATATTGATATGAATGATGACATTGTGCAATAGTTTAGCTTGAAGCTCCTTTGTAAATACATGAATGCATTGCCTGTAATCAAAATTTTATCGAAAGCCGAAATGAGATCTATGTGTAAGACTTTGTTACAATCCCAACCGGTAAAAGTGGTCCTTTTGCACGTGTGGAGCACTAACTAACTAACTAACTAAAACTCTCATTTGAAATTTCAATCAGTATATACAAGCCACTGCAATAATTCACCAACGAAGGTGATCAGACACTATGTTCACAACTCATCAACCAAATCTGCTCACATTTAATTGGAGTGAAAGAAGGGGGCTAATGAATGCGATATGATCGCTATGGAAGTATTTTCAGCAGGGGGCCCTTGACACACACACAGTGATAGATAATGCAATTGACTCATCTTCTTCATCCTTGTCTTTCCCATTGTACAGTCTGTACAGGAAAACAATGGGGCATTCTCAAATCCATATACCATCTGTATCAGAATCTCAACATCTCTTATTTTCCTTTCTCATTACGGATCTCGATTCAATAACTAGTACTAACCAACTAACTATGAATAACTATGAATTATGAAGGAATTTGCTTAAGTCATCCTCTCTGTGTATAGTGCAACATTCTTTAGTTAGCAAGTAATAATATTGCGTATGTAATATATTTATGCGCTGAGAGCGACTGAATATTTATAGCCTGACAAAACATGACTTCAAATCTAATTTTCCTCACCGCCAGCAAGCGATTTTAATTTCCAAGTGATGATTTGACCATGTTACGTGAAAAATACAATTTATAGTTGCAAAATGTACTGGCATGTGGATTCCCGTGAAAAATTCACGACCGCAATAACTCATGCGAAGTGCGTTACGTGATTCTGTTGATTAAACGGGCAAAAAAACAAGCCTCAATAAGTTTCTTTGCAAAGGGCGCAAGCACACACGCACATTAATGTGATGACGTTGAGAAATGCTATTGATGATATATATTTTATTAATTTTTCCGTGCTGTGTGATTAGGTTAAATTTGTCAAAATGGGCAAAAAAACGTGTTGGCAATTCATCGCAACATCGCTTTGTAATATTGTGTACAGTGAGTGAATGTATTATCATACATGCTAAAAGCAAGGTGGATTAGTTAGGTGGACAACAACACGAGCATACTAATGAGAACTGAAAAGAGTAAAAAAAATCGTTTCTTCGATTCGTGCTAATAATTCACCACACACATAACTATCGTACAGTTTAGTTAGTTAGTTAGTTAGTGTAAGCAAACAAAATGGATTGCTAAACTGTTTTCATTAATTTTTAATTGGACTATCTATCAATTAGTTCATAAAATGCTCTTTTTGTCCACCCAAAGTTTGCCAAAATGTATTGCTACGTTCTAAAGTTTGCAAGAGAGCTGCATAGCAATAATTAAAATACGGTAAATCAGCACGCAACTAACTTTGTAAACTTATAGCATGAAAAATGGTCAAACGAAACCAATTAAGCTGTCCATTATCATAAGGAACGTCAGCCGGAAATGAAAAGAAGCTTTAAAACTCAACAAGTTAGTTTTGGGAAGAAAAACCAAGAAAAAAGTTAGTTATTTGAGCAGATAAGTAAGTTTATAAATCAAAATATCTGGAGGAGGAATGAAAGTCGGGATCACGATCTTAAATTTTTTGTTGTACGTGCCCCCAATGTGTACTGACTAACCTTATGCTTTTGGTGGTTCAAGGAATCAATGAGTTCAACTTATTGGGCTTGGCCATGTCACGCTGTGAATTTTTGTGGGTGAAAAAAAAATCAAAAACGTATTAGTTAATTTATGATGCTTCCATTTGTCTCATTCTATGAAAATAAAAAGTCCAAGAATCCACAGGTGGTTTCGTTTAACTAACGGATTGCAATAATTTTTGGTCTCAAATTTTAGTTTGTCCATTAGCGTTAAAATGACTTACAATATGGTAAGTAAGTTTAGTGAGTATTTTCTCTTGTTCAGTGCAGACAGATCCTTATCACATTAGCATACAAAAATGACCTCAAAGATTTCTTCCTTGTGATTAACAAAAGCCTCACTTTATTGGCATTCTGTGCTCGTCCATTCTGTACGCTGTGTGCCAACCCATTGTTATTGTATTACAAAAGTGGAAACGACAAATTGCATGATGAATGGAGGCACATGGCCAAAATAATGTGTAACTAACTTTCATCACGATCTTCTCTTGGCTACTGGGCTAGTTTGTTTAACATATAGCTAGATTTAATTGTATTTATGTTTGTACGCAGACAACGTAGATTCTGTAGCATTTTGACTCCTCAAATTATGAGTAAAAGCAGATAGAATAGACGAAAAAAACTTTTTTGGATTTTTTCGCCCCATTCTGAGGTGAAAATGTATGGAATTGTTTAGTTTTCATGGCAGAAACTATTGTAATGCGTTTATTATGGAAAATTTCATTATGAGTGAGAAATCTTTAACCAAAGCTCTGTTCTTAATTGAGACATAAAATAAATCACCAAAACGATAATTGGTACATGGTCATTGGTGCTAACTTAAATGTTCATGGGCGGATCCAAACATTGTCCTAATAATTTGGTACATGTAAAATGTATGAGTTGTGATGTGTGGATGCATTCTTGTGAAATTTACTGTTTCATTAGAGTGCAAGAGTAAGTTATATATGTGTATTGCAATCCACCTGGTTTGGTTCTAATTAGTGTTATATATTAGAGGATTTATGTATGCATAATGACCTGTGGATTCTTTAATTTTTTGTTACAATTTTTTACTCAAGGATTCGTGGAATTCCAATTATTTCAAATCTGAATTCTTTAAAGCCTTGTACTCATTATCATAATATAATGCATGTATATGGTTACTTAACTAACTGACTGACTTTGCATAATGTTACGGAATGTGAGTGATGTGGTGTAAAGTTTTGATTGAAACAAAAACGGAGTTTAGGGCATATTATTGATTTGATATATATACCTATAGTTCAAGTTGCTATTACAAAAGTGAACCAATGTATGGAAAAACATTTTTGAGAATATTCAAAAATAATTAGAATACGAGATGAACCACACACGCTATGAAGCTCATTTGAACCATAATTGGAGAGTCGTGGATCAAAGTTTTCAGAGCTGTTGAGATAATCGCCAAGACCGCTCATATTTTACGTCCACCTTATCATTTGCAAGTTAATGAAAGAGTGCAACCTGTTTAATCATGAGAACATTCAGGGCTATGCAGCGGCATACCTTCCACCGTTTCTAATCGTATAAGCTATGCATTTAGTTACTTTAATATCTGAAATCGGTAATCTACAATGGTGGGAATAGTTTACATTCTAAACCACCGCAAAGTTTCCTAGTTTGGATTCTAAGTAGTAGAAAATTTCATAGCTTATATTCCAAAAAAGCACAAAAATTACATTATAAACGACGCTTTCACTTGATATTCACAAAAAACTATTTAAAGGTCTTAAAGCCCATCTTTTTTGTAATTTCATGTTTGTATACAACCCATAGTAAAAAATTACAACCCTCAAAACAATCCACTGTCCAGTCAGTTAGTATTCAGCTAGAATTATAACTGGGAGCCTAATATGCAGAGCAAAAAAATTGAGTTGAAGTTGTTGAAAAGTCAACCTTTTTTGTCTTCCAAGACTTATAGGTTGATGAATACATAACATTCAAACTGAAGTAATTGATGGGACATAAAAAAATGTAGATCCATACTTTGAATGTCAAGATTAGAATACAATGCCCATGTCCACTGCCATTATTTATTGGTCTCATTATTAGTATCTTCATCATTGTTGTTTACAGACTGTACTCTGGTGGGCATCTTTGTTTGAACTAATGATGGTAGTCTCCTTTTCTCACCGACAGTTCGTTAGTGATAAATTCGTGCACCTGCTTTCAATTGTACTGTAGTTATATGAAGGATCAACTTTATTTCATAGGTAAGTATGGCACTTGTAATATGCAGGTTGAATAGATTTTCGTATTGGTCGGCATCTTTTATACGAATTAAGAAAGGAGAAGATTTTGAAATGTAAGACAACAAAAATATCATATTACGATCGCTTAGAATGCCAAGTTTCTTCTAGAATTTGATGAACGACTCTATAACGAGTTTATTTTACTATTCCAAAATTTTGTTGATTACATTCTAGAACCTTGCCGTACGTCAGAAAATTTGTGGATCATTAAAAATTTTGCAGGCTCTAAATTTTGCTCGTAAGAGTGAGTCTGGTTAACGGCCAGTGGGCCCGCCTAGTAACTCGTTTGATTGAAAAAACACTTAAAAATTGAATGGGATTTATTTGGGAAACAAAATTTTGTCTTTCCTCTATTGTGTTCGTATGCCAGTTAGATGAATGGCATTAGTTTTTCCAGAAAGAAAGTTTTGCAAAGCAATAAAAGCTTGTGAAACTCGTCTCCACACACTTGATAAATTATGAATATGAAATTTTTTGTAAGCAAAATTATATTTATGAGTTCAGTCACTTGTGAATTTTTAATAAAATATTAATCTGCAATTTTTTGTAAAAAAAATTCTATTCATGAGTTTATTCACTAGTGAATTTTTAAAACTCCAGGTAAAACTGAGTGAGCTCAGTCTGATATAGGTGGTAAATCAAGTACGTTATTTTGTAACGCACTAACAGGTTGAGTTTTACACATCAAAATATCCGTGTAAGAGTTTTCTAACGATACAGTTTTTTTTATTTTCCCCTGTGGATGGAAGTTTGGTAAAATTAGGTACTCAAAAATCTTTTAGAGTAAGTAGCATTATTATTGGCATGCTATCTCTATTATATTTTACATTTACACAAAAAAGTAACAGAAATTCCCTAACGATACGATTTCGGTGTTTTATGGCATGAATAAAATTGGAAGGGTTAAATATTACGTGTGTGCGTTATGCGCAAAATTTGAAGTCAATCGGTTGATAAGTTCAAAAGTTATGGTGGATCGAATCTTCTAGAAAATGTGGCACGAGTACATAATCCCTGTATCGGGCTTAAATAGTCAGTCCTAACCAGTTCTAACTAGCCTCATTCATATGAAGACTCCAGTCTTGTAAACTATTTGTTAATACTTTCTGTTCTTTTCCAAACTATTCAAAAACATAATAATATCATTGTAAAATAATTAAGCAATGTGTTACTCAATCGTTATTGAAAAAGTAACGCAATCCACAGTTGCGACAATTTTATTAAAAATGTTGAACCAAGCTGCATTCCTCCTAATAAGAATTTTGAAGATTTATAACCTGTGCTTCATTTTCGCAAAAATTGTTCACATTTCATTTAATCATCGCAATAATCGTTTAATTCTGTACATAAAAAAGTTCCGTTTACCTTCCCTCTTTTTCGCATTGTTCATCAGCACAATAATTTATCTGGCATTACGACTCCCCGAATCCATTGCTACAGAAAAAATCCACATTTCTGTGATCCATGTTGGACTATTGCTTGTCATGTTTCTTGTACTGTACACAATGTACACGATGCATTACAAAAGAAGTCAAGTCAACCAGCTAATAACAGCCTGTGTTAATTTTAGCTATGATTTAGAGAGTAAAAATTTCCATTGAATTCATAAATATACTAATCACCTTGCAAGCTACGTAATCAGAAATTAAAATTTATATTTCAGATACAGTGCAAAATTCAAACCAAATTCTCATGATTTTCGGAGAATTCATCCAACCCATCTCATTAGGATTGTTTTTGTTTGCCCTCTTTGGACCGGCAGCGATTCAATTGCCCAATATTAGAAAGCAACCCTTTTCACCGTATCAAGTTTACCCGTGGTTTGTTCATCATGCAAAAATTTTGCTTCCCAATACTTTTTATACATTTTTAGTTGGTTTTGAACCTTTGATTGCCTCTATAATCCCATTTATTGTCCATTATGGAGCCTTATGTGCCCTTCAATGGGGCTACATTCTTTTATTCATGACTTGTTGCTTTGGTGCAGCCATTCATTTTTACTTGAAGACGTGGACCGATCCGAATTTGTAAATAACTAAAAGTGAACAGTAGTTACTATATTTTATAAAATCTGCACTTATTTTAAAAATATTTACTTTTCCTACAGCTGCCCACAAGCCCAATGGACAATCCCAATTCACACTTGGAGAGTAAAAGTTAAATTACTCAAGGAATTCCGGATCATAGTGAACATATATGAAAACACGGTGAAACATTTGATTGGAGCCGTCACCTATTTCATCTCCTTTACAAGTTTCGCATCACTAATCGTGATTTTGAAATCCGAAAACATTGCTTTAAAAGTGGCTGCTTTCTTTTCCATGCTGTCTATCTATGGTGTTGGCATCATTTTCATGCAAAGTGGAGGCAATATTTACTTATGGTCTAAAGATGTAACTTTATACAACAAAAATGAAGTCAACATTGATGTAAAAGAACGGAAATTTCTGATCAGGGTTGCTCGCTCCCTAAAACCTGTGTGTGTTGCTATGTCCAATTTCCATTTCATGTCTCGGGAGACTGCGATGAAGTTGAAAGATATAGTTTTGCAACAAACTGTAGCATTTGTAATGGTTTAGATGATGAAAACCGTATTTTTTGGGGGGATTTGAAGCTACACATGTTGCGTGAGAATTTAGAAAACTGGTACAATATGCAAGAGTTTGGTGCACAAATTATTTTGTGTGCACTGTTGAAAATGCGTTGACGTGACGTGCTTCTCTTTTTGACAGGGAGCCATTAAAGAATCACAGGTGGAAATCATGTCGTGACTTTCAAACAGTTTCCCATATTTCACTTTTTTCACTTTTCAACTTTTTGTGCATGTTAGCAATCAACAGCATGTAGATTACGTCTTGCCGTATACATATTTTCAAGGTCTAAAAGGTCAATTTTTAGACGATCTGGTTTAAAAGTTTGCATATCAATGATGAAAGGGAAAAAACTGAAACCGGATAATAAATTATTCAAGTCATAGTGAATGAAGAAAAAGGTACATTTTTCCTCATGGGAATATCAGTACAAGATAATAGGAATAATTAACTAACTAGCTAACTAACTATTGATACAGAAGCATTTAAAAATGATTAACTGGTCACTTGGGTTTTAATGTTTGGCAATATTGAAAAAATGTAGTATTAGTCGCCTAAAATTTGGCATGTTTACGTGACTTGAGTAAAGCTAGCTAGTTAGTTACAGATTGTGTAGCATATTGAATTCGTAGACAGTATAGACTTGAATTAGTTTTTTTTTTCATCTGCGTGTGAAACACACGGTGCTTTGTTTGTGCCAAGTTTCATTGTAGCAGTGCTTTACTTGTTTTCTTGAAGTCTGGTCAAATCATGCAACAATGCATGCTATGCAACAATTAGAAAAGCTTGTATTTTTCTACGTCTTTCTGTAAAAAAATTTTTGGGCAGATTTTAATCTTGACTTTTGTAAATTATGTGGACCGGAGTCCAGTTGCTGTGTCCCTTTTGTTACCATAGCTATTTTGAAAGTATAAAGCATCTCTATAGAAACTACAGTTTGACTAAACTATAGTGTTTTTTGTGGTAGGGCTCTTTTTTAGCAAAAAAATATAATTTTGGCAGGCAAGAATTTGTTGGGGCTAATACAAATAATTCAAGGTATTGTTTAGTGCACTAACTAATTTTTTGGTCAGGTTATAGATCTTGATCTGGGTAAAAGAATTTTCCATAAGTTAAACGCTCAGACCGCCCGTTTAATAAATTGAGGGGGCAGTTTCCATTAAAAACGTGTCTTACCTTTTATTTGGTGCTCATGAACCTCTTTTCTTCAACCTAATGAATCATTGGTCACAAAATAATTGTACAGGAGCATAACAAAGGGAGGAAGTTGCTCTCACCACCGGTTTTTCACTTTTTTCTCCTATTCTCATTCATTACTTAATGCTACTTTCAAAGTTCTAGATGAACTCCATACACTATACAATATGGCAATCAATTTATATTATGGGTTCAACAATCTTACACATAACTAACTAACGAACAAAGTTTCCCGTCTTTAGGAATTCCTCCCCAAAAAAACTTATTTGCAAAATATTTGTTATTTTCTTCAACGCCATTTAATTTCGGCGTGTCCATATTCATGGGCTCAGATACTGCATTTTGTAGACAACGCTCCAACTCGCCAGGAACTATATAATCTTACAATATTTCACTAGCTATGACCAAATGAATGATATTACTATATTTTAATATTCATTCTTGAACTAAACTTACTAACTAATACTAACTAAAATGAAAAAAAATGCACATTCACTTTCATTACCTAAGAAAATGCATGGATTATTGAACAAGCCAAATTCGGTGTGCCGAAAAGTTGCTTATATATTTCGTTCTTATTAGCCACGCTATGAATGCCATTGCCCCATGTTATTGTTGTGACCACAAGTAAGTGAAGCGAAATGTATTTAACGCGCCAGAATAACGAGGGTCATAAATCTAAATATAATTAGCGAAAAAATTATGTTGCACGCAACTGACAAACTATGTGTGCTGAGGGAAGGCAAAAAAAGTGCCCTATGCTTGTTTTATTATGATTAACAATGAGGTGATGCTCTGCTTCATTATTATTTTTACAAACTAGATACATAAGTTAGTACACAACAATGCGGTCGACTCAGAGTCCAAAAAAAACTACAGACAATAATAATAGCAGCATGATGGCACTTACTTATACTACATACAGGTCCAAAGAAGTTTTACGATGGGAAGAATAAAACATTGTAATAACAACATGGTCACTAATCTATTCTACATCTTTCCAAATTGGTTTAATGAGTTTCAATGTACGCTGAGTTAGCTAACTAACTAACTAACTAATGCAAACAATCCTTTAACTTTTATTTTGTACCACAAGGTCCCAAAAAGGTTAAATTTTTCCTCCACCTTGAAAAGTGAAAATTGCACCTGATTTTCCCAACCGAACGCCAATTAGTGGAGGCCCTTTTTTACGACTAACTGTGGTGAATTGTGCACTCAGCCCATATTATAGCTTGTTTATAGCTAACAACATACATTCCCAAGATGCTATACCTTTTTTATGCAACAAAAATTTTACGGTGTGAAGGCCATAACAATAACAATAGCCGCATTATTATTACAAAACCAATTTAGTTGGATAGTTAGTTAGGCTGGAGCTTATATTATTCGCGTTTGTAGATCACCGCAGTTGGCTATAGTTAGTTAGTTAGTTGGTGCGCCAATTTTCACAGGTTAGGTGAAAGCCAGCAGGAAATCTTGTAGCACAAACTAACTAACTAACTAACTATCCAACTAAAAGTTTTTGGCATGAGAACATTCTTATTGCTACTAACTAAAACTATTTAACTATAGAATGCAAATGAGCTCCCATGTGGAATTCAAGGGCTGTTGAAACAATTGACATGCAGTCGTGCAGCAAAACGTTTCATACCATTTTCTAACTAACTAACTAACTACAGCAATGTTGAGTAGGCTACCTGTTCTAGGTGAGAATCCCATTTTCTGTGATCATCATCATTTCTATAGACACTTGATGATTTACAAGTGCTTGTACATAGTTAGTTTGAATGAAAAATTCCAATTCAAGTGTGTATATAATGTGTACACAGAAACAGAAAATGCTTGTTTTTGGTATTTCCCATTGGTAGTTTGGTTAGAACAGTTTTTCAAGTGGCATTGTCATATGCAACACAAGAATAGGGCAAAATAGTAAACTAACACGATGGCACTAATAATAAGCTTGACTGACAACATGAATGAGTAGCAAACAACATTTAGCAGTCTTAATATGATGTACAGTGGCTTGGTTTTGGAAATAGCAACGTGTTATGCATTCTTTGGTTTCATATGGGAAATGTTGTACTTGTACTATAGCCGGAACGAATTTATCGATTTTTTGTTTGCTCACGATTTAGATTCTAGAGGCAGTAGCTATACAGACGACTTGAGATATGTATGGATATCAAACGTGATGAATTATTATGCACAAGTTGTTGAATCCTTTTGAAATGTGTGACTGACTTTTCATAAATGTGAAAAGCACGAGAATGGTGAACAAGTGGAATAACTTGCAACTACAGCTTGGAGTATTTGCATTTCATTAGGCAGAGAATTATAATGCATAAATAGTTGATAGTTAGTTAGTTAGTGGTGCAGGAAAAAATGTATGAGAGCGTAAAGAATGAAATCGTGACAAATTTTCAGGTCGAGTTTCATTTCATAAACAAATATGAGATTGTAGGCAGTTTTTTGAGTGAGTGAGTGAGTGAGTGTCGAACTGCCGCTCCCACAAAATTCTTCAATAGTCCTTTATGATTGCTTAATTTGTATGCTGGCGGAGTTG
>Ga0210040_10010158_pt1 | contig 10843 bp, 13 predicted proteins | sample CryGeyCG12114_NA_FD_185462 | JGI IMG/M metagenome (GOLD analysis project Ga0210040, IMG submission 185462) | Groundwater microbial communities from aquifer - Crystal Geyser CG19_WC_8/21/14_NA (SPAdes) (version 2) | ecosystem: Environmental > Aquatic > Deep subsurface > Groundwater | place: USA... | reverse complement strand
ACTAGCTGATGAGACTACCGAAAAACGATAAAAACCCCTAATTATTATTACTGGTTTTTTGTAATATTAATATAAATAATTCCTTATAACCCGGCTTCGTCGTAATACCCTCTTGCTGAGGTTTATTGGATTGTCATCTATTTCACACGAGCTAATACCACGCATCTATTGTGTGCTCTAGAGCAGAAATATGTCTTAAATTACAGAAGAGGGCGAGGGCGACCCAAAAATAATTCTGTCCTCTTTATGGATTAAGTATTCAGATTAGCAAGAACATTTTGAAAATTCATGTAAGAGAACCAGAAGTACATAAGACTGGTTAGCAGGCATGCAACAATGAAATTTGAAATTAGAATTAGTAAGGAATGGAAATTAGGGATCAATATGTAAGATAATCGATAAGCTAAAGACACCGCCAGTGGATAGAAAAGGAATTAACAGTGAATGTCATAATATTTTAGCATGCTTCATTAGCATATCATGTAATTTTGTTTATTTTTTCAACTGTTACATATCCCATTTGTTTCCGATGATTTGTAGCATGCAATTGTTTTGTTATTGTGGAAACAGTCAGGGCTTCAGTCAGTCGCATGTGCAGTGATAAAGTACAACGTTTATGTGAGTTTAATCACTCGAACAAACACGAAATTTTAAGTTTTAAGTTGTTAATCAATTATTTTAAAAATATTTATTAAAATCATCGGAAAAGTCTTTCCTGCTTTTTATACTTGAGTTTCATGGTATGTCTCTCATGGTCTTATCAGGTAAAAAATACAATAAAACCCATTCCATTAATTCCAGACAACAAGAATGCATTGCAGAAAATCATGAACAAACTGTTATGAATATTACTTGAAAATTATTACAAGCCTTTGTTTGAACGGCTGTTGACAATTACAGTGTTGTTTTTATCCTTTCAAAGCTCAGATTTTCATTCAATATTTATGCATTTATGTTTTGCTCTAATTTCTAATTAGAACTCACTGACTTGAACACAGGTACACGGGTATGCGGAACTGAATAATTAAATCAGTAGGCTAGACAGTATAAACATGACTCAATTAACAGTTTTTGTACAACCTTTAAAAAATTCCATTTAAAAAAACGTTACTACCTCTTACCTTCATATTTTTCTTTGATCACATGATTAATGCCATTACTAAATGCTGCAAACAGATGATTTAAAATTTCAATCTAATTGTACAAATAATTGAAAAGATGTTTTTTTTTAAACAGAGAACATTGCATATTCAGATAAGTAACATGAGTTAAAAAATTTCACAATGATGGCTCAATGTACAGTTAAATTGAAACTTGAAACGCAATTCCTTGAAGCGCATCGCCACATCACTTGGGCAAACCAATTTATTCCAATATACAATGTATTCCAATTGCGAGTCCAAAATATCCAAATTTTCATTGAAAACATATTAAGGATGAAATATTCTAGTATTTTCACACTTTATATAATGAGCCCATGTTTGGTCTTGCTGAACTAGCAACCATATCCTGTCATAACAATCTAGTTCGGACCACCTTTTCCATAGCCTGTAATTTATGCCAATCTCATTACCACTGTTTGCTAATGACCCGCAAACTCTACATTATCGCTTTTCTATCTTCTGTTCATTACTAGCTAGCTAACTAACTGACTTAAGTATTCTTACTAACTTAACTAGTTTAAAGTTAGTATAAGCAGTAAGCAGCGTCAAAAGTAAATGATTTAGTCTCTGCGTGTTGTGAAGTTGCCCATTGCCCAGGAAGGTGAACCAGCAACTTGACCAATCTCCAATGGATTCGGCGGCTACCAACAGACTTCAAGTAGACAGCCCTTCTGGTCACATCAATCCAAATTACCTCATAGACGATCCTGAAGATTTGGCCGCATCTCGATTTCGGGTAGACCGAGTAAATTCTGTGGCGGTTGGCTGCCACCGACAAACCCCACCCAAAGAGCAACCAAGTATTCTGAAACCAAGTGAACTCAACTCTTCCTTACCGGACTATTTAGAAAGTATTGATCAAATTGGTGAGCCGAGGCAACTTCAGGTGATCAAACCAAAAATGCCTCAGCGAAGAGTTTCCATTGCTGAAGGTGTGGTGTCCACCGGCCTAAGGAGGAAAAGTTCCAACTTACCGGGCCTTGAAGAATTTCATGAAGGAGGGACAGGTAATAGTGCAAGTCTCACAGTGGGTTTGTATGGAAAGAGTTTATACCGCTACACTCAAGATGCGTTGCCAAAGTTGGAGAATTATAGGAATTTGATGAGTTTGCAAGCGGCGCAGAGGCCTACTATGGATGAACTAATGGATGAAGATGGTGGAGGTTATCGAGTAAGTATGCAGCATAAAATTACTGTTTCCGAGCGATTTGTAGACCACATTATATAGTTAATTTGCTGGCTTTATAGGCTTCAAGTCGAAGGCCTCAAGATGCTGGACAAACCGTGGTGACTGGAGGAGTAAAATTTGGATGGATTGAAGGATGTTTGGTGAGATGTCTTCTAAATATATGGGTGAGGACGAATCAAAGATTATAAATGTCGAATACATGGGCATTGTTTTTAAAGTTTTGAACTAATCAACCAATGTAATGTGTGGATAGGGAGTAATGCTGTTTTTACGTTTATCTTGGATGGTAGCACAAGCAGGAATAGGTATGTCCTGCACAGTTTTCATGAATAGCCAAATTACCATCTTACAGCATGCCAGCCATTTAATTCGACTATAATGTGAAAGCTAATGGTTTTTAACACAAATGATTTCAGTTCACAGTATGATCATCATAGCAATTTCTACTGTGGCCACAACGATTACCAGTTTGTCCATGTCAGCTATATCCACAAATGGAGAAATCAAGGGAGGTGGCATTTACTACATGATCTCAAGATCCTTGGGACCTGCAGCTGGTGGTTCTTTAGGTGTGAAATTCAGTTATATGTAAAATAAGCGCCATATTGTTATTGGTTGTCCATATGCATGCATTAAGTCAGCAGTAGCGAGAAGAAAAATATGAATATTATAATTCTGATTTGTGTGCTTTACAGGTGCTCTATTTGCGTTTGCTAATAGTGCAATGGCTGCGTTGAATATCATGTAAGATTTAGCTTTTGCATGCTTTTGCAGTAGAATATTTGAGACTAATGAGTGTGTCTGAATTTTTAGTGGATTTTCAGAATCAATGATTGCTTTGCTTGCTACTGGTGATATCAAAATTGTGGATGGGGGTCAAAATGATAATAGAATCATAAGTGTGGTTACAATGATTGTACTTCAATCTATCATTGTGATTGGAATGGAGTGGGAAGCAAAAGTAAAAAGTCTGCGAATTTTTTTGTTTACCAATTGTCAAATGGCTAACTAAAAGACTGTCTTTTTTTGTCAGGCTCAAATGGGTCTTTTAGTAATCTTGTTAGCAGCTATGGCGGATTTCGTCATTGGCTCATTCCTTGGTCCAAAAAGTAATCTTGAACTGGCCAGAGGATTTGTGGGACTGAATGCAACAGTTTTTTCAAATAATCTGGGACCTGGCTACAGATTTAGTGAAGGGTCGGAACAAGATTTTTTCAGCATCTTTTCTATTTTTTTTCCGGCTGTAGCTGGTATTCAAGCTGGAGCGAGTATTTCGGGAGATTTAAAGGTTTTTGGATATTTTTGTAACCCTCTAAAGCTAGATTCTATAAGATCAAAGTTTAAAAATGTTTGTTTCATGTTCAGGATCCTGGAGAAGCTATCCCAAAGGGAACTCTTCTCGCTATTTTTATCACTTCTGCCTCTTATGCAGTTTTTGCTATATTAGCTGGAGGAGGCTCATTACGTGAAGCCACAGGAAATGTTACTCAAGTTGCTGACTGGTCTTTTTCAATATGTACTGGAAACAGTACTTGTAAATGGGGGCTGTACAATGATTACCAAGTACACGAAATTCTCAACTTGCCCCACTACCTGCCATGCGCTTTCATCTTAATTTTGGTTTTCGCATTGTTAACATTAACAGGTAATGCAGCTGATGTCTTACGTTGGCCCATTGATTTACGCTGGCTGCTTTGCGGCCACACTCTCTTCAGCTTTATCTTGTCTCGTTTCTGGTCCCAAAACGTTCCAAGCTTTGTGCAAAGACAAAGTGTATCCATATTTATCGAAATTTGGGATTGGATATGGGAAATCAGATGATCCCTACTGGTCTTATATTTTAGGATTCATTGTTGCACTTACTTTCATTCTTATCGGTAAGCAAAACTATAGATGATTTCGGGAAGAATATAGACTGCAGTTTCAGTTTTTTTTATTTCACTTTTACAGCCGATCTGAATGCTGTAGCTCCTCTCATCTCCAACTTTTTCATGGCTACATACGCTGTATTGAACTTTTGCACATTTCATGCATCATTAGTCAAACCTATGGGCTGGAGACCCAAATTTAAGGTTCGGTCTCTTATTAAACTTGAATTTCAATAGCTTCATATTAATTTATCTAATTTATCTGATATTATTAATTCTAATTAATTTATCAGATCTAATTTTGCATTTTTTTACAGTATTACAACACATGGTTAAGTTTAGTGGGCGCAATTTTATGTGTGATTATCATGTTCCTTATGAGTTGGGTGACGGCACTCATTTCTATTGCCTGTGTGATTGCTTTGTTCGCCACAGTGATCTATAGAAAGCCTAGTAAGTTTAAACTAGTACAAACTGCATTTCTTTGAGAAAAACTGTGACTTCTAAAACTTATCTCGTTCCAAACCATTAGATTTAAACTGGGGCAGCACAACTCAAGCACAAACTTACAGTAATGCTTTAAACGCTTTACAAAATATGGCCGCTCAAGAATACCATGTAAAAAATTATCGTCCCCAGATTCTTTGTCTCAGTGGTAAACTGAATTGTTAAAACCCACCTACTTTTAGTTAGTTCCAAATTTTCCACTTTGTTTCTATTGGGCAAATTGTTCTCAGGGTTCCCATCAAACAGACCAGCATTGATAGAATTTGCATACCAGCTCACCAAAAATCAGTCATTACTTTTGTGTGGTCATATCATGGATACAAAACAGCCATACAGAATCCTCAACAAATTAAGGCAAACTGGAAATGCATGGCTAAGGGATGAAAAAATTCGAGCATTTTATGTGGTAGTTGATAACTGCTCATTTCATGTGGGAGCTCAAACGTTGCTCCAATCTTGTGGTATTGGCAAAATGGCACCGAATGTACTAATGTTAGGATATAAGGACAATTGGCAAACTTGCCCAAAACAAGATGTTCACAGCTATTTTACAACGTTGCAGTAAGTCCAGTTCAAGCACTTTTAGTGTTTACTCATTGTTCAGTTGAACTAACCCATTTTAAAATTTTGCTGTTCAGTCTATTGAAGATTCTTTTCTCAATATGACTTTTTTTATTATTCATACTTTTTTGTCACGGTACAGTGAAGCATTGGAAAGTGGAGTTGGAGTCTCAATCCTTCGAGTCAAGGATGGCCTAGACGTGGCTCACTTGCTCGCAGTCGAAGAAAAACACAACCATGCTACAGAAGAGCATTTAGGGAGTCATTTGCACAAAGTTGCATCAGAAACTAGTCTGGGCTATGATAACAACAGCACCTTGGGAGAGGATTTGGAACCTGCTGAAGAAATCTCAGCGTACACGGAAAAATCTAAAGAAAAAAAGAAGAAAAAGCCTTCGAAAAAGAAGGTCGCAAAAGGATCAGTGGGGTAATAATCATTAATCATAATGCTTAGTTGGTTAGTTAGCACACTTTTTAGCAATATAGTGTGAAGGCCAATTTTAAACTGTGTAGTTGCCTCCCTTGATTTACGTTTTCGTATACTTAACGCATGATATAATTACATAGAGACGAGCTGGACGAGAAACTTTCTTTGTTCCAAATAAAACAAGAAAAAGGATTTATTGATGTTTGGTGGCTCTATGATGATGGTGGTAAGCAAAACTTTCTCCCCTACGATAAGCTAAACTAAACTGTTTAGAAAAGGATATTTATATACGATGTGTGTGCATCAATTTGTTACAGGGCTAACTCTACTTCTTCCATATATCCTCACTACGAGGAAAAATTGGGCTTCATGCAAACTACGAGTGTTTGCTCTTGCAAACAATCGCGAACACATGGAGCAAGAGCTCAGGGGGTAAAATTTGTTTCTCACCAATAACTCTGCAGCAATTCCCAAAAACTGATTTTGATTATACTTTTAGAATGGCATCCCTGCTATCCAAATTCCGAATAGACTATTCGGATCTGATCGTCATACCTGACGTGACAAAGAAAGCTCAGCCAGATACCAAAGCTTTTTTCAACTCGTTGATCAAGCCATTTAAAGGTGATCCGGATGATTCAGGTAAGTATTCATGTTCCCGCAGGACACTCAAAGTTGCACAATGCACAATTTAGTTGTGCTTGTACTTTACATGCTACATAATGTGTAACATCATGTTGTTGATCACGTGCACAGACACCCCAGACATGGTTATTGGGGATGCTGAACTATTTGCCTTGAAGGAGAAAACAAATAGGCATCTGCGACTACGGGAGCTGTTGATGGATCATTCGGCAAAATCTAATCTGATCGTCATGTACGTCCTATACTCATTTAGTATTGAATATCTTTCATTTAGTTCTTGCAGAATCATTTTTGCCAATTTAAATGTGATATTTTTCATTTTGTGGGCTATAGGACTTTGCCTGTACCTAGACGCGGAACCGTAACTGCGCCATTGTACATGGGATGGCTGGAAACAATAACCCGGGATATGCCGCCATTCTTTTTAGTCAGAGGAAATCAAACATCCGTCTTGACTTTCTACTCTTAAACTATCACGTCGTTTCAAAAACTGTAATTTTAAAAGAAAGAATATGATCATGTTACAATACCTGTTTTAAATTCAACTTGTGTTTTATTGCTCTGTACCTTTGTTCGTTGCTCGCCGTAATGTAATTGTATTTAAGATTTAAAATTCAATAAAATGTTGACCTTGTTAATGCAACACGAAAAATAAGCAAGAAATATCGTTTTCAGCAAGTTTTATTTTATGCTTTTCACAAGACCAAAAAATCAAAAATAATATCTACGTTCATTCTACGTATCCATTTGGCATGGAAGAAAATGACTTCACAGAAAAATCTGTTCCCTTACATTACAACTGTTCTTACCATAGAAGATACAATATAACATCGATAGTAATTATTATTGCATGCAAGTTTTTGGACGCTACAGACACAAATTGAATACGACCTAATAGTCAGTCACAATATGTATATTACATAAGCTCCATTGGAGCTTACTTGAAGACATTCTTTCAGATTCAACCGTAAAAAGAACAAAAAGATAAACACTACTTTTAAACCATCACACGAATTGACACATTGATTCCATGAGAGCCGTGTCGCTGATATTTGAAATTCCCTGCCAAGTCTTTGCTTATGGACCGAAAAGAAAGGTAAATGATTGATGAATAAGGCGGACCAAGTCTAATGTAGTCGTAGACCTTCCATTTTGGGAGTACGCAAGTCGAGCACATTCTCGCGTAAGTCGACAAGCAGCATAAGCCGCAAGTAGCTCTGGAGGGGCTGGAGCATCTCCCCTGTCGCCAAAATTATCAGCCCATGAAAATAGGACGGCTAAAGAACCAGCTAATAAATCACCTTGACCTCCACATCTCCGGTTTGACCCTCCTCCAGCACAACAGACTGTTAGTCTCCCATTGGAAGCTACATCTGTGGCACCCTTCTGAAGAATTGTAACATGTCCCAGTGCGGCGGCAAGTTCACGTACCTTTTCAGTGCTCCCACTTGGAGCAGGTTTCACTTCGGAACCAAACACTGCGGTATAGAGTCGAGAAAACTCCACAGAATTTGGAGTAAGAATCACTTTAGGATAATTTCTAATAAGTTCTAAATTTGAGTTGATAAGGAAAAGTGCGTCTGCATCAAGCACAACTGGTTTGTCCTGCTCTCTCAGTTTCTTTATTATTTCCACAACGGTTTTGAAAATCATTGGGTTTCGTCCCAAACCAGGTCCAATAACAAAACTGTGCATACGAGGAATCCAATCTGAGATGAGTTGGACAGCGTCTTCCTTATCCAACAATGGATGGACCTTTAAATGAATACAAAAAATTGCCTTGAGTCCGCAAGACTTCATTGGTAAATTGACCTTGGACATTGGACTTAATCATATCTTAATTTACTATGATCTCTGGACTGTAGCTTTTAATAGCTACGGAAGCCTCTTTAATACAGAAAATATGAGCCACATCGGCTCCCACTTTGAGGGCAGAAATTGCAGAAAAATAAGGAGCACCGGTGTATTCTTCGCTACCACCAATCACAGCAACTCGACCAGCTTGACCTTTGTACATCGCATTTTTAAGCGATGGGATGAAAGCCCGACAACTCGAAAGTAGGGCTTCATCGTTTACTAATGGAGCGTTCGACATATTTTCGTTCCTTCGTGAATAATGTATACTGAAAAGAAATAGAAGGAAGAGCATTAGTAGTTTCACAAATGATACCCTGAAGTATAAAGATACCATAGTTAATGAACTAATACCCTCTTATGGAACCAACAGATCGATCACAGAATGAGCATTTAATTCTGAACCTGTTGAAACGATACGGCAGGCTATTCAAACGTCCATTTAGAATAGCCACCAATCCAGGAGCAGTAGTCACTACAGGTGAATGGCGAAATGGTCAGTCTTCTCAATGACATTATCATATGGGCGAATACAATTTGACACTGGGGCTTCGATTTGATTCATGAGCCTTCGAATTCGAAATCTTGGGACTTAAGGGCTGGGGCAATGCTAGAAAGGAAGGAGAGAATGTAAAAAAAATGAAAACAGTACTTACTTTCTGAAGGGCAGTCGGATTGAAATGCTAGAAGCTAAATTGTTCTTTGTTGTGAATTCAATTGAACCTGATAAACACATACATATATAATTTACCATTTGATTATTTCAGTGGTCGCTTGTCCATCTTTGTATTTGCAAAAAAAACTCCGAAGAAAGTGAACTATCTAAAACAGTTTTGCAGTGTCAATGTTAAGAAACAACAATCATGGATAGTGATTGTAAACAAACATTTGCAGTTACAATTACATTTGGCGCACTGTAATTTTCAATGGGCGTTTTTTATATAGTTAACGAGCTAAATCTACTCCTAATTTTTAATCCTGTTTTTAAACAGACACATGCCTTAAGTTCGAGCCAAAATTTCTTAACTGATTTGGCTCAAAATTGTTCTTAAGTGATCTTCAGGTAAGTGTTCTTGTTTCAAGAGTCTTAGCCGTGCAAAATTATCATTTTACTACAACTACAATAAATTGAATGCGGCCGGTGAAGACCCCTTTATCCCTCTCCCCTTTTCTAGTTTAATTATGCCAAAAGCAAACTGCATTTCGATTTTTCCTTACCATCCCCACTTAACAATTCTATCATACTTGCATAGAAAATTTTTCATGTGATGTACAGATTCTTTAATTTGGCAGATATTGTAATCAAGAGTGCATTTTGGTTAGGGCTACTTATTCAAATGTCAATAACTTATAATTCTATCAAATAATTGATTTCGAATATACCATTTGCATATGGCATATCTGCCCTATCAAATATTTTATAAAAAACAGCTTGAAGAGCTAAACTGAAGTTTATATAAACTATACACAGCACAGAGGGAATAAGAGCCTCATATAAATTAATAATTAGTTGCTTTAGTTGTGTACAGATAAAATGAGTTTGACAAGACCAAAATAATAACATACTTTTCTATGATTTAGTTTGTATAATCCAAATTGTATTACGGTTTTGCTTTCTCGGAAGATGTAGAGCAAGTATTTTTGACATACAACGAAATTAAAGAATCAACTTCTCTTTGTACACTAGCACTTACTGACTACTGACAAGGACAATACCAAAGTTTGAAGAGAAGGGATAGGCAACAAAATCAATCGGTTCCATCCGAAAGACTCCGAATGACTACCCGGATTGCTTCGATTTCTTACAATTAAGCCGGTTTTACTATGACCCATGGATGAGAGAAGGAAGAGTTACACCATTGCATGACACACGTCAATAACCTAGATACAGCTTTGTCTTCTTTCGCATGAAGACTTGTCGTGGGAATTGCCCTTGCCCTTTTTATCATGCACCCATGCATTCCTTTTTTGGTCTCTTATTCAGCCAACGTTACATTCGACCGGATTGATAGGATAAATTGATGAGAGTATCTCAGAATCAAATTATTAGAATTGATTCATTCACAGGAAGCAACAGGTCGTAAGCTGGAACTGGGAAGGTATTCATGCAATCGTGTGTAAAACTTTCTTTTAATTTTTAATGAATTCAAAGCCTTTGTAGATATAGTCGGTGCCTGCTAATTCGCTCCATTACTCCATTCTAACTTGTAGTAAGGTATTAAAGATGTACTTATTACAAGTATGGTCTAATTAAAATTTGTGTAAAAAATAGCTAAACCTACTTTTTCAACTTTGGCATGCACAGGAGTGCAGATGCTACCGAAAGATGGAACGTTGTGCATGTCTCATAATGATCGTTTCAGTTTGTTTCATGTTTTCTGTACAGTTGGCATAATTGTACTGTGTAGTGTGTTTTTCCGTCGATGTTTTTTTCCGTCGATGTTTTTGTTAAAAATCGAGAAAGGATTCGATTTAGTCTCAAAGTAGGAATTAATGACTTGGTTTTTTTGCAATAACTTTTGAAGGACTCAACGGATTGTAACCATTCAACTTATTTTCGGTTCCCTATTCTTTTGCCCATACATTAAACGGATCAACATGATATAACTTATTAACGTATCCTAACTAG
>Ga0210040_10010157_pt1 | contig 10843 bp, 11 predicted proteins | sample CryGeyCG12114_NA_FD_185462 | JGI IMG/M metagenome (GOLD analysis project Ga0210040, IMG submission 185462) | Groundwater microbial communities from aquifer - Crystal Geyser CG19_WC_8/21/14_NA (SPAdes) (version 2) | ecosystem: Environmental > Aquatic > Deep subsurface > Groundwater | place: USA... | reverse complement strand
AAGTAAAATCTATGGTTTTCCGCCGCCGTCGAAAATGATCGACGTCGACGACGGCGTCGCCGCCGTCGGTTATAAATTACCCTCTACGCCGCCGTTGTTGATTCTTAATCGACGCACACCTCTAGTATGATTTGATGATGCTGCTCGGCACTCGCTCTGGTGTGCTCTTCTGCTGGTGACTGAAACTGAATATTGAACTAGAGAGAATTTGATGCTGAAAAAGCTGAAGAAACACCGCATATAGGGTCAGGCTGGTACAAACATTGTATCATATAGGTATATAGCGTAGGGTTAAATGTATATAACTATACGAGACAGTGGTAAAATGTATATATATATTACTTTTGCTAGCTCTCCTATATATATACAACACCGCATAATACACATTGAGAAAGAGCATCCATTCAATAGTACATTAAAATCAGACTGAAAGAACGGAAAAAAGAGACAGCTCAGCTGAACTTTTGGGAACCGACTGATTAAAATCGAATTCTGTGGATAGAATTCATATTTTTGGTTTTAATGAGACTATTGAATAGATCAGAATGTTAAATAATGGTACCAGTAAGATCTTTGAATTCTAACCATTTTGTATTCCTTTTTTATGGAGACCATAATTATTCGTACCATCGAACATGTAAAAGATAGATAGCATTTTGTTTAAGAAACAGGAGGCTACTGTTTAGATTTCTGTCTGATTGGTCGACTAAAATTTTTCTAAACTGTAAGTTGTCAAATTGATCTTCAAAAGCTATATTCCATGGTTAATAAGTGTGCGCATAGATTGAGCATAAAGTGCTGTCGGCGAAAAATTGAGACTATTAGGGGATATAAAAATCAAACGATTGCAATTCTGTTATTAGCGGTCTACATTTAACGACTCTGTCTGAAACACTTTTTTTGTTAGTAGACAGATTTTTCAATTTTTTTGGTTTTAGTTGCGTCAGTTAGATAATCAGCAGTTTTAATAGCAGTTGTCATTGCCAGTGACATTTCATTGATTATTGTTTGTTATTTTGTTATTGATTAAAATTTTAGAAGCTTTCTTATTGGAATCTTAGTGAAATCCAATTTTTTATTTGAGATTATGTTCCCTAGCTCCTTCTAGTCAGACTCGAAGAAGTTGCGATCTGTAACATTGTGACAGATATAATTCGACCTAACCAAAAATAATTAGATAAGCACCTTGAAATAACAGGAAACTTATTTTATTTTTACATTACGATTTCAAAAATTTCAGCTCAAAAGATGTCAGCTGTTAAACGACCCCCGGAGGATCCTGGATCTGATGTTCCACCAGCAAAGAAAAAGATCTTGTTTGAGCCTCTTCAAGTCGGTCCGGTTTCCACGTTAGAAGAAATGGATATAAAAGTTTTGCAATTTCAGCATAAAAAGCTGAAACAGGTATTAAACCGGCTCACTGAAAGTGGCATACACAGTTTATCTCTAAATCTATGTTCGTTTTAAGAAACGTTTCTAGCATTGTTATGCAATTGTAACCATTGAATTTCTCTTATAGCGTTTAGAGTTTCGGCAAAAGCAAGAAAACGATTTGCGGGAGAGGATTGAACAGTTGGAGAAGCGTCAAACACAAGATGATGCCGTCCTCAATGTGGTTAATCGGTATTGGAATCAATTGAATGAAGATATTCGTGTTTTACTTCAGAGATTTGACACAGAAACATCCGATGAATCAGAAAGCAAAAGTAATTAGTCATATAATAATTTCTATTGTTTATGCATTTTTTTGTTGCCTACCGATAGCATTCCTTATTTATAACTATAAGTTAAGAACTCGGTAAAACTTTCGTTCTGGAACGACATACTTGTTTTTTATTAAATGGAGAATGAGGGTAGAGGTACGCATAATGGGATTTTAAAGTCCTACAACAGGCAGTATTCTATGCTCGAAGTTCAGAATAATTTGACTTTCTGCAACCAAGTTCACATGAAGCGTTCCCCTACCAGAATGAAAAATTTTGTTTGAATGTTATGTTTGTAATTATTAAGTTTGAACTTAATCCAAAAAAAATAGTGTTCAAATGCTAAAAGACGCTTTAAAATGTGTTTTAGATGAAGGAGAAGCAACGACTTCCTTTCTTGCTCAGCTTTCAACATGGGACAAAGACGAATTAGATGAAAAATTGGCCAATAGGGTCCAAGTAAGTAGTGTTGATTCATGATTAATGTATACTGATGTAGATACGAAAAGTCTTAAAAATACTTAATTTGATCTTCCAGGTGTCCACAAGAGCTGTAGCCAAAATTATACAAGCGTTCGATAGGTTACAGCAAAGAAATGAAAAGATTACTAAAGCTCTTAAAGGAGAATTAGGAGGTATTTTTGATGCATTAAATTCTTTTCTGAATAATTAACTAATAATTTCTTCGCTAAATTTCTTCCTGCAAAAAACTGAAGTGTAAAATTGGTAAGACTACAAGATGTTTTTTCGTCACACAGATGAGCAGATCTCAATTGATAATTTAATACGAGAGAAGAACATTGAACTGGAACAAGAAAATCAAAAAATTCAAGCCTTAAATACCTCTTTACACGAAAAATACCATTCTATGTCTCTTAAGGTACAATAGCTCACCAGATTGGTCAAATTAATCGTTAACTGAAGATATGCATAAAAACTCTCGCGAATTTTTTATCATTCGTCTTGTATTTTATGTTGTAGATTAAGGAAGTTCAAGAAAAATTAACAGCAGAAGAGACTAAACGCGATGAGCTTAAAAATCAAGTTGACGATCTGTCGTGGGAAGCTTCTAAGCTTGTTTCTACTAATGATAAGCTAATATATCATATTCAAGAAGTCACCGAAAAACATAGACGTCTGAAACAGGTGTATGGGACTGAGGATCGAAAAGATAGTGAAGCTCAGCGTAAATTAGATATGAGTGATAGGGAAATAATTAATTTACAAAAGGAAAATGAAGAACTTAGAGAACTGGCTACGAATCGACTAGCAGAATTAGAAAAGCTTCATCTAACTCAAAGGGAAACATTAAAAGAATTGGAAAAATTGCGGATGGAGGTATGCAAGTGTTAATATTCAAGCATTATTTTTCGCTATTAAGCAACAGTAATTTAATACTGTTGACAATATAGTAGTTGCTTATATTATTTGACTTTATTTTTCCATGCAGATTCGTACTCTTCCTGAGACTGTCGTTGTAGAAACAACGGAATTTAAATGTTTGCAAGCTAAATTTTCCATGGTTTATAATGATACACAACAATTAAGATCCACGTTAGACGAAACAAAGCAACATCTATATACTGTTAGAACTCATCATTTAAAACAAATTGAGCAGATGGAGGTAAGCTTTCACAAAAATGGATATGTCACATCTCTTTTTTTCTCTTAAATGCATAAACTCTTTGCATCCTCAGGTAGTCGGCGAGGAATTAGAAATCTTTATTTTTTATTGTTTAAATGTTCACCACAATAACGATTGTGTTTTTCGGTGATCGGATTATGATAACAACTGTCGGTTATTTCAACGATTAAATATTATATTGTATATTTATCAAGAATTGAAATTTTGCTGTTGATCGATAAACTTTTGTCTCGTGTAAAGATAATAAGGATTTCGAATTTCCTATCGCCTTTGAGACATCTCAATATCAACAAAGATCTTAGTTATACTTTATAACATGTTGAATTTTTGAAAATATTTGCAGAGCGAAGAGTTATTGGTTCAAAAAAAGCTGAGAACCGAATTAATACAGTTAGAAGACATGCTGGGTCAAGTTAGAAAAGAATATGAAATGCTGAGAATAGAGTTCGAACAAAATTTAACGGCTAATGAGCAGACGGGTCCAATAAATAGAGAAATGAGACATTTAATCACTTCACTCCAGAATCATAATCAACAATTAAAAGGAGATGTACATAGATACCGGAGAAAATACAAAGAAGCCTGTATGGAATCTATGAAGGTAAAAATGAACTTAATTTCATTCAGTCAGCACAGCATGCGGATGCGGAAGCAGTACTATTAGTTAGGATTGTCTTGATTTTGGGTTGCTCATACTGACTGTAATATTTTTGTAGTGGAAATCCATCAAAGAAGAACTAGAGAAGAAATTAATGGCTTCATTAGAGAAGGATAATGTTGAAAATAATTCTGAGGTGGACGGTTTTAAAGATGAAGAGGATTCTCCCTCATCGTCTGGACTTGTGATAAAAGAGGAAAGAATGTCCCCCAGCAAGAAAAATCATGATGGAGACTCATCTTGTGACGTACGAAGCGATTTTTTTTAATTATTCAGTGATTACGTTAATTTTTTTTACTATTTTTCGATTTCCACCAAATTGGTTATTTGTTGAGTTGTTAAACTCAATTTTTTATTGAGTATAGTCTGTTACTAATGCTACGTATTTGGAATTGCAGACTCCGGAAAAACTAGAAAAAACGACTAATGATTCCTCTCCTAAGAAAGAAAGCAAAAAGGAAAAGAAAGCTGACCTGAATAAAATTAAAATAGAAGCAGAAAGTAGCAAAGAACTTAAGTCTCAATTAAAGTAAGCCTAAAAACATATTTGTTGTTATTAGTTATCAACTGATGTACTGTTTGCCTCAGTCATGTGGTAATTTTTCAAACTAACTTATTTGAATTTATGTCTACAGAAAAGCGATCAACGAACAACGAGAGATGAAGCTGTTGCTTGACATGTATAAAGGGGCAAGCAAAGACCAAAGGGATAAAGTTCAATTAATGGCTTCTGAACGTAAGTATCGAATGGAAAATGAAGATTTGAAGTCAACGCTTCGCAAATTCCAGGAGAATAAAAAGGAGGAAAGAAAAAAGCTTGCAGATGAGGATGCAATGAAGAAAATAAAAGTATTAGAAGATCAAGTTCATCATCTGACAAAGCAAGTTACTGCTCAAAAGGCGGAAGAAGAAGCCCTTATCAGTGAAATGGAAGTCACTGGTCAAGCGTTTGAAGACATGCAGGAACAAAATTCTCGTTTGATTCAGCAACTTCGAGAGAAGGATGATGCAAACTTTAAATTAATGTCCGATCGTATAAAAAACAATCAGCTAAAGAAGTTGGCTATGGAAGAGAGAGATCTGCTATCTGAGCAGGTATGTATGATTAATGATTATATTGTTGCATACTACACATTGTCATATAGCAGTTCAGAAATAGGAGTTAATGTTGCATGAAAGTATTCATGGCTTCAACCAACTTGATTTTAAGAAAAAATTATTGCTTCTTTCATATCCAGAATCCAGATTAGTCGTGTGATTAAAAATAATGTATTTTCTATTTTTTGTAGATCAACACTCTTACAAAGCAAATAGAAGCTCAAAGCCAAGTGGTGAGAAAATTAGAAGAGAAAGAAAGACTGCTACTAAATAGCATTTCCACCATGGAGAAAGAGGCAGGGTGTCGCCAACAGGCCATGGAACTTCACAAAAGAAAGGCAATAGAAAGTGCACAGTCCGCTGCCGACCTCAAGCTTCATTTAGGTAAAGCAATGTTTCCTATAAGTAAACCACTACCACTATTTAGCTATTTTTTAGTAATTCTTTATCTTCCTAGTTCTTCTTTCTGTATTTACCACTTGTGTAAAATTTCCAGCATTTTAGTGGTACTGGTTGTCCATAGATAACATTAATTTTGGCCGTGTGAGTGAAGGAAGACGTGAAGTGAACCAGTTTTCCCGCAATTAAATGCTTTGCATGTTATGTATAAGAATCATTATGTTATAGAAGATGTAGATAGAAGAGAATTGCTTTGCTCTTATCTCTGTTATGCTGTATCTTGAAGACTATTTGAATCTGAAAACCCCATAGATCTGTCGAAGTGTCGATCTCAAACCCTGTTTAGCTTTAATTAAATTATAGTTTCCACTTTTGACTTGTAAAGCTCATTAAAGTATCTCAATGTTTACATTTGTTGACTCATCTGTATTCAATTATAAAACCTAATGATTTCTAAATGAATTAAATATATTATGTTGTCTGACTGAAATATATGTTTTTATTTCCAGAAAAATACCATTCGCAAATGAAGGATGCTCAGCAGATTGTGGCAGAGAAAACGTCAGCATTAGAAGCCGAAGCGTACAAAACGAGAAGGCTGCAAGAAGAAATAGTCATGTTGAAACGAAAAGTAGAACGGTATAATAAGATAGAACTGGCTGGAAACACAGATGAGGTGATGATGGAAGAGATTAGAGAGTACAAGGAAACATTAACGTGTCCCTCGTGTAAAGTGAAAAGAAAAGACGCCGTACTGATCAAGTGCTTCCATGTCTTCTGTTACGACTGTCTTAGAACTCGATATGAAACTCGCCAGCGTAAATGTCCCAAGTGTAATGCCGCTTTTGGCGCTAATGATTACCATCGGTTGTACCTTTCTTAACCAAAATTTAAGTTGCATAATTAATTAATTATCGTATCGTAATTACTAATTGTTATTGTAGACATCTCATTTTCCAAGCTCTGCGCGCCTGATAATTTTGTATTCTTATTTGCTACGTGTGTTATTCGTTATTACAAGTCAGTAGAATATATTGACTACATTTGTTTGTGTTTTTGTTGTTATTTTGCGTTTGTTTATTTGTTGTGACTGTGTTAATTCTTGGAGTGGAGCCACATTACACGATCAATAGAGTAAAAAATAATTTTAAGTGTGTAAAAATCTCACTATTGTTGCTATTTGTTAATTAGTACGTTTTTCTTGGTTGACGCTAGTACACAGCGGCTTCTTTATACACTCCTCTCAGTGATGACTGTGTTATGCTAATTATCGTTATTGATTGAGACTGTTAACATCGGCATTAAGCGCCTCTTTTGTAAGTCGCAGGATTCACGTCCTGTGCGTTGAAGCGGCACACATAATATTCTCCAGTAGTTGACCTGCTACACTATGTATCCATGTATGTAATAGGAATTAAAAAACTACATACGTGACATTCTGAGTACAAGTATATGCACCTTTTATATAGTAATGTTATTGTTAGAGTGAAAGGCTGCGAAAATACAGTTGCTGTAAACAATTTTTACTTGCTGAAGACGATGCCATTATCAATCATTTCAACACCTTAAAACTGCGAAATGTAAAATCCATCAAATGGTAATTCAGGTGTAGAATCTAGAATCCACCAGTTTCATATTTATGTAATGTATACCCTGAACTCTGATCGTATTTGTTTTCTAAATATTAATTAATGCTGGGTATTTAAAGATCCTGAAGGACTGCATTTCATAATATACATCTAAAAAATATTATTTTGTAGTTTTCGTTTTGCAAATAAGGGAATACTGTGATAATGTGGAATTTTCTCCTCTCAAATGACAGTCTGGAGTGTAGTTGGTATAGCTAAGCTGGCCCACTTCTCAGAGAGGTTGCAATATTAGATAACCAATTTTTACATAACAGTGACATGATCAGTCTTACTTGATCATTATGCATAGCATTTCTAACCAACCCTATTTGCAGTTGAGGTATAAAATGTTTCAAATTCACCTCTACTAACTGCAAATATGGAATTTTCTTCGTTAGTTAATTTAATCCCGTACCTTTCCAGCAACTCCAGTGAAAATATAGTTTTTTTGTTTACTGCAACGACTGCAATCTACAACTTGAATATATACTGATGCTGAGGCTGTGTAGATATCAGAAAAGCTTGCCGGAGCAAATGTCTACATAAAGATATGACAGCGCAGCATTAAGTACTATACAGCTAGCGTTTGCTGGCTGAAGCTAGGCTATGATTCTTGGATCAGCTCAAGCCTATATTCTACAATTATCTGCCTCGAATTTTGTTTCATTGCCATAGCAGCGGAGGAATCAACCCGGCTACGAAAACAAAAAATAGAGGCAGCAGTGAGATCATTTGAACTTTGAAAGTTGAGCAGTGAGGTGACAGACTATTTTTGTTTCTTTAAATTCCAATTTTTGTGTCAAGGACCCAGATTTGTCCGAAGAATTTTTTCTTTCTCCAGAATTTCTGAAAGTAAGTTTTTGAAATTTCCTTACAGTAGCAGTTATTGGATAAGCGTATAGTTAGTTACGGCATAAGATAAAATGTTTGTTTTCTAAATCTAAACAGTAAAGAGTTTACCTACAGTTTGATACGATTTCTGACAATATATTCTTGTAATCATTCATCATGTCATCTTGAAACCCTAATTTTCTATACATTGCAGATAAGCCTCAGTGCAGGTAGGATTCAACGAGCAGATACTGGTCAACACAAAACTTGGGATCCAAAATGTCAAGGTCAGTGAGAGCAGAGACGAGAAGTCGGGCTAAAGATGATATCAAGAGAGTAATGCAAGTCGTGGACAAAGTCCGCCATTGGTTAGTTAAAGCCTAGATAAAAAATTAGCATGAATCAGCATGAAGCTTTTAAAATACTTGTATTACTTACTGGTGATGTTGAATATACGGAGACGCCAGGTGTCAGGTTTCCTCATACTACCCATCTGAACTTCTGGAATAAAAATGTGAAGCATTATGTACTTTTTTGCAGGGAAAAGAAATGGGTGACACTGGGGGACACGACAATGCGTATATATAAATGGGTCCCTATTGTAACAATCGATGTAAGAGGATAATTATATAGCTTTTTTTGTTAGAAAGGAAATTGATTATAGATGAATAAATTTTTTTAAGAAGAAGAAAAAGGATAAAGAGATTTCCAAAATTCCACCTACCTCAGAAAATCCTCCTGCAAGCATCGTACTGGGAGAGGACTCCAATTCAAATACAAGTAAGATAAGATTATTAATATGCTATCAACCCAGTCTAGAGTCAAGATTCAGGATTGATTTTAATGCATGAAGCACAATGATTTCTATGTTTTTAGTTGATGTGATGCATGGTGTTTTTCAGGTTTCTCCATAAATAGTGATTCCTTAGGGCCAACGGAGTTTTCTCATCATAATAATGAAAATAATGAAGTCAGTGAAGACTCTCAAGAAGAGAATTCATTGGGACCTCCACCCAGTTCGAAAAGAAAGCTGGAATGACCGAACTTTCCTTCTGAATTTTAATTAGATTAGTAGATAGCAGCTTAGGGCATAACTTGCGTATTATTATGTTTTAGAAAATATTTATTCCGTTTCGCCAAATTATATCGTTTTGTAATTTCTTATCACATTATGAAACCAATTGATGTTAGCTTTAGTTGTTTATTTTTTATTAGGAAAGTGCCTGTGCGTAATAATGAGGGCAACTAAACTCATGCAAAACTTCGTATGTATGCAAACTGTTTTTTTTTTCAACTTTTGACATTTGACACTATTATCATGAAAAGAATTTCCAAGTGGTTTGCCGAAATTGTCGATAGCGTGCGTAGCATGTAGCCACTTTATACTGTAATTGAGTTTTATGCGAACAAAAATTCGCACCAAACAATTACATCACATATCTGTATGAATGTGTAGATATTTTAAAAATTGTGGTTCTCGGCTCTCTACGACTTGAAACCAAGTCATTGTGAGCACGCTAGAGGTCTGTCCCTTAGCGCCATTACTGTTTAGAAATTGTTGATAAGAAAAAAATTATACTATTTTTATCAAATTATTGAGAATTATTGCTAGCTTACGAGTCAAGAGATCAGGAAACCCAAAACTATAACAAAATACCATAACTAACGTTAGGGTGAATTGTTGTGGAAAAATCGCAAAATCCAAAGCAGGTTGCTTCTACTTAAGATAGAATGATCGCGACTAGATTGTCATGATAGCAGAAAACCTTCGAAGCTACCATAAGCTACGTAAACCAATTAAGCCACGAGTTATGTATTGTGTAGTGCCGTTTTACCCTTCATGCACGTTTCTTCTCAAGCAATCTTTTTTTAATTCCTCTTTTTCAGATATCGTCAGGCCGAATGCGGCCATTATCGTCATATGCCATGCTTTTCTAACTTTACTTGGCTAACTCTAAACAAATAAATAGTGCTCGGTTAAGTTTTTACATACTGTAGGTCTCAAGAGAAATATTTCTGTATCCATCGTATAGTTTAGCTGATATTATCATGATTAAGAAACCAGAAGAAATGTACAACCATAGAATGCATCAATTATTAAGAAATTCTAAGCTCCAGGACTTAAGTATGAGTTTTAATAAATGCTGAAACACTGTTAGCAGTTGTTTGATGTACAGTAAATCCGGTATTAAAACTCCAGCTTAAATCATAACTTCAATCTTCATTACTTTTTCAGGGTGAAGGGTCTATGAAATAAGAAAGCTCATGCCTAATTTATAACTATATCCAAAATATAACTCTACGTCCACACAATGTTATGAAAAATTATAGCCTGATGATAAAACAAAAACTGAAATGTACTTCAACGAAGAAAGCATTAGATTAGTTTGAAAGCATCAAACGATAATTTAATCAAACGATTGATTGGAATGTATGACCTTTTGGCTTGAAATAATTGGTATCTTTAGAAAAAACTTATTATGATTGACTTTTGATGGTCTGCAAAATTTATTATAATTCTAGCTTATAACATAACATCGTCCTGTAATACTCCTCCCGAGTAATCGGTCTATGAAATAATATAACACCAGGTGTTATAATAACGGATTTACTGTGTAGAGTAGTAGAGCTATGTGTACAATATTTAATAAATGTGATGATCTTTCTTTTAAAACCTTCTTCTATTTGACCAATTCATTATTCATAGAGTCGCAGGCAGACTAATATATTTATGACATTACAAACCTTCAAATCGTTATAATTGCATGCGGCGAAACTTTGGAGGGATTTTACTATTTGGGGAGATGCTGAAATCGCCACCACCACCGCCACCACCACCGCCACCACCACCGCCACCACTGCCGCCACCACCACCACCACC
>Ga0210040_10010156_pt1 | contig 10844 bp, 5 predicted proteins | sample CryGeyCG12114_NA_FD_185462 | JGI IMG/M metagenome (GOLD analysis project Ga0210040, IMG submission 185462) | Groundwater microbial communities from aquifer - Crystal Geyser CG19_WC_8/21/14_NA (SPAdes) (version 2) | ecosystem: Environmental > Aquatic > Deep subsurface > Groundwater | place: USA... | reverse complement strand
TTTAAGTAGTTACTAGAGCTAGACAAACAAAACAATTTCAATGATAACAATCCAAAGGAGCTCATTATTCTCACCTTTTGAGTCACTCTTTTTGGTAGTCATTGAGAAAAGGGACCGTAAAGTTTTTAAAGGCCTTTTCTTTTGCATTCAATTTATACTGCCCACACAATTTAGACTTATTATTCACTCTATTATTCCCCTTGCATAGAAAAATAGTTGTTTGAAAACATTATACAAATGCATGCATGCATTGGTCAATTTCCACTGTAGTTTGTAACTAACTAATTACGGTTTCAATTCTAAAACCCATCAGCCATTTAATAAAGTAAACACTGATATGTAAAAATTCTATATAATAGTTTGGTTGCGCATTATTAACTGCCTTCAATGTGCATATACTGCTACTTGTTAGATCCACATTCCTATAGTGCTACTTACCACCATTAAATTCTCCTTAGGCAATGTGATAATAATACTTATCCATAATGCTTACCAAAGCAACCAACCAACTCGGTTTCACAGAGTTGGATTACCTGTTTACACTATGAAAATAAAATGGTCGTCTTTTAAAGCAAAGTTTAGCTGGCCAGGACCATTAAATGAGAGAGCAAGTACCTCTAGTAGTGTCATTACTGTTAACAAAACGACTAAACATGTCTGGGTGGCTGCCCTTGAAATAATGGAATATGCATTGTTGTTTAGTAACTAACTAACTAACCAACCAACGAGTAATGAGTCCCACTTTTTCATAAACATGAATCTGGTTAGCCAAGCCAAGAATAAAAAATCTCAAATTAAGTATTCATATACAGCTTGTTGGCAAACTTTGCTTTCTTTCGCTAAGTAAGTAGGCAAACATTTTCCACGGCTGATAATTGGGGATACACGATATGTGATTGACACCTCGTCAAGATACGTAAAAAACTAAAATCTTGTAAATTGGTTAGGTGGTTTGGTTTGGTTTACGTATCCTATGTTTGCAAGCATCTAGTTAGCGATATTGCTTTAGAATATTATGAAGTTACCTTGCTATTTACATTGCTAGTTAGCTGTGAGCAGCCTACAGTGTATTCCAGTATCTACTATGAAACCGAATCTTAAGCTACGATTTTGAAATAGCTTCTCACTAGTTAGTTCACTATAATGTATGCTAAAGATGTATGGATTCTTTGTGCACAGTTAATGGACTTGACTGCATACATTTTGTGCGTACAAAGTGATGAATGAGTGGTTTTGTCATCCGTGCATGAGTTAAAATACTTGAAGCTACTTAAAATTCTGTTCATGAGGAAAACAAAGCTGAGCTGAGTTGCTAACTAACTTAAGGTGGTGGCTGATTTTCCAGTAGTTTTTAACAGTGAGCACTAATGTGTGCTTTTATTGCATCTTGGATGAGCTTCTGAGACATTTTTCAGACTCGTGTAGGTTAAATTGGGCGTTCTAAGCAGATTCTTGAGCATTTAAATAGCCTAAACAGTGTTGCTAAGTGAGTTTAGTGGTGATTATATAATTTTGAATGAGTCAAATGAACAAATTGGGGAAAAATTGTGCCATGGATAAAATTTTTTGGCACCATGCTGGATTTGTAACGAAAGTTTTTAAGGGTTTTTTTTTCCCGTGGTCAAGAAAAGTTTCGTGTCGATATATTTAGTTACACGCTCACATATGGCGTGCAAAGAGCAGGAACAAGGAACGCTAAAAGGGATTGATGAGGTGGGAGCTAAAGTGTGAGGCAATTAGAGTTGATGAGGAGAAGTATACACAATTGTTTGTTATGGTTATTAGCGCAAGCCATAGACTTTTACCACAACAAGGATGGACTCCAGTCATTTACCCGTTCCAAGTAGCATCGGAATGTTTTTCTTTACCAACATACAAAATATCGGTTTAAAACATGCAATTACTGTTGTTTCTAACTAACTAACTAAATAAGTAAGCGTTGGATTTCTCTTTTGGAGAGACCAAATACTTACATTACAACAAACGCACATAAATCTATCAAGTTCCTTCTTTACCATAACGAGCATACTGACTGAGTCCAAATTATACAACTATTTATTTAGTTGGTGCCTTCAAATTTTAAAATATTTTCCAAATTCTGTCTTTAATTGCCTACAGGATGCAGTCGGAAACCAATGAGATGCAAATATTTACCGTTTTGTCTATCGATTACCGAGTCCATGCTACTAAACTCGAGTAAATCTTTTATACCTACTTGTGTCGGCATTCTCAAACAAACGTCTTACTGGGTCAGCACAACAACTGCACCAATAAAATTCAAGAAAATTTGACATCTGTGTCACCTACAACAAGTGACAATGTCTCACAACACGACTCACTAAATCTAGAATCTGCCTGTGAGTTCACATAACATGTGACTATAATTGCATTGTCTACAGTCAACTGTATTGTTATCAGTCAAACCACCTACCCAGAGCCGTAAAGTGAAACAACTACCATGTAAAAGAATGCGACTGCGAGTCACAGATTTGTGTAAACCTTTTGTGCACGAGTTGAGTACAGCTGCAGTTTATCGTATATCATTATAATAAGTAGCTAACGGGTTCTCAAAAGGTTGCAAAAATCTTCTTATGCAGATTTAAAAAAGGTTACACTGATATCGTTCATATCATAATGATTGTTAAGTATGGGAGTGACTATGGCACATTTCCGTTCACGATTCTAAACTGCATGGCGTGGGTCATTTAAAGTTGGTTACTTGCTATACCAAAAGTGGTAGCATATTTTCAGCTGTCAATCAACAAACAAAAAGGGTTAAAGTTGCATTCAGTCAGTCAGTCAAATAAGATATCAGGTGACTTTGACTTTCAGGAGCGCAGAGCAATATTTTAATGCATTTTCGAGGGGAACAATACTAACTAACTAACTAATGCATTTTGTAGTACGTAGGCAAGGTCAGGACATCTAAGTTAAACTGGCAACTCAATTCCACTGGTTCAATATTCTACAGAAAAAAACAGTTTGACAGCTTTGGTAATTTAAGTAGGATATTAGGGTTGGGGTGCGGAAAATAGAGCCAGTTAGTTAGTTAGTAAGTAACCAATGTAAGGAAAAAGAATGTTAGATTTCCCATTCTGTATATAATGTTTTTTCTAGTATGTGGATTTTTTATTTGTACTGGTAGTTAGCTGGTTTATAGGCTTGTTGATCAATTAGAATCAAAAATAGTTTGGACAGGGCTTGAAAATGAAGAAAAATATTGTGTACATTCTGAGTGCACAGTGTGAAAAATGTGGTTTCTTCAACTAACAACGTGCTAAAGAGTGAATAAGAGAAATGAGCGCATGTCTTGCGTGGATGAACCTATGGTGAAAAAAGTACGCAGTTTGAGAAGAGTAAAGGTTGAAACGGTTAAAAAAGACAGAAAGAACAAGTCTGATAAGACGGGAGTGCATTCATGAAAAATGACAAGTCATTGAAACAAGAAGGGTTTTATCAAATTTTAATTTTTCACATGTCAACTATGTCAGCGTACACAAATGCGTTCACCCATGATTTATTTTATTAGAGCTTTTGATTTACGTTACTCTTGAGATAGTCAACTTGCTTTGCCAGCAGCAGTTAAGAACGCTTAGTTAGTATAGTTAGAATACTTTAGACACCAATGGCAATAAATGTGCTCTGTCTATTATACAGCTTCTATGGATTCTGTACCAGGTTTCCTCTATTAAAGCTATTTTCGTCATGTGTGGACTGGAATGAGCTGTGATTAAATTCTTGCTAAATTTAGTAGACATGTGGTGTCAGCTTGGCATTTGCCCTGGGTTATTATTATTTGTGCTTTTTGGGGTGCTCAAAAATATCATGAATATCCTACTAGCATTGTTTAGATTGCGCCTTTGGGGAGCTATCCGTTTTCTTCATGCATTGCACTGGAATGCAGTCAAATTCAAAATTTGTAAAAAGGACAGAAATGATGGCCCCACTTTAGTCCAAATGAAGAAAGAATTTGGAAAGAGCGTTACCGTTTTTTTGAAAATGTGGATAACAAGCCTAGAGGAGACAAATTTTCCCTACGGTTCAACTCATCTTGAGGAGATGGATGAACAAAAAACATGTCCCGTCAGTTAGTTCATATCTTTTTACGTGTCACATGAGAAAACAAATTGTTCTTGAGGTAACAAGAAGATTCTGACGTCCTCACGTGTATTCACTGTAATTGCAATGAATTAAGGAAATTGCAAATGAACAAACTTTTATTCTTTTTGATGGTGACATGAGTTACAACTTTGGGCAATAAATCATGGATATTCACTCACGACTATAGTGGAGAAAAAAGGGCTTGGGATATTTTCCTTGGTCAACGAAATCGACGATTTTGATTACATTGTAATAGTGATTTGTCTTTTACTAATAAATGATGTTTCAATATTTGTAAATTTGGAATGTTCATTACGCTTGGAATGAGTTTGCATGTAATTAAATTCATTTAGTTAGTTCTGTTATGACAGTTATTTGATTTATACGGTATTTCATAACTTTCACTATTACAATGTAAATGAGATTTGATAAACAAAGCATTTTTTTCACCGTGTAATCCTATACCAAAATATTTTATTTACATGGTGCTTGGGAATTAAAAGTTTAGGACATGTAAACCAGTGAGATTCCACAAGCGTATATCAAAAAAGTTAAAAGAATGAGAATTCAGTAGCTATAAAACTTCAAGTGTTTATTGTATCCCTGATCTCCATAAATAATTTTCCCAATTGGATTATAGTACAGGCCAGGCACACAAAAAAGAGAGTGAAAAATTGTTGTCAGCTTTCAAAAACTTCCTCCTCAACTAGTATAAGAAAACATTCCATCATTCGTTTGGAAGGGCAAAACTGAAATTGTACCCACTACTTCACATACTGCACAAGAGATCCTATCAATAAAGAATAATATTTGCCTGCATGACTACATTTTGCAATTTCCCTTGTACGGGAACCCAAATCGATCTAATGGTGAATACTACAGTCAATTTTTTTGCATCCTTTTAATAAGATTGTGTGTAGGAAAAACGAAAAGATTTGCAATTCCTATGTACACCATTGTGAAAAAAATAAATTGTGTTACACCACGAGATGTTATATGTAAAACGAATTACATAAAGCACCCAGACAGAGCCTAGTTCACCCATAAATACAAGTTGGTATTTGGCTTGATATTTCAACCCAAGAAATGGTCCAAACTACTTATAAAGTCGATAGAGATCGACAAAAAGCTCTCTGGAGACCATTTTTATGGATACAAAAAAATGGATTTCCTTAAAACAAAAAACAAACCGGCTATATACTATCGGCATTATATTAATAGACAACTGTGTCACACTAATATTGCGGGTACATCACTTTTGCAAACAAACGAAAAATTTATTTCATCCACTCAACTGACACTAAATTGCCCAATTGTTCATCCAACAACGCATTTTGAATTTCTTTACCTCTATATCTGTTAAAACCAATTTTTCTAAATCCAATCTTGAACATATTTCCAACCAGCACTAACTAACTAACTAACTAACAAACCAACTTCCTTACTTACTTATCCAATGCTTGAATTACAGTTTACTCTAGTCTGCAAACCTCATTACATAATCCAGCCAATCTATCATAAACGAAACGTGCAAAACACACTTGAGTCGAATATGCTACTACAACCTACTGACTGGAGGCAATCTATAAAATTTGCCATGCATCTCACCACTTGCCTATTCCAGTTAGTTTCCCATCCCTTGACTAGGCAAACCCTAGCAAGCAAGTGATATAGCCAAGTCAGTAAGTTAGTTAGTTAGTATCAAAGTTAGCCAGAGGAGATGAAAATTGAGATGGGAAACTATACTATAATGTTGAGCTACAGTAGAGCAAAATTCTTGACAGAGTTAGAATAATCCAACAGCATTAGTCTTACACTCTCACTCACTCTTATTCGCATACCCAAAGGAGAATCAAGTGTGCATGTGTGTGTATATTGCGTATGCTCTGTTTCACTCACACAGTCAGTCAGAAATATGTGTGTATTCGTAGGAGGGGTTCATCCACCCGCTTTATACAGAGCCGTCGCACAGGCTAACAGAGAGCTGTAAAAAGTTGCGTGCATGGCTCCTTTGCTCGCTTTTATAATCATAATAATATTGCTCCGGAGGCTTTTCGCCAGCTTCTTCATCCTTTAGTTCCCCCACGTTTTCCCCTTTCACTTCAGTCTGGTTTAGCCGCTGAATGAGATAGCACATTGCGTACACAGTCTCTCTCTGTTTCTCAATTTTTGCAACCAACCTACCTATCTAACCTACTACTGTATATATACAGTCGTTTCCTCATCAGGGGAATCTGAGCTCCCGGAAATTAAATGCACATACGAAAATTGTGTCCTTTGAGTTTGATTATCTGATGGGCATAGTTTTTGAGTGAAAGAAAGTTATTTCGCATGCTTTCTTTGATGGTGAAAGTTGGAGATTTGATTCAAGTGAGAATTTTTGAGTGAAAATTGAAACGTGGGGAAACTTAATAACTGTTGTGTTAAAAAATATAGTGGGATTTTTGCCTGGGTTTGACATTTACAGCAGTGTGTGAGCAAAAATTTTACAAGGTTTTGCTACAGTTCGTTGTGTCGTGAGAATAAATTTTTTTTGTCACATTTGACGAGTTACTAACGGACTGGAATTGCTAGTTGCTAACTAACTTTGAGTTTTTTGTGCTTGACAGACAAGTTTCAAGTGAAAACGGTGGTGATTAATTATAGAATTTTGATGATTGCTAGCAAGTGAACCAAAAAGTTTTGAAACTGTGCGAGTTGATACTGGGAAACGGAAAAACATAGTTAGTTTTCATGCTACAAGTTTCACAGTATTATTCATTGCTTTCAATCCAGTACAGTTTAATTTAAAAGTGCAAAGTTTCGTGTTCACTGTTTTGTACAGACTAACTTGGTCCCAAAAGTGTGACAAACTGTGACATACAAGATACACTAGCAATAGGTAAGCTCTTTTTTGTGTCTACTGTGAATAATTTTCGTATGCGGTTTTTGCAGACAAATGATTGCAAACTTTCAGGAAAACCTATTTTCCTGATATACATATACTTGCTAAAACATTTCTCTTGGGAAATGTACATGATCACTTGAGGACTTTCACATGTAAAAAATGACAACTTTTGCCAACAAATATGGCAATTCACTTTCTCTAACATGGAAAGTTTACTTATCTTGTAATATTCATATGAATCCAAAGTAACATGTCAAAAAGTAAAGTCAAACAGGACTCATGTTGGTTCAATTTCAGTTCCAACATTGACATGCATTTCGGTCAAAGTTGTGAACTTTTCTATTTTCATTTATGTCATATTCTCAAAATTCATGCTCTGTTTGGTGGCTTGTGGAATTATGAACTCTTCATGTAAGTACATATACTATATTTTCAATGGTATGATTTCAAACTTGAAAAAACTGAAAGTCTCAAGCACTGTTATGCACTGAGTATATAAGTTGACTTTAGACATTTCTTTCCATTTTCGACTTTTACCCCAATATGCATAAAACTTGAGCTCTTAAAATGGGAACCACAAGACTGTAATACTTTAGTCAGTCAGTCAGTGAAAGCAATACTGACACTTTTGTTGACATGCCCCATTTTTTTACAAACAGTCAGCTCCTATGTTGGTCGCTGGATCACGTAACTTCTGCAAAGCACTATTTCTCTAACTAAGAACAACAATCACAAAAATACCACAATAACAACTACAGTAGTCTGTAGCAAAAAAACTGTGCTTTTAGTTTGACTACGCAGTAGTAATACAAGGAAAAGCCTTCTTTCATGATGTTGTTGAAAATCAACAATTTTGTTCAAAAGTTGGAAAACACACTTATTTCTGAGTGCATGTACACACACACATATTGCAATTTATTGCTATTATTGTATGTATACAATTTTCTCATGCTGGCTACTGTGTATACGCTGCTCTATATTTCTCTCTTCTTTTGTGTGGTCACTAAATCTTCATAATTCTGACAGTATAAGCTATACAAGACTAATGTAAAAAGTTTCCCCCTATTCTTATCATTGTAAATGGCAATAACACATTTAGATAACAACAGAGTAGTGCAGTTAGCACAACATATGGATGAAGTCTGTTTCCCAGAACTTACATACTTGCTAATGCATTAACATAGTTAGTTGCAGAACTAACAAGAATACTTCAAATCATGTGTAGCTCTAGTTAGGCGAGTAGACATGAGATATTAATGGACTGTGAGTGAAAGTGAAACCTTTTTCGAAATCATGTTATCAGTGCACAGGAATGCTTTTCCTTGTACAAAGGGCAAATAGAATTTTTGGCAACATTTAGCTACATTTGTTTGCACACCCACATGTACATCGAGGAAGTGTTTAGCTAATTGGCTGGAATGGATTCTATAAGTTCAATTAGTACAGCCATTTGTTAGACAGTAAATGGGTACATTTGGTGGTCTCGGAGTTTCCAAATGGAATGCAAATATTTATAGGAACAGGTCAAAATGAAAAATTTGTGATTTTAATGTTAAAAATGGTATCTAGTATTCCATTATGTATAGGATTACATTTCCTCGTGTATCAGCATCATCACATAAGCACGTTTAGTTAACTAACTATAGACTCGGTAGGTTTGATTCTTTCTCACATCCGGAATGCGAATGCAACAATTGTGTTCCCGTCAGTTCCATTTAGAATAAACAAATGGTATAGGAAACAAAGCGAGAGTGCAAATACTTGAAGAATTCCATTAAAGTCATTCTCCTCTCAGGCTTCATTTTAATTGCTCACTAACCAGTGTTGTTCTGCCGTAAATTCTCATCAAGATAACCCGTGTAGTCAACTATAAATTCCCACTTTAAATATAAATGATAATAATGTTTCACATCCAAAACTATATTCAGTTCAAGTAAATTATTCTCTAAAAACATGGTCTGTTTCACAATTCTGTACAAATACAATGTATCACAAACAAAGTGAAATACTCCAGCTAGCTGTATCCTTAGATTTCCTTAACTTAAAGTTACACTTACACTTGGACTCTTGAAATCTCCCGTTATAATCATATTAAATCCACTTCCTACAATAATCTACTACACATACTACAATTTTGAAGTAGTTTACTCCATACTGTCTATTCAAACTGACTAACAATAGCAAGTCTCATATACCAATTTGCATGCACAGCTTGACTATAATGCGCTAGAACTATAACTGAAAAGTTGAATTCCTGATGAGAGAGTTTCCCCCAATTTAATATGAAATGGAAACAATATAGACACAAATGCGGCAATACATAATACAGTTCATTTATGCAGTGTGTTGTATTAGTTAGTCATTTATTAGCTCACAAACTAACTCGAGTCCATATTTGCATAGCAAAGCAACTAACTAGCTGCCTAACTAATTTGAGGGAGAATTACTTTCGATCAATTTCCAGATAATATGCATATGGTAGTTTTTTATGAACTTTGGAGCCCATATTACATTATCATTAATATCATCTGGAGGCCTCGAGTGTATTTTTGTGCCAATGATACGATCAGGAAACTCGGCACGTTTCAATGTACTACGTGGATTTTCCTAATGAAAACTTTATAATACATAATATGCTCTTTTCACGTGTCTTTATGTACACTATGTATGTACATTACATAGCAAACGCACTATGGCTCAAGCTGGAGATTGGAACCAGAGATGATTTATGAGCCCTTGTTTCACTCACCATGTGTGAGGAGAAAGTTTGGAACTCAAACAACCAAGGAGAGCATTATTAGACACAGGAAGAAATATTATACAAACTGACTGACTGAGTGAGTGAGAACGTCACATGTTCCCTTTGACTTGTCTGGTTTCTGTGCCACAGCTTTTCATTATCATCCTTATTATTATTAGCTTCTGTACCGCATGTTCATGATACCATTAAAGCATACCAACTTGCGCTAATTTCTCACAAATGGTGGTAGGTAGCAAACATTTACACAATTAATAAACTTGGAACATGTAGGTTGACCCATATTAATGTCCCTTTATCATAGTCTAAAGCACAGTAAAAAATGAGTTTGGTCCATTGTATCATGTGATGCTTTGTATTTATGTATTCTAAAAATACTATTTGTATTCCTGTGGTTGGCTACTATATATAAATCCATAGTAAGAGTTGGTCGCAAATATTGATTAACAGTAATATTTGCCATATGTACTTCCAGCAGCTACCCAGGGGTCGGAAAAATGTGACGGAATTTTTCCTTTGTGACTTGAACTGACCAATTTTTTTTTGTCCAGACCAACATTTTTGTTTTCATATGGTCTCCGACTTATGCTTACTTACTACTTATGGTTGAATTCTTGAAAGGCACGTTTCATATTTCATCGTGCAGCAATGTCACCAAGCTATTTAGCCAAGTCGTTTACCAGACACGACAAGTTAGAAGAAAGTGTAGGATTCCATTTCCCCCGAATACTAACTCACATACATAGTGCAGTGCGGAACTTTTGAGAGCTTCCTGTGAGTATATGTATACGAAAGTGGCACACAAAATGCTATTTGTATTCTCTTTGGAATATTATCATCTGTTTTCCAGCCAGGCTCATATATAGCACACATGCAATGTGCACACACACCAATAATAATAATTACGAGATTCTAATGACACATATTTTAAACGGAAGAAGGAGGAAGAGGTGTATATTTGCTTTACGAGGTTGTAACGTATCTCTGTCACAAAGAACAATGCCCCGGAGAATCCTAACTAACTTAACAAACAGAATTCTAACTAACTATATTTGTGTTTATGAAATGCTTGTGTTTGTGTTTTAATTGTAGTAGTTA
>Ga0210040_10010154_pt1 | contig 10845 bp, 10 predicted proteins | sample CryGeyCG12114_NA_FD_185462 | JGI IMG/M metagenome (GOLD analysis project Ga0210040, IMG submission 185462) | Groundwater microbial communities from aquifer - Crystal Geyser CG19_WC_8/21/14_NA (SPAdes) (version 2) | ecosystem: Environmental > Aquatic > Deep subsurface > Groundwater | place: USA... | reverse complement strand
ATACCATATCGTGAACTGTACACTGTCCCATTTGTGACCCATCGTTGCGCAAGTTTGCGCCATGTTACCTTCGTTCATGTTCGTGAAAGCTACCTCCGTTTTGCTCCAGTCTGTCTCCGCCCATTATCCAGAAGTCGTTGCAGGTTTAACGGTCTTCTTGACCTTGTACACCGTGCTACCAGGAATCTCGATCTGGTTGTAGATAGGAACGAGGGTCATGCAGCCTCCCAAATGGCGGGTGTATTTGCCGGTAGCTGCACCAAGGACGAAGTCCATATTCCTACGCGAAGGGAGATCGAGAAAGCCGGTGTCCTTCAAGTACTGTACACCACCTTTGTACATGGTCTTCTTGTCGAGGAGAAGAGGAGCCGATCCGGGGATGCGAAATCGGATATAGATCGACAAGTGCTGGGAGTGGAGGTCAATAGTACATTCGACCCTCATCGCCTTCGCTGTATCTTCGCGAATGGCTTTCAGCCAGCTGGCATTGGCGTTGGCCAAGATCTCGTCAAGAGCGTCGGTGTAGTAATACTGCATATGCAGTTCCTCGAATGCATTGTCAACCGCAAACTCATGCTCGCAGTCCGGGTCACAGCCGCAGTGAATTGAGTGCCCACAATCCTCACAGGGGAAGTCGGGCAGATCACCATCGATGATCCGACGGGCTCGGAAGCTGGCGACGAATGTGGGGCAAGAGGCACGGAGACGGAGTAGGGGTGTGATATCGAGCAAAGCGTCCTCGTCGAAATCGTCTTCTTCATGGTCCCATGAGATGACGAACAACTTGGGGGCGTTCTGGTAGTCTTCTACCTTCGGGTAGAACGTGGCAATGAAGTCGTTGATGTCCTTGAATTCGACCCGGATGGCAGAGTTACGTAGCCAGAGCGGCCGATACTCGAGGCGAATTTGCTTGCACGATTGTGTGAATGCAAGAAATTGCCGGGCACCATAGACGGATGATGCCTTGGACTCCTTTTTGCACTTGACAAGAAGCGGGGGTTCAAGGCCGTGGACGCAGAATGCCCGCTCTTGCGCGAAGTGGTAGATGCGATTGCGGAGTTCTGCGACGTCGTTAGTTGTGCCACGAGCATATACAAGAAGCACCGTACCGGGAGGCAGTTCGAGCAGTCGGCAACGCGCCGTGACCTCGGGCGCTGACTTCTTCAGCTTCGTAGCAGCCTTCTTGCTCTTGCCGCGCGAGTTCGTCTTCGCAGCGAAGACATGAGGAGCTGCTCGGCTGATGGAATGTTAGCATAGAGCGTCAATGCCGGGCATGCCGTGTGTTGACTCACTTCTTTGGAGGCATGGTTGCAGTTGGCCCGAGATGTGTTGAGGAGTACACGAATGTCAGGTTGAGCGTGGGTGAGCGGGTGTAGAGGTGCGAAATGTTTGATGCGCTGGAGAGGGGAGAGTAGAAGAAGTCGCGAGCTTCCGCCAAGACGCGGAAGGTGCCACGAGAGAAACGCGACTTCCCGTGACCCATGACGCAAGAGCAAACTTAGCATTCACATCTCACCGAAACCTCCGGTCTTGCCTCGGACAGGCCGCGAACATTCTCTTCTGACCTGCGAGCAACCTGAAGCATGCGACGCAACTTGGTCCTGCGATACTACCTATCCTCAGATGCTACATTACCAATAAAGTGCATCACGTTGATCGCCATGTTAACGATGTTCTTGCTGCACAAATATGCCACATTGGACAACGTCCAAGTAGAGAAAGAGATGGTAGAAGCCGAGCGCTCGTTGCAGTACTATCTCAACGCCTAGGCTGCTCTACCAAGCAGATATGTGTCAATTCGATAGGCTCCAGTCTTCAAGGGTGCTTGTTGGTTGCGGCGCAGGATTACGGTCTCTGCGCTCGCGGTAAGCTGGCAACGTCGACCTTGTGTCGTTGAACGCACGTCCTTATGCGTTGAAGAGATCGGTCGCCTGCGACATGGCCCACCGAAGGATGCGTTAGGGTCAGCTTCGCAGACCAAACCCCTGTAACCTGACCACAAGTTTAGCTAATATATCAGCACCATTTCTTTCTCCTTGAAGCGCGTCTGTAGCAGTGGTGGTCTATTGCCCTCAAACGAAGGACAACGTCTCTACTCAATCGCGAGATGTGTGGTAGACTTTGCGAAGCCACCTAGAACTATTCGGCGTTCATGCGTGGTGATAGTTGGTCACACACGAAGTCTTCCGTTGCCTGCACTAGGAGCGGGCCGCTTATGCTGCTTTCGCGAGCGGGAGGAGCGCAGGGGCAACCTTACTGGCCAATCGAAGCTGACCTGGATCTCCACGTGCGTTGCAGCAATTTCAATATGCGCAAAGCGGAGTTCCCCTGAGGAACGAGTATGTTAGGAGAACTAGGATCTCGCCTCGCTTCCGATTGGGAGTGATGCTCTGTGGGATGACCGGGTCATCATGTTCGCATAATCGTCCGCCACCAAGAACGTCGAGTATGAGCATAGCAGCGTCGAGCGCGGAAAGCGCACGGCAAGCTGCATCGACTGACAGTGTCTGGCAGCAAAAATTGAGGGCGCGCGAAAAGTATGATGGTTTCGAGATGGGAGGAGAGCGTGTTTCCGAGAACTGCGACTACAGCTGGCAGATAGTCCGCGTCCCACAGCTGACTAAGCGGCTCAAGTTGGGTTTAGATCGATCACGACAACACGTTGCTGACATCGACATCCCTTTTGTTCGCACGTCGCCATGCAAGCACGCAATTGGGAAGTAACGTCGTCGAAACCATGCTCTCGAACGCAGACCACACATGTCACAACCGCCCACCCACTGCAGGCGAGCCTCTGCGGAGATCACAGTCACAACACTCCGGCCGGAAGAAAAGCACAGCACCGTCGTCTCGGGACGTTGTACTCTGACTAACCTGATGCCATTGTCAACCGCGCATTGATACTACGCCAAACTCACCAGGGGTTTCTTTGAAAAAGCCATGACTCCAAGTAAACCCGGCAAGCACTGTGCGCGGTTGTGTCCATTCGTTTCGAACATGACTTATTCTTCGAACGTGCTTTCGCACTTTGCGCAGCTATAAGTCATCTGGTATAGGTCTGCTGATACCTACCAGTGGTGATGAGGGATCTGATAGCATGCATGATGCCGGTGCACCAACGTTAAGCTGAGTGGCTGCTGACAGCACGACCCAGTGACCAGGCTCACAGTACGCCTCACCTTCGTGACTTCTTCTAGAAGGATGCAGGTCGTGTGTGATCTCGCTTATGACTTGTTCGAGATACGAGCGATGTTGGACTTACTGTTTTGCTTGTTCGCAACAGCAGGGCGCGATCGGAGGCTTTCCGTACCAAAAGTGCTAAGTATAAGTATTTGCAACCGGTCAGAATGAGGGTTACACCGCCTACATTCGTTCACAAGCCATTGTTTGGTCTCCTCTGTCGTTCCTCCAGGCACAATGAAGTTCACTGCTATCGCAGCAGCGTCACTGCTTTCAGCCGCCGCGTATGGCTCTCCTCTCTCTACCAATGAAGACAATCAGCTTGTTACGCGACAGAAGCCTGGCTCGTACTATGCCATCACCGGTACCACCGGCGGAGTTTTCCCACGATTGGAGATCCGCGAGTTTGAGAAGGCTGGCGGGGAGATGTGGAACCTCTTCCTGCTCGCTTTGACTGAGTTCCAGGCTATGGATCAGAACCTCATCGATTCGTACTTCCAGATTGCAGGTAAGATGATATTTTATCCGGACATTTCCTGGCGCTGATAGATGTTAACAGGAATCCATGGTATGCCGTGGTGAGTATTCTTCGAAGACCGCAGTGCAAAATTTTTGCAAGCTCTAATAGTCTCAGGACGTCATGGGACGGTGTCGAAGGGCGATTAGTAGATAAGGAGCTGGATGATGGAACCATCATCCGCAAGTACCCCGATATGGGCTACTGCCCCCACTTCCAGGTCCTTTTTGGAACGTGGCATCGCCCGTATCTTGTCTTGTTCGAGGTAAGTGCATGTGCGACCTAGAGCTCTTCGTCCACACACTCACAAGCAGCAGCAAAAATTGCAAAGCGTCGCGAAGACGATCGCAAACAAGTTCCCGACAGCAACAAGGGCGAAGTACCAAGATGCTGCGACCAAGCTGAGAGTGCCCTTCTGGGACTGGGCGAAGGCCTTGCCTAATGACCAGCCAATCATCCCATTGTCAGTCTCGAACGAGAAAGCAAAAGTGACCTTTCCAAACGGCACAGCTGCTACCATCGACAACCCACTCTTTGACTACAACTTCCACCCTCTTGACAACACGCAGATCAACGGAACGGTAAGCCTCGCAAGCCTCAGAGGCAAGTCCAAGACTAACAAAGCGCAAGGGCTGTCCCATAGGCAACGGCCAAGCCGGTCGCCCTCAGATCTGTGATCAAGCCACCCGCACCATCCGCGGCGGATCCATCGAAAGTGGTGGCGACCAAGCCGGTGTCAACGCAAGGCTACGCAGCGATCTCGCTTCGCAGCGCAGCAAGCTCTTCGCCATTCTGTCGCAGTATCAGACATTCACTCAGGTCACCTCGGACCAGTTCTGTGGACAGGCGGCGAGGGTGGGTAACATTGAGGCGGTGCACAACAACATCCACATCAAGTTTGCGCCAGGGCATATGACGCCCACGAGCGTTGCGGCGTTCGATCCGATCTTTTGGTTGCATCATGCGAATGTCGACCGACAGCTTGCGTTGCATCAGGCGTTGTATCCGAATACGTATTTGGAGCAGTGCGCAGCTGATACGGCGACGTTCACGATAGCTCAGGGAGACATTTTGAATGCTGGATCACGTAAGAACTTCCCTAACCTCGGTCGTGGTGTATTTGACTGACCGATACTGCGCAGCATTGACGCCCTTCCACAAGAACGCGGCCGGCGACTTTTGGACGTCCACAGCTGCGCGCAACATCCGCGACCAAGGCTACACGTACCCTGAGCTCGTGAACAACCCGTCCAACGCGACATTAGTCGCCAGTATCAAGGCGCAATACTCCGGCCCCTCTAACGTCTCGGTGTCAGCTACGGCGCCGAAGCTCAGGACTAAGCGTCAAAGCTCCAACTTGACGGAGACGGAGAAGACACTCTACCTAGCTGAGGTCAAGCTTCCAGTCTACGGACTCGAGGACGGCAAGGGCAGCGCTTCGGCGTACAGCGTGCTTGTGTTCCTTGGCGATGTTAGCAGTGATGCTGCGTCGTGGGCGACGTCCGACTCTCTGGTCGGCACTGCAGCGTCTCTGGGCGGCGTGCACATGCACAACGATAAGGTGGTGCCGTCTACCATTGACTTGTCGACCGCACTCGAAAAGGCTGTTGCAGCCGGTAAGACGACGTCTGAGAACGCGGAGGAGTATCTGAAGAGCAGTTTGAAGTACCGCATCGAGCTTGTGAGTATATCCAAGTTTCAATGCACTGCAGGCGCACTGCTAATACGCTGTAGGGTGGAGCCGAGATACCGAAGACAGCGATGGCGAATCTGAAGGTTGGGCTAATCAGCACGAAGGTAGAGATTGCCCAGAGAGATGACGAGTTCGACCGATGGGTTGGTGGGTTTAACGAGCTGGGTCCTATCGAGACGTAAGTGGAAGCTCTCCGGCGCTCGATCCAGTCACTTTTGCAGATCTACCGTTCTATGTATTTATTTCTTCGAGAGTATTAGTGTGTTCAAATATGACTGTGTCTCAGGTCAGGCGTATGCCACTGATTTATCATTGCGCAAGCTGCTACGGTGATGGAAGCTGTGATCGTGAATTGGGAAGTAGCACAAAGCTCCGAGAAGTGGTATCCCTTCGTATCGACAAGTAGGTGAAAGATAGTCACCGCAGACATGGCTTGACCATTGGCATTGGACTAAAGAGCTGTCTCGGGAAGAGGCAAAGGCCTGACACAAACTCTGCATACGTCAGTAAGAAGGGTGTAATGATGAACGAATACTTTGGGTGAATTGACCATCGCACTTTCGTTCAAGCTCTGGAGATACTCCTCCAGAATGGTGGTGCTGGTTGTGAGAAAACCCTTGCAACTTGTGGTGCAAGCACAACTGCAGCCCTGGACGGTAAACGAGTACCCAAGCCATGGTAAACGCTGCCCGCGACGCTCTGGCTTTGATATACCGGCATATAGCCTGCATACAGAGAGTGGGGTTGTGGTCCTGGACCTGGTCTGCAGAAGGATTCCGGCCATGTCTTCGGAGAACGAAGTCCAAGTGTGATCGTCACCTACGTGGCGACGAAGGTCAACCCAGTGTAGATAGGATCGTTGTCGCCACTACAAGGACATGAGCAGACTCGGAGGTTTGCCTGCCAATCTTGAAGCTACACGCAGACTCATGCGGTACTCCAATGTGGCCGGCTTGCATGTGAGCAATCCACGGTGTTCTGGACATAATATAAAGCAACTGGACTGTGCGAGGGCGACCTGATCAGCAACTCCAGCAGTGAGTGTCTATCACGATAAGAAACTAGGATCGAGTACGTCCGCTTTCTTCGCTAGTGGACCACGTGTAGCAACAAGTCAGCCTCCTTGGCATCATAGCTGGATGAAGTTAATGGGAGATGAAAGCTCTCTGATACGCTTCTGCGGAGGATGCTGCGAGCAATCGATGTGCGAGGCGAGGTTTCTCGATCGAGCTGGGTAGACAGCGCCCCATGGCATCGCCGACAAGACGGCCCAGCACTCAGGTCTGTACGATGGCCTTGACAATCGTGATGCGAGCATGCTGATGGGTGTGGTGTTTGACGTGTTGTCCAACGTTGTGCGCGCGGTTCCCCGCCACACCAAAAGCCGGCTCGTGCCCGATTTCGCGTTGCCAAGCATTTCCTGATTTCAAACTTCACCGCCCAATCACACCGAAAACACCATCAACAAACCTTACAACGCCACCCAACCAGGCCGATTGCTCTATCGCGGCCGCCCTACTCAGATGGAGGAAGGAGAAAATGGCGATGGAACGTCGTTATCCTGCGTGCTGCCTTGGCTACCAGTTCCACCGTCTTAGTACGAGCCCGAAGAGGCAGGCCGTTATGAACAAGGACTTGGCGGCCCTGGGCAGCACTTCCGCCGTGTCTTCGATTGCATGGAAGCTTTTGACGTTATCTTTTCCATCTTAGCAACAACTTGGCACCTCTTTTCTGAACGGTGTCTCCGGCGTAGGGTGGAGGCAGACTTTCCACTCTCCTCCCTATCTGATCCTAGACTCCGGGGCCTTCGTCTCGTACCACGGTCTTGGAAGACTCTAAGAACGCGCTTACTTGCGGTCGCCTGTACCGAAGCATCGTAAAGCAATCCTGCGACCGAACCAGGCGTGATCCCACAGGTCTTAGACCCCATCAGCGACATTTGGGCGAAGATAACAGGTCAAACGAGCAATGTTCTGCAACATGCGGACCCAAGTGCGTAACGATAGTCGCGTGCGACCCCTGTGCAACTACTGGCCAATGCCTGGTCTGGACCCATGCATCGATTGTATATGAAAGGGGGCATGGTTTACCTCGAGTACTCAGGCGCTCCCTGTACTCGTCCATCGACGTTTGACACCGCTTCGTGTAACGGTTCGCTCCGTCTTCTTCAGGCTCGCGTTTGACCCTCGCATTTTGACAATTTGAAGCGATCCGAACGGCAGCCCAATCGCAACAATGGCCGCTACTACCAACGTCAAGGCTAGCCTCGAGATCACGAAGGGTGGTTCAGTGCTCGATCCTATCCCTCTTGATACAACCAGCTCGTCCAACTCGACCGACAATGAAAACGCCATCCTCTTGGGACCTTTCCCTACAGAGGAAGAGTGGGCAACTCTCCCTCGTGTGGCTGGTTCGATCCCATGGCAAGCGTGGACTGTCGCCGCTGTCGAGTTCGTAGAGCGCTTCAGCTACTACGGAACTAGCGCCGTCTGTATGTCAAACATTGAACGCAATCCCGGATACAGTACTGACAACGTGACAGTCGTCAACTTCATCCAGAAGGACCTGCCACCTGGCTCCAAGAGTGGTGCTGGTTTCCTGAAGAAGCCCGGTTCTGGTGCGCTCGGAATGGGCCAGCGAGCTTCCACTGGTCTGACCATGTGTATGTCTGGTCTTTGAGTCTTGCTCTACTCAGCTAACGGAACTGCAGTCAACCAGTTTTGGAGTTATATCACACCCCTCGGAGGTGCGTGGTTGGCTGATGAGTACTGGGGTCGATACCTCACGATTCAGTACGCCAACGTCATTTCCATCATCGGCCATGTAATCCTCATCTTCTCTGCCATTCCCCAGGTCATTGTCAAACCCGAGGCTGCCATCGCTATCTTCTCAGTCGGTCTCGTCATCATGGGTATCGGCACTGGCGGTTTCAAGAGTAACATCTCGCCCCTCATTGCTGAGCAGTACAAAGACCAGAAGGCCTATGTCCGTGTCAGGAAGAACGGCAACAAGGAGATCGTTGACCCTGCCACTACCACGGCTCGCATCTACATCTACTTCTACCTTCTGATCAACATGGGTTCGCTCACCGGTTCCCTCGCCATGGTCTATTCAGAACATTTCGTAGGCTTCTGGCTCTCATACACGTGAGTTAGCGTTCAAGGTTCCAAATCTGAGATGGCGGGTACTAATTCTTGCCGTAGTCTCCCCACGATCTGCTACCTCCTTTGCCCCATGATCTTGATCGGTTTCAAGAAGCACTACAAGCTTACGCCTCCCACTGGTTCAGTCATGGGTAAGGCCGCCAAGCTCATTCGCTTTGCGGTAAAGAAGAGCCCGAAGAAGAATACGCTCAAGGATGAAGGCTTTTGGGAGCGAGTCAAGCCCAGCGCTCTCCGGGCCAGCGGCGAGTCACTCCCCACCTGGATGACGTTTGATGACGCTTGGGTCGACGAGGTTCGCCGTGGACTGCTTGCATGCAAGGTCTTTTTGTGGTACCCACTCTATTGGCTCGCGTACAATCAGATGACTGGCAATCTGGTGTCCCAGGCAAGCACCATGAACCTCGGCAGCACACCCAACGACATCGTGGCCAAACTCAACCCCATCTTTATCATCATCGTCATCCCGCTTATGGACTTCATCGTCTACCCAGGTCTCCGCAAGATGGGTGTAAACTTTACCCCAATCAAGAAGATCACAGCTGGTTTTGCGCTATCTTCGTTCGCCATGGTCTCAGCCTGTGTCATCCAATGGTACATCTACAAGATGAGCCCCTGCGGCGACAACATCAACAAGCTCAGCAAGACCCGCAAAGACTGCAATGCCGATATCTCCGTCTGGATCCAGATCTTCCCATACGGTCTGATCGGCTTCTCTGAAGTGCTCGCGTCCATCACCAAGCTCGAGTATGCCTACACCAAGGCCCCACAGAACATGAAGTCTACCATCCAAGCAATCGCCCTGTCGACCTCCGCTGTCTCTGCCGCTCTTGGCCAGGCTTTCGTCTCCCTCTCTGAAGACCCTCTTCTCGTGTGGAACTACGGATCGGTTGCTGTCATTGCCATGGCTGGTGGTGTTGGTTTCTGGCTTACTTTCCGCAAGGCTGATCGCGAGGAAGACGCCATGAACAACATCAAAGAGAGCAGCTATCTCGGTAACCGCAAGCCTGACGATGTCGAGGACAGTGTCGAGGACAGTGTCGAGGACAGTGTCGAGGCAACCAGTGTCAGGAACGAGAAGACCGGTCTCTGAGCATGTGCAGCTGTGGCTGCATATTTTCAAGACCACGGTGTCCGGACGGAAAACGCGGTTATGTTCATGTTAGATGCAGAATACCCTTGACGTGGAAATGTTGAGATCACAAAGTATCCTGTCACGCTTCGAGGCATTATTGCTGCTCGCTTGTTGTTGCCATCTAACGCTTCAAAAACTTCAGTGCTGAACACATGCAAACACACCGCCCCTCATTCAATCATGACATCAAAGCACGTCGTATACCTCGGCCCCCCACCAAACGACCACACCCAAACCATCATATGTCTTCCCTTCTCCATACACTCGGGCCTGCACACAAGTCAGTCTTAACACATCACACGACGCACTGCTACATCGCAGACAAATCACTTACAGCCTGAGCGTCATCCAATTTCCTTTATCAATCAGCCCCTTATCCGGCGCCTTGATGCTCATATCCGCCGGATACGCAAAGCTCTCCTCGCTAAAGCCGTTTTCCTGGACCAGCGTGTCCTCATTCAACTCCTTGAGATCAACGAGCTCTTTCTCCTTTTCGCCGGCCCAGTATACGCTGACGCGCCCCGGGTCGCCGCTGTCGGTGAAGGGCGCGCCGCGAGAGTGCCCGTTGCCGCCGAACATGAGCTTTATGTTGGAGCCGGCGGCGGCGGTGGCCTGGATGCTGTTAGTGGGAATGGGGGAAGGAGGTGGGTGGAGGGAAATGCGTACCATGGGCGCCGGGGCACTGTGGTGTTCAAGGCCCGGCAGCGGTGCTTCGAGAAGTTGTTTCGGGGCGCGCTGGTCAGGGTGGCATGCGTGTGTGTCTGCGCCTACGGGTGTCGGGTTAGCATGTGGGCTTGACTCGAGCCCGGCGAACTCATAAAATACCTTTCGTTTCAAACTTCACTTTGCGGAGATCCCACAGGTAGTCATCACTTTCCTTGATCCAGTTCCCAGGATTCTGTTTTGCGCGCGGCCAGCCGTGGCAGAGATCAGCGAACCAGGGGCCCACGGGATCGACCGGGTTTTCGCCTGCGGCGGCGGCTTTCTGTGGGTGCGTGTCAAAGAACTGGGCTTGACCTGAGGGGACTGGGGTAGTGGGACTCACTTTCATCTTTTCGAGTATTTCCTTGTTGTCGTGTTTGGTGCAGTGCAGCCATGAGTGGGCTGACGTTGTGGAAAGCGAGGACAGAGCGAGGAGGAAGTTGGAGAGTTTCATGGT
>Ga0210040_10010153_pt1 | contig 10845 bp, 7 predicted proteins | sample CryGeyCG12114_NA_FD_185462 | JGI IMG/M metagenome (GOLD analysis project Ga0210040, IMG submission 185462) | Groundwater microbial communities from aquifer - Crystal Geyser CG19_WC_8/21/14_NA (SPAdes) (version 2) | ecosystem: Environmental > Aquatic > Deep subsurface > Groundwater | place: USA... | reverse complement strand
CCGCCTGTCCCGCAGGTCTCCAGGGCCGGCCCGCGGCGCGCGCTCCGCACCCGGAGGTGCGGAGCGCGGCGCGCTCAGCTGCGGGCGAGAGCCGGCCGGGTCTTCGCCCAGGCGAGGAAGGCCGTGGCCTGGTGCAGGTCGGGGATGTCGTTGCCGACCAGCGACCGCAGCAGGTCGTTGCTCCAGACGGCGAGGCGCCCGATCGTCCAGGCCACCTTCTCGGCCGCCGGCAGGTCGAGGTCGAAGACCAGCTTGGCGATCTCCTTCTTCCCGTCGGTCGGGGCCGTGTACTTCAGCACGGGGAGGAACCGGTCGGGCTCGACGACGCACAGCACCTTGGTGAGCAGCGGCTCCTTGTTGAACGAGGGCAGGCCGATCTTCTTGCCGTCGACGAGCTGGGTGAGCCGGTCCTCCAGGCGCAGGCTGGCGGGCCCGTGCAGCAGGAACTCGATCGTCTCGCGGACCTTCTGGGCCGCCTCGTCGGCGCCCTGGGTCTTCCAGGCGCGGTTGACGCCGGACATGTTGCCGGCGCTGGCCAGGGTGTCGGAGGTGGCGAAGTGCAGCAGCTGCTCCGGCGTCGCGTCGGCGAGCCCGTCCTGGGTGAACAGCTGCTGGTAGAGCTCGCGGAACTCGGCGACCTCGGGGTCGGGCTCGGGACGCTCGAGCTGGAAGTCCGCCTTGAGCAGCTCCACCCGCTCGCGGACGTCGGGGCGCACGGCGGTGGCGGTCGGGAAGGCGGCGTGCAGCGAGTCGATCGTCTGCACCGCCGGACGCCCCGGGTCACGGCGGGCCTCGCCGCGCAGCCACTCGTGGCCGCAGTCGGCGCAGTGGATGAGCAGCTGGCTGTCGGCCTGCTTGGTGCCGGTGATGTCCTCGCTGGAGCACTGGGGACAAGCGATCAGAGCCATGGGATCCCGTTCGTTCGGTTGGTGCGGCTACGTGCACCTTCGGGTCCCCGGCGCTCCGGTGGGGAGCGCGGCGGCCCGGGCGGCGAACCATGGGGGTCGCGTCGCCATCGGTCAGCTGCCCCAAGACTCCCACCTCGGCGCGTCACCCCACGCGCAGGTGGGCGTGCAGGAAGCGGGTCATCGCGGCGGCCAGCTGCTTGCGGGAGGTCGCCCGGCGGTAGAGGTGGCCCTCGCCGGGCAGCTCGAGGTACTCCACCGGCCTGTCCAGCTCGCGCAGGGCGGCGACGATCTGGCGCGCTTCGCCGATCGGCACGTTGGTGTCGTGCTCGCCGTGCACGACGAGCAGGGGGACGTCGATCCGGTCCGCCGAGGCGAGCGGGGAGATGTCCTCGAGCAGCGCCCGGTCCCGCTCCGGGTGCCCGTACTTCGTCACCGCCGCCGCGGCGATCCACGGCTCGGTGTCCCGGTAGAAGGTGACCAGGTCCGACATGCCGCAGATGTCGATCCCGGCGGCGAACACCCCGGGGGAGAAGGCGAGCGACGCGAGGGTGAGGTAGCCGCCGTACGAGCGCCCGGTCACCGCGATGCGGTCGCGCTCGGCCCATCCCCGGTCGACGAGGTGGTCGGCCGCGGCCAGGACGTCCTCGAACGCCGCGTACCGGGAGTGCAGGTCGTCGGCGTGCACGAACTCGCGGCCGAAGCCCGACGAGCCGCGGATGTTGAGCGCGAAGACGGCGATGCCGGCTGCGGCCAGCGCCTGGTGCTGCGGATCGAAGGTCGGCCGCTCCTGCGCCTCGGGCCCGCCGTGCAGGCTCAGTGCCGCCGGTCCGGCCGCCGCTCCCGGGGCGCGGTACAGCCAGCCGGTGAGCGGGAGACCGTCCCGTCCGGGAAAGCGTTCCAGCGTCGGCACCACGAGGTCCCGCCCGGCCGGCTGCGGCCCGTCGGTGATCCGCGTCCAGGCCCGGGTCGCGGTGTCCAGGTGCCACAGCTCGCGCGGTCGCTGCGGCCCCTCGACGCCGAGGACGACGCTGCCCCCGTCGCGGCTGAGCACCGGGGTGGACGCGACGAGGCCGGGCAATCCGGGCACGGGCGCGACCTGGCGGGTGGCGGTGTCGAACAGCTCCAGCTCGCTGGCGCCGGCGACGTTCCACACCAGCAGCAGCATCCGGCCGGCGTCGTCGGCGTCCACCCACTCGAGATCGGCGTCGTCCCGTGCCGCCAGGGTGCGCGGCTCCCCGCGCCAGCCGTTCGGGCCGAACGGCAGCCCGATGAGCTGGCGCCGCGGCAGGCCCACATCGGAGGCGAGGTAGACGTACACGGGCCCGGCGTGGTCGTCGGGGGCCGGCCGGATCAGCGCCACCTCGGTGGAACCGGTGGCGCCCTGCGGCAGCGCGCTGAAGTCGGCGTCGGTGAGGCGGTCGACGACGCTGACGTACTGCTGCCCGCGCTCGCCGTCGCTCAGGACGAGGAACCGCTCCTCGAGCGAGACGTCCAGGACGTGGATGAGGGAACCGCTCGCGAGCGGGTCGAGCCGTCCGGTCGCCGGGTCGGCCAGGTAGGAGCGCGTCGGCTGCTCGGCGGAGGTGCCGGGGAAGGTCACGACGAACCGGTGGCCGCTGCGGGTCCACGGGCCGAGCTCGACGTGCGTGTCGGCGTCGCCGGCGATCCGCCGGGCGTCGGTGCCGTCGGGTCGCACCACCCAGACCTGGGTGCGGACGCCGCCGTCGGTGGCCACCGAACAGCTGAGCCAGCCCGAGTCCGCCGCCCAGCGCACGGACACGACGGGATCGGGCGAGAGCGGGATGTGCCGGGCCGGGGGCACGGGACCGTCCAGGACGACGTCCTGGAGCCACAGCTGCGGTAGCCCGGAGCGGTCGCTGACGAAGGCGACCCGCCGCGCGTCGGGGGTCATGTTGGGACCCCAGCTGCCCCAGGCGTCGACGAGCTCGCACGCGAGCTCCACGGCCTCCTCGACCGTGCCGGTCACCAACTCCGCCGTCACCGTGCGACGTCCTCCATCTTCTGCAGCCACATCTCCAGCAGGGCCAGCTGCCACAGCGCGTTGGACCCGAGCGTGGTCCGGGTCGCGTTGGGCTCCTGCAGCATGGCCTCCACGGCGCCGGGGCGGAACAACCCACGCCGCTGTGCGGCCGGGTCGGTCAGTGCCTCGCGCACGCGCTCCAGGTACGGACCCTCCAGCTGGCGGATCGCCGGGACGGGGAAGTAGCCCTTGGTGCGGTCGATGACCTCGTCCGGCACGATGCCCCGCGCCGCCCGCTTGAGCACGCCCTTGCCGCCGTCGGCCAGCTTGAGCTCCGGCGGGATGCGGCCGGCCAGCTCGACCAGCTCGTGGTCGAGGAAGGGCACCCGCGCCTCCAGGCCCCAGGCCATGGTCATGTTGTCGACGCGCTTCACCGGGTCGTCGACGAGCATGACCGTGGTGTCGTTGCGCAGTGCGGCGTCGACCGAGGTCTCCGCCCCGGGACGGCCGAAGTGCTCGGCGATGAAGGCGGTGGGTGCGTCGTCGCCGAGCAGCCAGTCGGGCTGCAGCAGCTCGCCCATCGCGGCCCAGCGGCGGTCGAAGAAGACCCTCGAGTAGGCCTCGACGGCGCCGTCCCGCGGCACGCCGGCCAGCGGCGGGTACCAGTCGTACCCGCCGAGCACCTCGTCGGCGCCCTGACCGGACTGGACGACCTTGACGTGCTTCGAGACGTCCTCGCTGAGCAGGTAGAAGGCGACGCAGTCGTGGCTCACCATCGGTTCGCTCATCGCGCCGACCGCGGCGTCGACGGCGGGGAGGAGCCGGGCGCTGTCGATCCGGATGCGGTGGTGGTCGGTGCCGAACCGCTCGGCGACCAGGGTGGAGTACTCGAACTCGTCGCCGGACTCCCCACCTGCGGAGTCGAAGCCGATGCTGAACGTGCTCAGGCCCGTCTGACCGGCCTCGGCCAGGAGTGCCACCACGAGGCTGGAGTCGATGCCGCCCGAGAGCAGCACCCCGACGGGCACGTCGGCGACCATCCGCCGGTCGACGGCCACGCGGAGCTTGTCCATGAGCGCCTCCTCCCAGTCGCGGGAGGTCCAGTCGGCGCGGGCGGGGTCGCGGGTGAACTCCGGGGTCCAGTAGACGGTGTCCTTCGTGGTGCCGTCGCGCTCCACGACGCGGACCGTGGCCGGTGGCAGCTTGCGGACGCCGGTGAGGATCGTCCGCGGCGCCGGGACGACCGAGTGGAAGGTCATGTACTGCGCCAGCGCCGTCCGGTCGATGGACGTGTCGACCCCGCCGCCGGCGAGCAGCGCCGGCAGCGTCGAGGCGAACCGGAGGCGGTCGCCGCGCTGATCCACGTAGAGCGGCTTGATGCCCAGCCGGTCACGGGCCAGGACCAGGCGACCGGTGCGGTGCTCGAACACGGCGACGGCGAACATGCCGAGGAAGTGGTCGACGAAGTCGGTGCTCCACTGGGCGTAGGCCTTGAGCACGACCTCGGTGTCCGACGTCGAGAAGAAGCGGTGGCCGGCGGCCTGGAGCTCGGCGCGCAGCTGCTTGTAGTTGTAGATGATCCCGTTGAACACCACGGTCAGGCCCAGCTGCGGGTCGACCATCGGCTGGGCGCCGCCCTCGGACAGGTCGATGATCGACAGCCGTCGGTGGCCGAGCGCGACGGGGCCGCGGGCCCACACGCCCGAGCCGTCCGGGCCCCGGTCCTCCAGGCAGCCCATCATCCGCTGCAGCGGAGCCACCTCGGCCGCGACGCCGTCGAAGCGCAGTTCACCGGCCAGTCCGCACATGCGACTGCCCTCCGTCCGTCGGTCCGGTCACGATCCAGGTGTCCTTGGCGCCGCCGCCGCGGGAGCTGTTGACGATCAGGCTGCCGGCCGGGGCGACGCGGGTGAGGGCGAGCGGAGCGAGCCGGCAGTCCTCGCGGCGGGAGCCGGTGAGGTAGACGAACGCCCGCAGGTCGACGCGGCGGGGCTCCAGCTCGCCGCGCTCCAGGCACGGCAGCGAGGAGAGCGCGACGACCTCCTGGGCGACCCAGCCCTCGGGGTGGGTGACGATCTCCTCCCGCCGCGCGGCGACCTCGGCCGCCGTCGCCGCGGGGCCGATCAGCACGCCCGAGCCGCCGTAGCCGTCGACCGGTTTGGTCACCAGCTCACCCACCCGCTCGAGGACGCCGCGCCGCTCGATCTCGTCGGCGGTGCGGTACGTGGGCACCGACTCGATCTCGGGCCGCTCGTCCAGGTAGTAGGTGATCAGCTCGGGAACGAGCGGATAGGTCGACTTGTCGTCGGCGATGCCGTTGCCGGGGGCGTTGGCCAGCGTCACCCGCCCGGCAGCGGCGACCTCGACCAGCTGCTGCCCGATCAGGCGGCCGGTGGAGTCGACGAGGTCGACCAGCTCCTCGTCGATGCGGAGGTAGAGGACGCCGATGATCTCGCCGCCGGAGCGGTGCACCACGCGGCCGTCGACGACGTCGAGGTCGTCGGGGAGGACGAGCGCCAGGCCGGCCCCGTCGGCGAGACGGCGGTGCTCGAACCAGGCGGCGCAGCTCGGACCGTTGGACAGCAGAGCGGCGCGCGTGCCCGGCTCGGCGGAGGCGAGCAGGGTCGAGCGGAGCAGCTCGTAGGCCGCGGCCGGGTGGGCCAGGTCGGCAGGGCGGGGCAGCTCGGGCAGGACGTCGTCCATCAGCGCGCGCACCGCGATCGCGTAGGCGGCACCGCTGGGGGCGCGCAGGTTGTCCTCCAGCACGCGCCAGCCCCCGTACTCGGTGCGCACGAGGTCGAAGCCCATGACCGGGGCCCGGACGACGTCGGCCGGCAGTCGCGTGGCCTCCTCCCGCCAGCCCGGGGAGCGGCGGACGACGTCCTCGGGGACGACGCCGTCGCGGAGGATCCGCTGCTCGCCGTAGACATCGCGCAGGAACGACTCCAGCGCCCAGGCGCGCTGGGTCAGGCCGGACTCCAGGAGGGCCCATTCGTGCGACCCGATGACCCGGGGGAACAGGTCGACGGCGAACGGGCGCTCCTCCCCGCCGACGACGTAGGAGAGCCCCTGGCCGGCGATCCACCGGTCCCGCGGCTCGTCACGGGCGCGCAGCTCCTGCGGCCCCAGGTCCTGCAGGGTGGAGACGATGCCGCGGTAGGAGGGGCGGGGGACCGAGCCGGGACCGAGGGCCTCGTCCCCGGCCCGGGCGCGGTAGCGGCGGAGCGCCGGCACCGCACCGGCGGCGTGGACCTCGGACCCCTGGCTCTCGCCGACGACGAGGCGCATGACGTCCGCGAGGTCCCCGCGCTCGGCGTAGGCGGCGCGCTGCCGGTCGGCGGAGTTGCCGCGGGCCAGGACGGTCTCGGTCAGCTCGGAGACGGTGTCCCAGTCGCCGAACTCCTCGAGCTGGGGCCGCAGCCGGGTGACCAGGTCACGGACGACGTCGGTCGCCGGGCGCGGCCGGGGGCTGCCGGCGCCGTCGACCAGCTGGCGGGACAGGCCGCTGCGGGCGGCCTGCCAGATGCCGGCCCGGTGCAGGGGCGCGGGAGGCGCGACGAAGGGCCGGCCGGCTTCGATGTCGATCTCGGCGGCGCGGGACATGGCGCGGAAGAGCCCGGCGATGAGGACGGCGTCGTCGACCAGCGGGCTGGCGTCGCAGACGCGCAGCTCGAGGGTGGGCGCGTGCGCGGACGGGCGGACGTCGAAGTAGGCCATCCCGGCGTCGGCGATGACCCCGGAGCTGATCAGGTCGGCGACGAGCTGGTCGTACTCGGCGGCGGAGGAGATCCGGCCGGTGGAGCCGGCGCTCGGCCAGCGCTGCCAGATGATCGTGCGGATGCTGGCGTAGCCGGTGTCCTGCCCGTTCCAGAACGGGGAGCTGGCCGAGAGGGCGAGGAGGACGGGGAGGTCGCGGGCGATCCGCTGCGCGATCTCCACCGCGACGTCCCGGTCGGACACCCCGACGTGGATCTGCGTGCCGCAGATCAGCTGCTCGTCGACGAGCAGGCGGTACTGCTCCTGCATCCGGCTGTAGCGGCCGGTGCTGGTGAGCTCGAAGTCGGCGTAGGTCGAGCGGGGTGCGGTGCCCACCGCGGCGATGCCGACGTTCTCCTTCCCGGCGGCCTCGATGACGCCCTTCCGCAGCCGCAGCAGCTCCGCCCGCAGGTCGGTCAGCGACCGGACGACGGCGGTATTTGTTTCAACTGTCGTCCGCTGTATTTCGGCTGAGTAAAATGCGGTGGGCAATCGGGACAGAATCTGCGGAGCCCTGGCGGAGAGTTCCCATCGATCCAGGTCGATGAGGTGCAGCTCTTCTTCCGCGCCCAGGGTGAATTCGGCACCCATTCGGAAAACCTAGCCGCGAAAGGCCCTGGTCGCGACCGGCCGCGGAGGGTGATCTGCGCCGCCCCGCGGCCAGCGGTGACGCAGGGTGACGGCGGCCGCGTGCTGCGACACCCCATCGAGCGACACGATCGGGGTGGCGAACCTGGCCTGGGGGGTCTTCACTGATGGTGACGAGTCAACTACGAGCAGTGGGGAGGCGCCATGATCGAGCACCGGACTGCCGCCTCCCGTCGTGCGTGGGTGTCCCCGGCCGTCGGCCGCACCCTCGTCCTCGTCGGTCTCGGGATGGGCCTGTGGGTGGCCGGGTCGGCCACCTCGTCGGCCGCGGCAGCCGACCTCCCGCAGCCGCTGGCTCCGGTGACGGCGCCCCTGCAGGACGTCGCGGACCGGACCGGCCGCCTGCTGTCGCCGGTTTCCACTGCGGTGACCCCGGTCGTCGCGCCCGTCGTCGAGGCGGTCGCGCCGGTGGTGGACGCCGTGGCACCGGTGGTGGACGTCGTGGCGCCGGTTGGGGAGCGGGTGCTCGCCCCGGTGGTCCGCGTGGTCGAGCCGGTGATCCGCGCGGTCGAGCCGGTGACCACGCCGGTGGTCGCCGTGCTCTCGCCGGTTCTGGAGCCGGTGGTCGCCCCCATCACCCCGGTGCTCGAGCCGGTGCTGCGGCCCGTTCCGGTCGTCGTGCCCGACGTCGTGGGTGCGCCGGCCGTCGAGCCGGTCGCTGCAGCGGTGGTCGACAGCGCTCCGCTCCTCGTCATGCCTTCTCCGACGGGTGACGAGCTCGCCAGCCCGGCCGTCGTCAGGTCCTTGGTTGCTGCACCGGATGCCCGCACGGGTGCCGTCGAGCGCCCGGCCGGCGACGCTCCCGCCGCAGTGGCTCCGGGCTCCGGCGGGCATCACCTGCCGCTGCCCGCCCCGGTCGTCCCCGCCGGGGCGCCTGCTCCGGCACCGGCGACGCTCTCCGCGCCGTCGTCCCCGGACCAGCCGGCGTCCGACCTGCCCCCGGCGGCCATCCCCGTCGTCCTCGCTGCGCTGTACGCCGCCGGCGACGACGCACGGAACGCGGCAGCCGACCGCGCGCTCGACCCGACCTTCGCTCCCGACTGAGCAGGCCCTGGTCAGCCCTGAGCTGACCGCGGCCATTCCACCGGTCCGACCGGACCGGTTCCTCAGTCAGAGAAGGACACCCCTCATGAACGTGTGGATGAAGCGTGGGCTGCAGACGGCCCTGATCACCGGTGGTCTGCTGACCGCCGGCACGGGCCTCGCGTCCGCCGACGACAGCGCGACGGTGACCGTTCCGGTCACCGTCACCGACAACGCACTGGCGGTCCTGGGCACCGCACCCGGGACGACGCCGGCAGAGATCGACCTGCCGGCGCTGCAGGGCACCGTGGGCGCCGATCTCGGTGACCTGGCGGTCGTGGTCCCGATCGACATCGGTAGGAACGCCGCCGATGTCGCCGGGATCGACGTGGCCCAGCCCGCGGCCGCTCCGGCGTCGGGCGGGTCCGCGGGCTCGTCCGGCGGCGCCGGCTCGGCGGGTGGGTCGTCGGGCTCGGACGTCGACGTCGACGTGCCGGTGACCGTGACGGGCAATGCGGTCGCGGTGCTCGGCGACGCCACCGCCAGTGCTGCCCCGGCCGGGACGGCTCCGGCGGCGCAGCCCGAGGCCGAGGCGTCCCTGCTGGACGTCGACGTGCCGGTGCTGGTCTGCGGCAACGCCGTCGGCGTGCTGGGTAACGCCGACGCGACCTGCACCGCTCCGGTGCCTGTTGCCGGCGGTTCGACGGACGGCACCCTGGTCGGTGTCGACGCGCCGGTGACCGTCTGCGGTGTCGCCGTCGGCGTCCTCGGCGACGCGACGGCGGACTGCACCGTCCCGGCGCCCGCCGCGGGCGGCTCGACGGGCGGCACTCTCGTGGATGTCGACGCACCCGTGAGCGTCTGTGGGATCGCCGTGGGCGTCCTCGGCGACGCCGGCGCGGACTGCAGCGCACCGGCTCCTGCTGACGGTGGATCCACGGACGGCACGGACCCGATCGTCGACGTGGACGCGTCGGTCGGCGTGTGCGGGATCGGCATCGGCGTCCTGGGTGGGGCGAGCACCACGTGCTCCGCGCCGGTCATCCCGGTCATGCCCGTCACGCCGGCCGGGACAGGTACACCGGTCCAGCCGGTGTCCGGCCCGTCGGGCGCTCAGCCCGGCGTGATGGGTGCGGGGTACTCGGTCGCCATCCCCGGCAGCGGCGGCAGCGCCGACCAGGCGAGCAACGGTGCGGCCGCCGGGGATGCCTCGGCGCTCGCCTACACCGGGAGCCCCGTCGTCCCGATGCTGCTCGCCGGGCTGTTGACGATGGGTCTCGGCTTCGGGGTGCGGCTGCTCGGCCGTCGCCGCGTCCGCGTCCTCGGCTGATCCCGGCACGACGGGCCCGGCCACCTGCGGGTGGCCGGGCCCGGCGCGCTACGCCCGGCGCCGACGTGCCTGGTCGCAGCCGGGTGTCGGACGGCCGCCGCGGGTAGGGGCTGCCCCATGGAGATGCGCACGCTCGGTCGTACCGGCGTCAAGGTCAGCCCGCTGTGCCTCGGCGCGATGATGTTCGGCCAATGGGGCAACACCGACCACGACGACTCGATCCGGATCATCCACGCCGCGCTGGACGCGGGCATCAACTTCGTGGACACCGCCGACATGTACTCGGCCGGTGAGTCGGAGGAGATCGTCGGCAAGGCGCTGGCCGGCGGCCGCCGGGACGACGTCGTCCTCGCGACCAAGGCGCACGCCCCGATGGGCAAGGACCCCAACCAGCAGGGCAACAGCCGCCGGTGGCTGGTCCGTGAGGTGGAGAGCAGCTTGCGCCGGCTGCAGACCGACCACATCGACCTCTACCAGATCCACCGCCCGTCGGAGGACACCGATGTCGAGGAGACCCTCGACGCGCTCACCGATCTGCAGCGGGCGGGCAAGATCCGCTACTTCGGCTCCTCGACCTTCCCGGCGTCGCAGATCGTGCAGGCGCAGTGGGCGGCGGAGAAGCGGCACAGCGGGCGGTTCATCAGCGAGCAGCCGCCGTACTCGATCCTGGTGCGCGGCATCGAGCGCGAGATCCTGCCGGTGTGCCAGGAGTACGGCATGGGCACGCTGGTGTGGAGCCCGCTGTCCGGCGGCTGGCTGTCGGGCAAGTGGCGCAAGGACTCCGCCGCCACCGAGACGCACCGCTCGACGATGATGGGCGGGGCGATGGCGGCCCGCTACGACCTCTCGGACCCGGTCAACCAGCGCAAGCTGGACGCCGCCGACGCGCTGGCCGTGCTCGCCGAGGAGAACGACCTCTCCCTGGTGCAGCTGGCCATCGCGTTCACGATCCGGCACCCCGGCGTGACGTCGGCGATCATCGGCCCGCGCACGATGGACCAGCTGACCAGCCAGCTCCCGGCGGTCGAGCTCGAGCTGTCGGACGAGGTGCTGGACGCCATCGATGCGATCGTGCCGCCCGGCACGAACATCCGCGCCGACGACGCCGGGTACGCACCGCCGTGGCTGGCTGACGCCTCCCAGCGGCGGCGCTGAGAGCCGGCCGCTCGATCAGCTCGTGACGAGCGCGGGCTCCGGGA
>Ga0210040_10010150_pt1 | contig 10846 bp, 8 predicted proteins | sample CryGeyCG12114_NA_FD_185462 | JGI IMG/M metagenome (GOLD analysis project Ga0210040, IMG submission 185462) | Groundwater microbial communities from aquifer - Crystal Geyser CG19_WC_8/21/14_NA (SPAdes) (version 2) | ecosystem: Environmental > Aquatic > Deep subsurface > Groundwater | place: USA... | reverse complement strand
TCAATCAGATTGCCACTGTCTCTGCTGTTACTTGATGAATGAGCGCCCAAGCGTCCACCACTGGTTCAGCTCTGTGCGTGCGCTGAGCCGACATGAAAGGAACAGGATCAATGCCGTGTTGTTCGAGAATCGTTCGTGTTTGAGTCAATCATAGCTCAGGTCTGGCTGCAATGAATCTCTACTTCGCCTCATATCAAGCTCATTCGGAATACACCTGACTTCACAAAGTCCCGCCCGCTCCGCTGAGAAGCCATCCCTATCGCGCGGCGAAAGCCCCGTCTGGACCCTCCGGACCGATGGAGCCCGGCAAGCCAGGCTGGCACGCGTGGTGTGTTGCCCTGAGGGCCGGCCCAGCTCATGGCATCCTCGGGCGGGGCCTGCGGCAGAGCCGGGAGCGCTATAGCAGAGGAAAATGACAATTGTTACCACAGAGTTGTGGTATATTGGTTTTCTGTCACGCTAGCGGACCATAGCGGGCGGGCGCACTAGAGCGGGACCGGGTGTGGCGCAAGGCCTGGCAGCGACTGGTTGAGGCTTGGTGCGTTGCCTCATCGGCCGCGTTAGCAATATAGCCCTATGAACCATGAGTACTTCCCGCTAGATTGTAGCCAAAGTTTTGCCGTAGAGCGCTGCCTATAAAGGCGATTCCGCCGACCAAGTTCTTGGCCGAGTCGGCGGCGGTGGCATTGGCGGCGACGTAGCCGGCGACGGGGGTACGGACGGAGGCGGTGGTCGCGAACATGCGGCAGAGCGTTGGGGCCTGGGGTGGTGACGGAGAGAAAAGATCAAATGTCAGCACATTCTCAGGGAAGTAGCTTATATCTGTGGTCTTCCAACAGCGACAGATGGACGCCTTTATGACCGATCAAGTCCGGAGTCACAAAAGTCGTCCATCGTCCCTATTACATATCCTGTGTGAAGCAAGCCTATCCAACGTCCGCGACAGACCGAAGCAGCCGAAGCCGATGCGCACTGCAGGATGCCGTACAATCTAACCTCATATCCCCTCCCATTCCCTGCCTCGGTGCCATGGTCGTCCACGATCGATCCTTCCTCCCCTTCCAGCTGCTCCCAGCACGTACACGTCTGACACGTTCTATCCCAGGTCAAGCGCCATCTTCGGCCCTCGTGTCCCCTCCACTTGACCACCCCTATCACTACCCCACATAAACCGCACCCGGTTTTCGTGCTTAAATCGGATGTCGTGTCGCAGTCGGCTAATCATAGTCTTGCTGCCTCGTACCATCTTCTCGAGATCTTGGACCCGGTGCATTTCTGCCTCGAGCGCCTCCATCTCCGGCAGGTAATCGGCCTGCTTCTCTTTCTGACCCTTGAGTAGTCTGAGTTGGTCCTTGATGATGGCGTCGGTGAGTGGACTCTCAGTCAGGCCGGTGGCGTTGTCCTTCGCGGTTGACCACTCTTGCTGCGGGTTTGTGAGCATCACCGGCTCGATCGCTTTCTCGGGACAGGGTGTAGTTTGCCGTAAGGCACCTCATCTCAATCTCTCAATTGCGGGTTCTTCACTCACTTCATTGGTGATCAGCGGTTCGAACAACCGGACGGGGTTGGTCATCGACCAGACTCAGGCTCGTCTTCGTGCAAATGCTTGAAATGGGAAGCCGAGACTACCTACCTGGTGAACCTTGTGTTTTGCTGGAATGCCAGTTCATATACGTGAGGTCTACACCTTGCGTTCGATCAGATGGTTGCGTTGGACGCAGACGTGAGAATGCCAATATCTGTTTTGCGGGGGAATGTAAGAAGTAAGCCCCTGGCACTCTGTTCAGTGGTCTGGTGGAGGGGGACGGTATCGTGTCAGAGATGTACGCAGCAGCTGATGAGAAAGGGCTGTTGATGAAGGACTTATCTGCCGAGAGACGACACTATTTAGTCTCTGATGAAGGACAGGCTTGTTGCAAGAGAGCCGGTACTTCTGCAAGGAGACGGTAGGGGACTTGGGTATACAGCTAAATGGCTGACATGAGCATCGGACTACTACTGCCTGATCAGTGCATGTCATCTGGTGCGCGGAAGCAAAGCTACGCTAATCGGTCAAGCGTTGAGATTGATGGTTCTTCTGACGACAGCTAAAGGTAGGAGTAATGAAGTCGGACCGCGCTCGGCTGTTAATAACAAGAAGTCTGAGAACAAGTGTAAGAACAACCTCCTGCGCCCTCCGCTAGAATGCTTCGACAGATCTTTCAACTTAAGTTTGGAAAATGTGAACCATCTACCACCAATTGAATGGCCACATTCGACCCTCCTGCTCTTCATTTTGGAGAGTCTCTGCTTCCACATCTGACTGCTGATTAGAGTCATTGCCCGAGTCGAGGTGCAACCCGGTCCGGGGTGAACCGATCATTGAGCGCGGAGGATGCGACATCTGATCTTTGAGCTTGGTGAAGCCGTCCCGTGTATCCTGGATAGAGCTTCGTATGCGGTCGAGCTTTTTGCCAAGCATGTCGAGAACTTCTGTATCATCATATTGGCTGATTGAGTCATCAGTAGCCGGCCCTGGAATCGTCGTCTCTCCCATATCAAGGAGGTCCGGCAAGAACTTGGTCATGGTATTGCCTAGAGTCAGCAGATCGTCTGGGTGTTGAGGTGGCTCGCGCCGGAAGAACACCGTTTGATCGGTTGCCTTGTCAGAAATAGCAGCTCGGAAGGTCTCATCACTTCTCATACATTCCAGCCGGTGCTACTGGCTGTCGTCCTTCTCCTCCGCATTGGGATGTTCGGCCTCGGCTTCCGCCGGGTCATTGACTATCTGTTCATCCTGCTTGGCTTGGGAAAACCGTGGGGTGACTTCTTGTAATGGTGTGAAAGGCTGCACCGGTCCCCCGGGCTCAGATGCTCTCTCTTTGCCGCTACTACTGTTGGCTGTCTTTGGTCGGTCGTCGGCTGAAATTACACTTGTAGCTCCAGAACCAATATTACTTCGCTCCTGCCGATCCCTAAACCTCTTATCTTTAGGTTTCTTTTGTACAATCACTTCTCTCTCGGGGCTTCGTTGTCTCGATGCGAGCCCACTAGTCGCTATCTTGACACTTTCTCTGACCTCATGCACGACTTCTCTGAACCCTTCTTCAAGTGTGTTCATTCTTGCCATCATGAGTCGACTGAACATCTCATTATCCTCGTTCCGTCTTTGCTGTTCCTGTTTCTGCATTTGCAGCTGCGACTGGCGCATGGCATTGGTCGCATGTGCCATTTGAGAGGCAAAGGATGCAGGAATAGCGCCGACATAGCCTCCCCCAACAGCTTTGTTATCACCAATGTCAGAAATGAGATCCATCTCGAGGGATGAACGACGCTTGCCACGGCCGCCCTGTGGTATATCAGTTGGCTTCGACGGGGAATGGAGGTTGGAAAAGTCGGGTGTCGAGCGAAAAGCGGCATTGTCTTTGGTTGGCAGGATTGGGCGCTGGCGGAGAGCAAATGGTTGCTTTTTAGGTGTTTTAAGTCCAGATAGCTTAGTCGAGGGTTTCGATGATGGCGACTGACTTCCCGTGACCGGGTCCAGCACCATGCGTTTGGGGGACGCAGAAATTGTGTTTTGTGGTAAGGTGTCGTCTTTGTCGGACTCCGGTGGTGGATTGTAAATCATGGTCGCGGAAGAGACATTGCGTGCGTGTTTCGGGCGGCCGTCACCTCCGCCTCTTGGTCGAGCAGCTGGCTGTGCTATGCTTATGTGTGGCCTTGCAGAATTTTCAGCATTTTGATAGCCCGGACTCCGCGCCTGAGATGCTATTATGCTCCCGAAATAATCTGGGTGCAGGGCATTACGTCCGTCCTTGGAAAGGTGAGCCTGTTCTGTTTCTGGCGCTGCGGTGTTTGCGTCAGTGTCTTCCTCATTCGTCAGAAGCTCGTCATCGCCATCGGCGTCAGTCTGTTGTAACGGTAGTTCGACCGCGCTGGGCGTCAAGTCAACAGACGCAACAATACGTCCCCGAGGAGAGAAGAAATCGGCGTGAGAAGGCATGTCCGTTGGATCCGATACTACCGATGTCGCTCTCCGCGTGGTCGAAAAGTTGCGTGTACTTGGTGGCAAAAGCCGCCTCCCACTAAATCGCCGTCTTTCTAGCCTGTCCACGATCTTGTGGTCCTGCTCCTGTGGAGGCTCTGCGTCCTCATCATCCATGTGATGCATCCAATTGGACACGACGTGGCTTGATTTGCGACGCTCCAATGTAGTGTCAGCAGTTTGTCGGAAGACCTCCTCCAGAGCAGCCTCTTGACGGAAAGTCGCAATGGATGGCTCCCTTATCAAGCGAGGCAATCGTTGCGACAACGTCTTTCTCACACGTCGTCCCCTTGACTCCACCAGATCGATCTGTTCAATATATCTCCGCCGTAGCACAAGCCTTTCGTACAGGTATATTGTCCACAGGATCGGCAAATGTGTGACTTTGATGAGCGTTCGGTTGACTTTCACATATTCCCTAAAGGGTAGACAATACCGCAAAGGCGTCAAAAGCCACTGTAAGACGTTTATTGGCGGCACATATGCGAAGAGGGCATCTGACTTGACGTTCGAAATGACGTTGACAGCAAAAAGATATTGGTGTTCCTCGTTGGCGTTTCGCACAATCTCCATAAATGAATTGGTGAGAACGGTGATGAGTATTGTCACGACCACGAAATGACAGATGAAGAGGAAGAGGATCAACACGATCTTTCCCAACCATGAATACGTCGGCCATCTGTCCCATGCTAAGCAAAATATTAGCCTGTAGTTTATACAGAATACGTAGACAACATACCTGCTGGTGTGAAGCCAAGAAGTATTTGCAGCAAAGCATATGCGACAGCCTTTGGATCCTCGGTCTTTCCTTTGCTGAAGGCGAAGGTCAAAGCTACAAGAAAGCCACTGCAAAAGATGATGATCAGAACGAAGATGGCCAACATATCTGCTGCCATCATGCGAAAGGCAATGATCAGCTGGGAGAAATAACGGTAGTGATCCAAAACGGAGAAAAGCCGTGGGAAGAGTAATATAGCAGTTGTAGCAAGGACATCGTAGGCAGTATTCGTAATGTGGATCTTGTTGATATTGTCGTCGGGTATGGCAACGCCACAAAGCCTCAGACACAGGTAGGCAAACAGAAGGAGAAGGATACCAACGTCGAAGGTGTTCCAGAAGCTGGCAATGTACAAGCTGAAGCCTTGCTCATTGAAACCAATGACCTCGTCCAGCATGTAGCCAGCGGCCCATACCCAGAACAAAATCTCCATGGGGGTAATCTCGAGTGGTCTGTCTTCCAGGACAGCCAGGAAGAGTACTAGCAGGATGGCGAAAGACATGGTAGAAAGGATGTTTCTGTAGCGTGGCACGCGCAGACGTGACAGCTTGAACAGGGAGGCTTCTCGAGGATTGTACAATGTTGCAGTGCGATTGTTGGCAGGGAGGTGTTGTGATGGAGCCGAGGACTGCCCGTTGGTGCCGTAGGAGGTGTAAAGCATAGGTATTCGTCTTCGGTGCATGCTGTCGGCAGCAGAGTGGAAGACGATTGAGCCATTCCAGATGGCTTCCAGATGCTGGACAACCAGTGGATGTGCAAGAAAGCGCTTTGCATTGGCACGAATGGCTATCTCGATGCACGATATTCGAGCTGAGCGAGGAGTCCGACGCTGCTGACCTTCTGCCGCTGGCTGGCCTTGCAGGGGGTCAAAGTCATAGGACAAAGCATCAATCAAATCTCGTGTACCGCATTCTCGTAGCATCCTGATGGCAATGAGCTCACAAACCATGGCTCGTGTCATATTGGTCCCACTGTTCCCCGGTTGTAAACCTGCCTCTTTCTTGAATTGCATACAGTTTGCTAACAGGGCATACTGAGTGGCTGCGCTGAGGTGGTGTTCCCTAATCTCCTGCTGGATTGGCTTGACCAGAAACTGCGAGACTTGAGGGGATCTCAACTGCTCCCATGTCAGGACAGTATCACATCTTTCTATGACCATCTCTCGGAAGGCATGTGTAAGGGTGAAGACCGGCAGGGCGTTCAGGTGGTGGGAAGAGAAGATGGGTAGCAAAGGAGAGTCTTCCTCAAGGCTAATGTCCTCGGATCCTTCCTCTTCGTCCCCGTCCTCGTCCTCCATGCCCTGTTCATCTTCCTCATCATCGTGGTCTGCATCGCGCGGGGGACTCCGTCGGTCGTTGTCTCGATAATGGAAGAAGGATCTCTTCTGGCCTCCAGATGATCGTCTATCCTCAGGAAACGTAACAGTGCGAGTCAAGTGTCCAGGTGAAGAAGTTTCGGGTTGGAATTTCCGCCTTACTGACTGCGTCAAAGTCGACAGCATATTGTGAAGATTATATTACCATATTCTCGTGCTGGAGATTCCCTGCTCAAGTCCTGCTGATGGATGTGCCTGCCAATGTTAGCACCAGTATTTAGTGCAGGCACGGTCCAGGCGCAACAAAGCAAGGAAGGAGCAACTGGCACGAGGTATGCACCTTCCACGGCAGGCTGTTTCAATAGTAGGGCAGGTGATCAAATTTGTGACGGCTCCAAACCCTCACGAGGCATGTGGTGAGCATCGAAATTTGTTTGTTTTGAATTAGCGGTGATTGCACACCGCTACCTCCCGCACGCCGCTCATTTTGACGCCGCCACAGTACCATCATGGCGGATAGCACACCCATGGACCCCATAGTACGAGGTGCATATGTCCATCTGCGTAATATTGCGAAGGTGTAATGTTCATCACTCGAGTCTGTATGGTATCAAGGTATGGAAGCACACAGGCGATAAGCACGACGTTAGAAGCGCACTTCTCATTGGCTACATCGCGCACCGAGATCGCGCCATTGACGCTCTAATGCATCACCTGCTTCTCCCAGGACATCATGTGCTTGGTGCGCTCCCCCACACCACGAGAGCCGGGTCGCTTCGCCTACTCAACCACTCGGACAGCATTCGCAGTTGAACCAGACGAGGATGAGCTTCCCGGCTCCCATCCATGCTTCTCTCACCACCCATATCTATGCTTGACGTCTGACATTATTGTGCAACCATGATGCCCCTCAACCATGCGCCAACTCGTCTGGCATGTGCCTCGCCCGTCAAACTCTCACGCGCTAAATTTGATGTTCTTGATCAGCATTGCCAAGCCAACAGCAGTAGCAAAGATGACAGAGTGTGTTTCTCTTAAATTGTTCCTCACCAGTCTGGGTACAATGCACTTCCTACGCTACGGCTGCGAAATCTGGCGCTAGAAGCCTTTTGTGGGGAATCCCTGCTATGCCCCAAGCATGGCCCAATGGCTAAGCTATGTTCAGAATGATAGCTATTGCGAGGGCTGCCTAGGACTCGACATCGGGGTTGCCAGCTGCTCAAGTAAGTGATTAACGTGGCTGCTGCGAAGAAGTTCCGCGCCGCGTGTAAAGAACGAGTAGCATCATGCGTGACGGCTTGGGACTACCCGACTGGCAGGGTTGCCGCAGAGGCAGGCATAGACCTTGTCCTTGTCGGAGACAGTGCAGCAATGGTGTTTCAAGGCCTTGACTCCACTGTTAGCATGACTTTGGATGAGATGATTTATCACTGCAAGTCAGTAGCAAGAGGAGCTCGAAAGGATAGCGGTGGTCCGTCTTTGCTAGAGATCTCCCGCTTGGTACCTATGAGATCAGTCCGGAGCAAGGCAGGTGATCCGTATCCAGAAATTGGCACAGACCTAGCTGACAACGAGCAGCTGTACAGTCAACCTGTGACTTGTCAAAGTCGCAGCAGTAGATGGTGTCAACCTGGAGGGTGGTAAGGATATGGCAGGTCAGGTCGCTGCAATCACGAAAGCTGGCATCGCCGTGGTCGGATATATCGGGTTGACGCCTCAGGGAGCTTTTTCAACCATGGACCAAGCTATCGACTCGGTTCAGTCAAGCGCTAACACCAAGCTATCCTTCGGCTCAACCGCAGCTTCCGCAACAATAGTATTGGAGGACGCCCTTGCTCTACAAGAAGCCGGGGCGGTGGCCATTGTTCTCGAGGCAGTCGCACCTGAAGCCGCCCAGATGGTCCCTGACCTGCTCAAAATATCGACAATCGGAGTCAGCTATCGTTCAAGCACTAGTGCTCAGATGGCAGTGCAATCCGACTTGCTGGCATATCTAGGTTGTTTTCTGCAAAAGCCAGAGCATATATTGCCCAAATGTCGGATAGTGTTGATATCGTTTAGTTCGCACAAGCAATACGCAAATGTTGGCGAGCAATCAGTCTCGGCGTTCAAGCAATATCGTGAGGAGGTGCAGGCAAAAGCCTTTCCAGCCAAGGAAGTTGTGAGTCTTTTCCAGCTTTGTCGGCTCGTCTGACCTGCACGGACGAAGACGGCGAGATCGACCACCTTCAAGAGGTCAAGAAAACAGCAATGCGTCGGGAGCCCTTCGCAGCGTTCGCAAAATGATCGAAGCGGCTGATAATGGGGCTAGCCCGAAATGTACTAGTGTGACACGATCTAAGCGATGATCTACCAACTCTAAAAAATAATATTTCCTCATGCCCTTGCACTCAAAGCTGAATGCTGACCGACATTCTCTACTCGACTCCTGTATTCTTGTAAACCAGGCAGCTTGCATTTACACGAAAAGACAGCTTCAACTGTGCAGTAGCAAATGCAGCCGTGAGGCAAGCTAATCGAGGCCCAGCCCTCTTGTGGTCTTCACCTTTTTAGCTTACTTTCGCTTCACGATGAACGGCACTACTTCGTCAAATGGCTTCATGCCAGACTCTCCTTCCCTGGCACCTTCAGCTGGTCTAAGTGCCTCGCAACGCCAGTCCTCCATCACCTCGATCCCCACACGACGGCTTGTACCACCAATTTCCCAAATGTCAATTTCTCATCTTGCGGAACGATCACCACGAAAAGTATTCCTCGAGCTTCAAGATGGCAACATCCACGAGGGTTTTAGCTTCGGCGCTGAAAAGAGCGTCTCGGGAGAACTAGTCTTCCAGACCGGTATGGTCGGCTATCCGGAATCAATCACAGACCCCTCATATAGAGGTCAAATACTTGTAATCACTTTCCCTTTAGTCGGCAACTATGGCGTTCCACCACGCGACACTATGGATGAGGTCCTCAAGGATCTACCCAAGTACTACGAGTCTGAAGAGATTCATGTGGCCGGCCTGGTCATCGCTACATACGCAGGCGAGCAATATTCGCATCACCTTGCAAATTCATCTCTCGGTCAGTGGCTGAAGGAACAGGGTATTCCTGCCGTGTATGGCGTCGATACGCGTGCCTTGACCAAGATCATACGGGAGGAAGGCGCTATGCTCGGCCGCATGCTCCTCTCCAACGCGAACGAGGAGGGCACGAGCCGTGCTGTGATGAACGGTACTGATGGTGTTGATGGGCTCGGCCCTCGGCATTGGAGGGACGATGTAGAAGAAGTGCCGTGGCAAGATCAAAACAAGAAGAACCTCGTTGCGGAGGTTTCGATCAAGGAGCCTAAGCTCTACAAGCCGGACTCTAGCAACGCTTTGATGCACCCTGATGGCCGAGCTATCCGTGTTGTGGTTGTTGATGTTGGGATGAAGTTCAATCAGTTGCGATGCCTCCTACGTCGAGGTGTCGAAACTCTAGTGGTGCCATGGGACTACAACTTCCCAACTTTGGCTGGCAAGGATTATGATGGTTTATTCATCTCGAATGGACCAGGTGACCCGGCGATGATGAAGGACACGGTCCTCCATATTGCTGAAGCCATGAAGACCGGGCGGACGCCGATTTTCGGTATTTGCTTGGGCCACCAGCTTCTCGCGCGCGCAGCAGGTGCAAGCACATTGAAGATGAAATTTGGTAATCGAGGCGCCAACATCCCCTGCACCAATCTGCTGTCTGGGAAATGTTACATTACCTCGCAAAATCATGGCTTTGCAGTCGACTCGATGACACTGCCTGACGGCTGGGAGGAGCTGTTTGTGAATGCCAACGATGGCAGCAACGAAGGCATACGGCACGTTTCGCGGCCCTACTTCAGCGTGCAATTCCACCCTGAAAGCACTCCTGGACCAAAGGATACCGAGTTCTTGTTCGATGTGTTCATTGACTCTATCGTTCAGTCCGTTAACTCAGTCAATGCACTGCTCGAGCCGGTCAGCTTCCCTGGCGGTACACTCGAGCAAAATGAGAAAGCATACCCAAGAGTTTATCCCAAGAAAGTGCTTGTGCTCGGTAGTGGTGGTCTTAGTATCGGGCAAGCTGGCGAATTCGACTATTCTGGTAGTCAAGCTATCAAGGCACTCAAAGAAGAAGGCATATACACCATCTTGATCAACCCCAACATCGCCACTATACAAACGTCGAAGGGCCTCGCAGACAAAGTATACTTTTTGCCAGTAAATGCAGACTTCGTCCGTAAGGTGATCCAGCATGAACGACCAGACGCTATCTACTGCACCTTCGGAGGTCAAACGGCATTGCAGGTTGGCATTCAGCTCAAGGACGAATTCGAAGAGCTTGGCGTCAAAGTCCTTGGTACACCGATTGATACAATCATCACAACCGAAGACAGAGAGCTCTTCGCAAGAAGTATGGAGTCGATCGGTGAGAAGTGCGCCAAGTCTGCCTCAGCTTCGAGTTTGGACGAGGCTCTGAAAGTAGTTGGAGATATTGGATACCCTGTCATTGTCCGAGCTGCTTACGCTCTCGGCGGTCTTGGTAGTGGTTTTGCTAACGATGAAAAAGAGCTTCGAGCACTCTGCGGTAAGGCTTTTGCAGCCAGTCCTCAAGTGCTCATCGAGCGAAGTATGAAAGGCTGGAAAGAGATCGAGTACGAAGTCGTCAGAGATGGCAGGGATAACTGCATCACTGTCTGCAACATGGAAAACTTCGACCCTCTCGG
>Ga0210040_10010149_pt1 | contig 10846 bp, 7 predicted proteins | sample CryGeyCG12114_NA_FD_185462 | JGI IMG/M metagenome (GOLD analysis project Ga0210040, IMG submission 185462) | Groundwater microbial communities from aquifer - Crystal Geyser CG19_WC_8/21/14_NA (SPAdes) (version 2) | ecosystem: Environmental > Aquatic > Deep subsurface > Groundwater | place: USA... | reverse complement strand
CACGCTCATCCCGCTCCTGTCGCAGTACGTGGACTGGGGCATCTCGGGCTCGTTCTGGACGGTGTGGCTGTCGCACTCGATGTTCGCGCTGCCGCTGGCGATCTTCCTGCTGCACAACTTCATGAAGGACATCCCGCCGTCCCTCATCGAGGCGGCCCGGATGGACGGCGCCGGCCACGTGAAGATCTTCTTCCAGGTGCTGCTGCCCCTGCTGGTCCCGGCGATCGCCTCCTTCGCGATCTTCCAGTTCCTGTGGGTGTGGAACGACCTGCTGGTGTCCCTCACCTTCGCCGGCGGTCTGCCGAACGTGGCGCCGCTGACCGTCCGGGTGGCCGAGCTCGCCGGGTCGCGAGGCGGCGACTGGCACCTGCTGTCCGCCGGTGCGTTCATCTCGATGATCGTGCCGATGATCGTGTTCCTCAGCCTCCAGCGGTTCTTCGTCCGCGGCCTGCTGGCCGGCTCGGTCAAGGGCTGACCGCCGCCGCACCGCACCGGCATGCCTGGGCTACCGTCCGGGCGTCGGGATCCTGACCGGGTCCCGGCGCCCGGACGTCGCCGTGTCCGGGCCGGTCCGGTGCCCCGCGGGGCGAGGGGGTGACCCGTGCGCTCAGAGGGGACGAGCCGCGTGCCCGCACCCGCGCTGTTCGTCGCGTCGGGCCTGACCCAGTACGTCGGCGCGGCGATCGCGGTCGGGCTGTTCGCCGCGGTACCGGCCCCCACGGTGGCGTGGCTGCGGATCGTCGTCGCCGCCGTGGTCCTCGTGCTGTGGAGCCGGCCCTGGCGTACGCGCTGGGGCCGGCGCGACGTCGTCGCGGTGGCGCTGTTCGGGACCGTCCTCGCGGCGATGAACGTGTCGTTCTACGTGGCGATCGACCACCTGCCGCTCGGGACCGCGGTCGCGATCGAGTTCCTCGGCCCCGTCGCGGTCGCGGCGGTGACGGGCCGGGGCTGGCGCGAGCGGGTCGGCATCGCGCTCGCTGCGGCCGGCGTCGCGCTGCTCGCCGGGCTCACCCTGCAGGGCGGTGGGGGCCCGGGCGTGGTGGTCGGGCTGACCGCCATCGGGGTGTCGGCGGTGTGCTGGGCGGGCTACATCGTGCTGGGGCGCCGGGTCGCCGTCCGGGGCTCCGGGGTGGGCTCGCTGTCGCTCGCGATGGTCGCCGGGGCGCTGGTGTTCGCCCCGGCCCTCGCGCGCGACGCCGCTCCCGTGCTCGGCGACTGGCGGCTGGCGCTCGCGGTCGTCGGGGTCGGCGTGCTGTCCTCGGCGGTGCCGTACGCCATCGACCAGGTCGTCCTTCGCCGGGTCGGCGCGGCGACGTTCGCGGTGCTGCTCGCGATGCTGCCGGCGACCGCGGCCGTCGTCGGCGCGGTCGCGCTGCGGCAGTGGCCGCACGGACTGGAGGTGGTGGGCCTGCTGGCCGTGTCCGGCGCCATCGTGCTCACGTCGTCCCGGTCTGCGCCCCCGACCCACGCGCCGGACCCCGCAGCCGTCCCGTAGGCGGGAGCCGGACCAGCCCGTCGGCGTCCGGGAGCCGCCCGGTCCGGGAGCGTGGGTCCGGCGTCGGGGGTGCGGCGCGCCGCCGGCGCAGGCCGGGCCGGGTGCCACGGGGGTGGCGACCTGGCGTCAGAGGTACTGCCCCGGTGTCGGGCGGACGTCCGGGGCGTCCGCGCCAGGCCCGACGCCCTGCCCCGGATGACCACCGGGCGGTCCGGCGGTCGCACCGGGCGGCAGCGCGTGGCGCATCTGCGCGAGCTGCGCCTGGGAGGCCATCCGCTGCGCGACCAGCGCCGTCTGGATGCCGTGGAAGAGTCCCTCCAGCCAGCCGACCAGCTGCGCGTGCGCGACCCGGAGCTCCGCGTCCGAGGGCGGACCGTCGCCGCCGAGGGGGAGCGTGATGCGCCGCAGCTCCGCGACGAGCTCCGGCGAGAGGCCGTCCTCCAGCTCGCGGACCGACCGGGCGTGGACCTCGGCCAGTCGGGTCCGGGCCGCCTCGTCGAGCGGGGCGCTGCGGACCTCCTCGAGCAGCTGCTTGACCATCGTGCCGATCCGCATCACCTTGGTCGGCTGGTCGACCAGCGCGCCCGCGTCCTCGCCCGCCGTGCCGATGCTGTGATCGGCTCGCGGGCCCGCCGCCTCGTCCACGGGGCGCCCGTCGGCGCCCACGACGACGATCCGCGGGGTTCCGTCCGCGCCGGCGAGCCCGAGGGCGGGGTCGGGAGCGGTCGGCTCGGGAGCGGGGGTCTGGACATCCGCCCATCATCACCCGCGGGGCGGTGGGCCGCAGGGGAGGTGCGCGCTCACGGGACGAGGAGCAGCTTGCCGAACACCTCACCGGAGTCGAGCAGACGGTGGGCGTCCGCGGCGCGGTCGAGCGGCACCCGTGCGTGCACGAGCGGCCGGACGCGCCCGTCGGCGACCATGGGCCACACGTGTGCACGCACTGCGGCCACCAGGTCCGTCTTCTGGGCGGCCGGACGCGAGCGCAGCGTCGTGCCCACCACCGCCGCCCGCTTGCTCATCAGGACGTTGAGGTCGATCTCGGCCCGGCGTCCACGCTGCAGGCCGATGACCACGAGCCGGCCCTCCGTGGCCAGCGACTCGAGGTTCGTCGCGAGCGCGCCGGCCCCCAGCACGTCCAGGACGACGTCGACCCCCCGGCCGCCGGTGGCGTCCCGGACGACGGCCGCGACGTCCTGCGTCCGGTAGTCGATGGCGACGGTCGCGCCGAGCCCGCGGCACCGCGCCGCGCGCTCCGCACCGCCGGCCGTGGTGAGCACGTGCGCGCCGAGCGCAGCGGCCAGCTGGATCGCGACCGAGCCGACGCCACCGGAGCCGCCGTGGATCAGGACGTGCTCGCCGGCCCGCAGGCGTCCCACGTCGACGAGGTTGGACCAGGCCGTGCAGACGGCCTCGGGCAGCGCTGCCCCGTCGACGAGGTCCACGCCGTCCGGCAGCGGCAGCAGGTGCCCCGCGTCGACCGCCACCTGCTCGGCGTAGCCCCCGCCGCCCAGCAGCGCGCAGGCCGCATCGCCCACGGCCCAGCCGACGACGTCGTCGCCCATGGCCACGACGGTGCCGGACACCTCCAGCCCCGGCCAGGGCGGTGCGCCGGGAGGGGACGGGTAGTGCCCGGCCCGCTCCAGGAGGTCGGCGCGGTTCACCCCCGCGGCGGCGACCGCCAGGACGACCTGGTCCGGTCCGGGCACTGGATCGGGGACGTCGGTCACGACGAGGGCGTCGGGCCCACCGGGCTCGGGGACGGTGACTGCGCGCACGGGGACGACCCTAGGACGCACGTGACGGCGCCGTCGCCCGGCGTGCACGACGCCGGCGGCGACCACCGGAGTGCGCCGCGCGCGGGCTGGCATGATGTCCCCGCACAGGAGGGCTGTCTGAGCGGCCGAAAGAGACGGTCTTGAAAACCGTTAGTGCGGTGACCCCGTACTCAAGGGTTCGAATCCCTTGCCCTCCGCCCATGCCGCGGTGCGCCCGGGCGAGCCGGACGCGACCATCCGCGCGTCCGGTCGGCCCGGTCCGCCGGTCCGCCTCAGGCCAGCGGGAAGTAGTACCGGGCGAGCATCGCGGCGGCCGCCTCCCGGGTGATGGTGGCGCTGGGCAGGAACGAGCCGTCGCCGTAGCCGTTGATCACCCCGGCCGCCCGCGCATGGACCACCGGGACGGCCAGCGGCCCGTCCGTGGCGACGTCGGTGAAGCCCGTCGCCGTGAGGGTGTCGGTGCCCGAGCGCGGGAACATGAACGCGGCGAACGCCTCCCGGCGGACGGGAGCCGACGGCCGGAACGTCCCGTCGGGATTGCCGGTCACCCGGCCGGTGCGGCTGAGCTCGTAGATCGCCCAGCAGAACGGGTGGTCGTCCGGGACGTCGACGTACGCCGAGCGGACGCCGTGCGCGGCGCACGTCCCGGGGCCGGTGGACTGCGCCCCCGGTGCGGCCCGATGGACCATGGCGGCCGCGGCCTCGCGGGTGATGGTGCCGCGGGGCCGGAAGGTGCCGTCGGTGTACCCCCCGGCGACGCCGACGGACCGCATCGCCGTGATCTCCGTGCGGAACGCGTTGTCGACGGTGTCGGTGAACGTCTGCGTGGGCGGGCGCGCCGTCACCGGGCTGTGCCGCGTGCGGCTCAGGTCGACGTCGGTCAGGAAGAACTGGTTGCGCGAGTCGGTCAGGTACCGGTCCAGCGTGGGGGAGTAGGTGCGGACGTAGACGGTGCCCGTCGCCGGGAAGAACCGCAGCAACCGGATGAAGCCGGCGTCGCCCACGATCGGGGCGCCGTCGGCGTGGACGTTCTGGTAGTTCGCGAGCATCCGGTACACCGGGAGGCCGGCCTCGCCGGTGGCGACCGACCGGCCCGTCACGCCCACGAGGTTCCGCTCGTCCGAGCAGGGGGCGCCGACACCGTCGCAGTCGGCGACGTGGCCGTTGAGGGTGAACTGGACGTTCGGGCTGGACGCGATGAAGCCGCTCCATGTCCGGAAGCCGTCGAGGGTGCCGGCGATCGACGGCAGCGCGTTCGTGGACACCGATCCCGGCTCGCCGCGCAGCAGTCCGTCCGGGCCGATCAGGTCGTGGGTCAGCACGACGACGTGGTGGTCGGGGTGCTCGGCGGCGATCCGCGTGGCCCACGTGAGGTGCTCCGCGCGCGGACCGAACTGCAGCGCGATCACCAGGTAGTCGGTGCCGCCGGCGGTGAACGTGTGGAACGTGTTGGCCGTGCTGTCGGGGGAGAAGGAGCCGCCGAACGTCCGGCGGTTGAACCGTGCGGCGGGGAACGTGGTGGTGAACGGGACGTCGTCCGTCCGGCGCACGGTGGCCTGCGGCTCGCACACCGGGGCGTAGGCGATGAGGTCGTGGTTGCCGGGGGCGATCGCGTACGGGACGTCGGCGTCGTCCAGGACCTGCATCGCGGCGGACCCACGGGCCCACTGCGCCGGGTCGCAGAGGTCGTTCACCACGTCGCCCTCGTGCAGGACGAAGGCCACGTCCAGCCGGTCGGCGTTCGCGGCGATCCACGTCGTCTGCGCCGTGAACGTGTCCGTGCCGGCCCGGACGGACTCCTGGGTGTCGGGGACGACCACGAGGGTGAACGGGGCGGTGTCCGGCCGTGCGGGCGTCGAGATGGCTGGAGCGGCGTCGGCGGCGTCGAGGGGACTGACGGCGGCAGCGGGCGTGAGGGTCGTGGCCGCGGCGAGCCCCGCCGCCACGGCGGCGGTCGCGGTGCCACGCGCGACGCCCGCGACGGTGCGGCGCAGCGCACCGGTGATGACCACCACGGGGGTTCCCTCTCCACGACCCGCGCCGGCGACCGCGTGGGGAGCGGTGTGCCGGCGCCCGGCGGGACGTGGATGCGACCCGCCACCGCTGGTCTCCCAGCCGGCAAGACCGTCGATCGGACGTGGGACCCGTGCCGTGAGCCGTGGAGCGGGTCGGACCACCGGATCCGGTGCTTCAACCACCCGACCGGCTCACCGGCGCGGCCGCTGCCGCGCCTGGTGGGTGCGGCACCGCCCCGCGCCGGCCCGCCGAGGTCGGCCTCGGTCCGGGCCCCGCGAGGCGCCGATCGTCCGCAGGTCCGTGCCGTGCGATGAGGGGGAACGAGGGCTCGGGCCACTGCTAGATTCCACGGACCTGCGCCCAGCAGGGGCACGCCGGTGGGCCGGGAGGGTCGGGATGACCACGATTTCTGACGTGGCGGCGCGGGCCGGGGTCTCGACCGCGACCGTCTCCCGCGTGCTCAACGGGAAGGTCGTCCGGGAGGACCTGGCTGCGGCCGTCCGGCGCGCCGCCCAGGAGCTCGACTACTCCCCGAACCGGATCGCCCGGTCGCTGCGCAGGCAGGCGGGCGACGTCGTGGCGCTCATCCTCCCCGACATCGAGAACCCCTTCTACACCTCGCTGGCGCGGGGCGTCGAGGACGTCGCCCAGGAGGCGGGCTTCTCCGTCGTGCTGTGCAACAGCGACGACTCCCCCGAGAAGGAGGAGCGCTACCTCGTCATCGCCCAGAGCGAGAACATGGCCGGTGTCATCCTGGCCCCGGCCAGCAGCACGCCGAGCCTGACCCGGTTCAGGAGCCGCAGCCACGCCGTGGTGGTGGTCGACCGGCCGGTGGCCGACGACGTCGACCAGGTGACGTTCGACAACGTGGCGCTCGGGCTCAGTGCGACCGCCGAGCTCGTCAGCCGGGGCTTCCACCGGATCGCCTGCATCACGGGCCCGACGGTGACCCGGACGGCGAACGACCGCGCGGCAGGCTGGCGGCAGGCGCTGGGCGACGCCGGTCTCGACGCCCCGGACGACTACATCGTGCGGGCGAACTTCCGGGTGGACGGCGGCCGGCGGGCCATGGCGTCCCTGCTGGCGCTCGAGGTCCCCCCGGACGCCGTGGTGGCGACCAACAACCTCGTCGGGGTCGGGATGCTGCAGGTGCTCGCCGAGGCCTCGTCGCCGGAGCGCGAGCTCGGCGTGGCCGTCATCGGCGACCTCCCCTTCGTGACCTCCCGGCTGGACCACCTCACCCTGCTGCCGCTGCGTCCGCGGGAGATGGGACTGGCTGCCGCGCACATGCTGATGGAGCGGGTGCAGGGGAGCGCCGTGCCCGCCCGTCAGGTCGTCCAGCCCGTCGGAGGGATCACCTCCGCCGCGAGGGTCTTGCGCCAGTAATCGATTGCTGACAGGGTTGCCCCATGCGACGGCGCTGCTCCCTTGGCCTCGGCGTGGATGGTCGAGCGGCAGTGGCGTCGTCCCTCCCGACCGGCTCTCCCCGCCTGCGGTCGTCGGCGAGCGCGCGGTCCGGCTCGACCCCGGGCACGGCGGGACGGACGCGCGGAACCGACGGTGCCGGCCGCCGCCGCCGGGTCCCGCCCGGGATGCGCGTGCCGGACCCGCCCGTGGACGGGGCGTCCCCCACGTCGTCCGGCCGCACCCCCGACCCCTGTCCCGCAGCTCGCGCCGTCGCGCCCGCGCCCGCGCCCGCCCACCGTCAGCACAACGATGAAGGATCGCCATGACCGCCTATGCCATGCCCGCACCCGCATCCACCCCGACCGCGCCGGCCCGGACGGCCTACCTGGTCGCCAGCGGTGACCTGCGTGAGTCGGCCAACACGGCCGGCTGGCCGACCCAGGTGGAGCTCGAGCGCGTCGTCACGTCGGCCCTGGAGGAGAACGGCTGGACGGTCACCCGGGCCAACCCCGTGGACCCCGAGACGGGGCACGGCTTCATCAGCAGCCAGCGCATGGGGCTCGAGGTCTTCACGACCATCCCCGTGGATGCGCCCCTGATCGTCGCGGAGGCGGTCTGGCAGTACAGCCACCACGTCCTGGCCGGCCTCCGCACGCACCGGGGGCCGATCCTCACCGTCGCCAACTTCGCCGGGGACTGGCCCGGGCTCGTCGGGCTGCTGGGGCTCAACGCCGGGCTCACCAAGATGGGGACGCCGTACTCGACCATCTGGACCGTCGACGGGACGGACGAGTGGTTCAAGGAGGGTGTGCGGTCGTGGCTCGAGACCGGGACGATCGCCCACGACGACTCCCACGTCCGTGACCTCCCCGATCTCCCGGCGAGCCCCGAGAAGGAGCTGGGCCAGGCGCTCGCCGACCAGCTGCTGCGGGAGAAGGCCATCATCGGGATCTTCGACGAGGGCGCGATGGGGATGTACAACGCCATCATCGACGACGAGCTCCTCAACCCCATCGGGATCTACAAGGAGCGCCTGTCGCAGAGCGCGCTGTGGGCGGAGATGCAGCGGGTACCCGACGACGAGGCACGGGCCATCGGCCAGTGGCTCCGTGACGCAGGGATGACGTTCCGGCTGGGGACGGACGAGACCACGGAGCTCACCGAGGCGCAGCTCATGTGGCAGTACAAGATGTACGTCGCGGCCCTGCGCATGAGCGACGACTTCGGGCTGGACGCCGTGGGGATCCAGTACCAGCAGGGGCTCAAGGACCTCTCGCCGGCGTCCGACCTGGTCGAGGGCCTGCTCAACAACGTGGAGCGCCCCCCGGTGACCAGCCGGGACGGCGCCCGGGTCCTGTGGGAGGGCAAGGCGCTGCCCAACTTCAACGAGGTGGACGAGGGGGTCGCGGTCGACGCCGTCGTGACCAACCGCGTCTGGACCGCCATGGGGCTCGACCCCGCGACGACCCTGCACGACGTGCGGTGGGGCGAGGAGCACGACGGCCAGTTCGTGTGGGTGTACGAGATCTCCGGGTCCGTGCCGCCGTCCCACTTCGCCACCGGCTACGCCGAGGCGGTCGGCTGGCGGCAGCACCCCGTCTTCTTCCCCGCCGGGGGCAGCACCATCAACGGTGTGTCCAAGCCCGGGGAGATCGTGTGGTCACGCGTGTACATCGCCGAGGGGGTCCTCCACCTGGACATCGGCCGGGCGACGGTCGTCGCGCTCCCGGAGGAGGAGACCCGGCGCCGCAAGGAGGCGACCAACCCCGAGTGGCCGATCGCGCACGTGGTGCTGCACGGCATCACCCGGGACCAGTTCATGGCCCGCCACAAGTCCAACCACGCGCAGGTCGTGTACGCGCCCGACGCCGAGTCGGCGGACAGGGCGCTGGTCGCGAAGGCCGCACTGTTCGACCGTCTCGGTGTGGCGGTCCACCTGTGCGGCGACGTGGCCGTCTGAGCGCGCCGTGCACCTCACCCAGGTGGCGCAGGACGGCACGGTGCCCACGACCCCGCGCCCAGCGCCCGCTTGACAGCAGCATGCCTCGGTGCACTACCGTCCCACGCAGTCGAGAAATCGATTGCAGAGTCGCAATCCCTCGAAAGGTCTCGTCATGACCGTCACTGACGCTCCGGCCACTGCTGACACGCGTCCGTTGCTGGAGATGCGCGGCGTGGTCAAGCAGTACGGCGGCGTCAAGGCGCTCCGCGGGGTCGACCTCACCGTCGGTCGGGGTGAGGTGATGGCCCTGCTCGGCGAGAACGGTGCCGGCAAGTCGACCCTGATGAACGTCCTGTCGGGTGTCGTGCCGCTGGACGCGGGCACCGTGCGGATCGCCGGCGCGGAGGTCCACCTGGGCTCACCGGCCGCCGCCCAGGCGGCGGGCGTGGCGATGATCCACCAGGAGCTGGACCTCGTCCCGCAGGCCACGGTCGCCGAGAACCTCTTCCTCGGCCGCGAGCACCGCAGCCGGTGGCGGACCCTGGACCGCGGCCGGATGCGGCGGGAGTCCACGGAGCTCCTCGAGGGCCTCGGGATCGACCTGTCCCCCTCGCGCCAGGTCGGTGCGCTGCGGGTCGGCGAGCAGCAGATGGTCGCCATCGGCCGTGCGCTGAGCCTCGACGCGAGCATCCTCGTGATGGACGAGCCCACCTCCGCCCTGGCCGACGCCGAGGTCGAGCGGCTGTTCGCGATCATCCCATCCCTGCGGCGCCGGGGCGTCGCCGTCATCTTCATCTCCCACCGGATGGACGAGATCGCCGAGATCGCGGACCGGGCCACGGTGATGCGGGACGGGTCCAACGTGGGCACGGTCACGGTCGCCGAGACCGACCCGGCGGAGGTCATCCGGATGATGGTCGGCAAGCCCATCGACCAGCTGTTCCCGGACCGCGCCGCCGTGACGGACGTGCCGCGCCTGACGCTGCGGGGGGTGTCGGTCGACCAGCACCGGGCGTCCGGGGGCCGGACCGAGCCCAAGGACGTCGACCTCGTCGTCCACGCGGGCGAGATCGTGGGCCTGGCGGGCCTGCTCGGGTCCGGCCGTACCGAGCTGCTCGACGCGGTCTACGCGGTCCGGGGGCAGGTGCAGGGGACGGTCGAGCTCGACGGCGAGGCGGTGTCCCTCCGGTCGCCGCGGGACGCCATCGAGGCCGGGATCGGGTACGTGCCCGAGGACCGGCGGGTCGACGGGCTCGTCATGCAGGAGTCGGTCGGCGCCAACATCGTGCTCGCCGCCCTGGGCCAGCTGTCCGGCGGCGGGTGGCGTCGCCGTGGCCGCGAGCGTGCCGCCATCGACCGGTCGGTCAAGAACCTGCGCATCAAGACCGCCAACGCGGACGTGCGGGTCGGGACCCTCTCGGGCGGCAACCAGCAGAAGGTCGTGTTCGCGCGCCAGCTCCTGCGCGAGCCGCGTCTGCTGCTGCTCGACGAGCCGACCCGCGGGGTCGACATCGGCGCCAAGTCCGAGATCTACCGCCTGCTCAGCGAGCTCGCGGCCGACGGGATGGGCGTGCTCATGGCGTCCTCGGAGCTGCCCGAGCTGCTCGGGGTCTGCGACCGCATCGCGGTGATGCGGGCCGGCCGGATCGTCACGGTGCTCGACCGGAGCGCGGCGAGCGCGGAGGCCATCCTCGCAGCGGCGTCCATCGGCACCACCACCAGTACGTCCCACCCGAACCACGAAGAGGTCCCATGAGCACCCAACCGGGCACCCAGTCGGAACCGGCGACCACCACGCCCGCCGGGGCGGCTGCGTCGTCTCGACGCCGGTTCGTCCTGCCGGAGCGGTTCTTCCAGCTGCAGAGCTATGTGGCACTCCTGCTCGTCTTCGTCGCGGCGGTCGTCTTCTCCCCGCGCCGCGGTGGCGACGTGGTGTTCCTCAACCCCGAGAACCTGCTGAACATCCTGCGGGCGGTCTCGGAGATCGGGATCGTCGCGATCGGGATGACCTTCGTCATCCTCATCGGCGGCATCGACCTGTCCGTGGGTGCCGTCCTGGGACTGGCGGCCACGGGCGCGGCGACGCTGCTCGTCGTGGAGGACTGGGCCGTGCTGCCCACCGTCCTGTTCGTGCTCCTGATCGGCGCGGTGTTCGGTGCCAGCCAGGGGTACCTGTCGGCGCGGCTGGGGATCCAGTCCTTCATCGTC
>Ga0210040_10010148_pt1 | contig 10847 bp, 13 predicted proteins | sample CryGeyCG12114_NA_FD_185462 | JGI IMG/M metagenome (GOLD analysis project Ga0210040, IMG submission 185462) | Groundwater microbial communities from aquifer - Crystal Geyser CG19_WC_8/21/14_NA (SPAdes) (version 2) | ecosystem: Environmental > Aquatic > Deep subsurface > Groundwater | place: USA... | reverse complement strand
ATATAGGCCCCCATCACCGATGTAGAGATCTGTAAGATCTCTGTAGCAGGGAGGGGCCTCTTTCCTCTGTCGTAGATCCTTGCTCCTGTCGTACGAAGGTAGAGCCTCCCCCTCTTTATTTCTATCCTCGCATCAAACTTCTTCATCCAGGGCAGTCCTAGGATCAGGTCGTAGCCTAGCTGGTCAGGGAGTACGTAGAAGAAGGCTCCTTCTTCTGAATGGGTCTCAATATCCATGCGTGTTCGTACAATCTGGGTGATGTACTTCGTCTTCCCCGTCACGCCACGTACGGGTTTCGGCTCGATGTTAACCGTAGGCAGTTTGTGCCTTCGTACGAACCGTTCGCTAATAACGCCATAGCTTAAACAGCCGCTATCGATCAACGTACGAGCTGTTACAGTGTGGTGTAAGAGAGCTTGGACTACAAATGGGTGAGTGTTTATATGTGTGCGTTCAAAGTGGAACCAATCAAACAAGTATTTCGATTCTACCTGGCTACCTCGTACACGACTTCGTACGAGGCCTACTCTTTTCCCGAGTCGTCGCTAGAGTCTGTTATCTCATCCTTTCCGGGTTTTACGGCTACTACTCGCGTCGTGCGAGGGTGGGCTGCAGGGAGGAGCTGGCATTGTCGTACGGCGTGATCCTTCGTTCCGTATCTAAAGCAGAGGTTCTCCGACTTCCTCCTACGAATCTCTTCTTCTAAAACCCATTCTACACGTCGGCCCGTTCCTCGGTCCCCATTCCGGTTAGTCGAACGAAGGGCGGCGATTTCTGTGCGCAGTGCCGCGATCGCTGTGGCAGTGGACTCCCAGTCCATCTTATTAGGGTCTGTCGTACGAGAATGGGGTTGGGGGGTGGTATAGTGGTCGGGTTTCCTTCCACGTCTGCTGATCTTTGAGATTCTCCTCTGCTGGTGTTTAATCCGTTGAAGCTGGTTGCAGAATCCTTCGTAGGAAACTGAAGGCTCGGCTCCAATCATTCCTTGGAGGATCTGCTAGTTGATCGCAGTTTCAAGGACTGCTTTCTTCTAATCGTCTGCCTATAGCAGGCCTCCTGCATCTGATAGCGCTTCGTCGAATTCACCGAGGAATTCTCGGAAGTCCTTCGAGCCCTGCTTCATCGTGTTAACTCGTACGAGGGCCTTGGTCTTCGCGTCCGGGTCTCCAAACGCTTTGTCTAGGGCCTCGTAGAAGTCGTTCGTACGAAGAGGTTGTCCTCTATCTTGCTTTGCCAAGAGCCAGGGCAGCATCCGCTGGCTCGCTTTTCCACGCAGGCGACTAAACGCGTATAGAACCCTCTCTTCTTCATCTGGGAGGCATGCTCCATCGATAGTGAACTTCGTACGAAGGTTGACTCGGAAGGGGCGGTAATTTCGTAGGTCTTCTCCAGTGAAGGGTTCGACGTCTGGATGGCGTGCACGTGGACGCGACAGCGCGGTCGTAGGTAGTAGTAGTATAGCTATCTGAGTGGTCGTTTGCGGTATCGTAATTGGTCTTCCCGTAGCGGATCTCGTACGGAAGCCTTCAAGTTCTATACGGAGGAGTTCCATCTCCTCCTAATGGTTCCGCTGGATTCGTATTTACTCGTTTCGCGATGCTTCGAGTGCCGTGCGAATTAATTGGAACTCGTTCTGGATTTGGGCTAAAGCGTTCGTAGACTCCACCTCGGCAATATTGTCGCTAGTATTCATTCCTAACTTCGTACGAGAGGTCTCCTCTCAGCTTAGAAAGAAGATCGAAACCTAATGTAAGGGGAAAGCCCCGGTTTACTACCTAAGGATGCCCTATGTAACAAGAAGGTTTCGATAGGGAGAAGAGAGAGTTCTCTTCTTCGTACGAAGAGAACAAAGAGGGGTGCGAGGCCTAAGCGCGAAGCGGTGCGGGCCGAGCTTCCAGCCCTAGGTCTCCAGATATTCCATCGTTAGGAGACCCCGTAACAAAGGTAAAATTAAAGGAAGTAAAAGAGTAAGAATAAAAAGAAGGAAAAGAAAAGAAATATTATAGTTAAAGTAAAAATTATAATAAGAAAAAAGGTAAGTAATAACTAGGGTTAAGATAGTAATAAAAAATAGAAAAAGTAAGAGAAAGAATAAAGATATTAATAAGATAGAGGTAGAATTACACTCCAAATAGATTAATAGTAGTACGACACACTCTCCACGCCACAGCTAACCCTGGGACAGATATTTACGGCCCAAGAAGCTCAAGGCATTCGGCTTGCTCCAGGACGGTGGTCTGCGAGCGAACAACCCCATCGAAGCCGGTCTCTGGGAGCTCGACTCGATCTGGCCTGGCCACGCCCGCCCGGGGCTCGTGCTGTCCATCGGCACCGGCTGCCAGGGCGCTCCCGCCCACGAACTGGGCCACGATGACCGTGGTTTCTGGTGGAACAGGTTTATGCCTCGCATCGTCCGCGCCTTCTTGTCGTCGCCCTGTCTACACGGGCAAAACAGCTGGACCGCCCTGCTCAACCGACTAGATCCGGGGACGCGGGACGACTTCTTTCGTCCGAACCTCGAGTTCGACGGAGAAGAACCCGCGCTGGACGACGTCACGCAGGTGCCCTGGTTGTGCGACCTGGCTGGGGCGTACACACTCAAGCTGGAAGCGTACCGCGACCCGATCTGGGCCTCGGCCTTTCTCTACGAGCTGGTCGAACCACCGACGTTCGATCACGGCCACTACACCTGCCAGGGTATTATCTACTGTAGCTTTGCCGATGCGCGGCCACTACTGCACGCGATCAGACGTGCATACACTAGACCCGAGATCATGCTCGACTCGAAGACGCTGTCGCGCTTGGATGTCGATGATGTTTATTGTCCGGGGTGCGACTTTTTCCAGCTGCGGACCAGCTTCGAGGTACGCCATCTAGACGCGAACATCGATCTGCGCATTGCTTTCCAGGACGGAGCACGCCGGCACATCTCGACCTTTCCCAACACGATGCAGTGGATCGTGGACCAGCAGACGCGAGATGGGCGGTTGGGGTCGTGGTACTCGGTCGCGCACTGTCTCTGTTCGAGGCCGACCCGCAAGCGGCGTGCTTCGCGGTTAGAAGGCCGTGGGCCCGGACGAGGGTCGAAGAGACGCAAACAGTAGTTGTGGTATCCCGAATGTTAGACTTGAGTCATGGCGTCACTATGCATCATCCACATAGCCTGTACAAAGTGGTTATCGTGGACTTCAGTAGCTATGGTAAAAAGCAACGTAGTACTGGAACCAGATACTGGCAATGCGCTTCCGCTCTTGACCTCAGGGCTTTGATATAAATGTGCACGAAAGTACTCGAAGGCGACCGCGCACCAAGTCTACCATGAAGTGCCTGTAACCGAAGTGCTGTTGATGCTACAGTATCACGTTGAGCTGAGTACGGCACAACTACCCATATACCCCCACACGATCGAAGAGGAGGAGCCAGCTGCCGGAAATGCGGCTTCTGCAAGGGAACACTATAAGAGAGCATCGTCCGTATCTTCGGACATGCGACCGATGCGACCGATATGGCAGACCATTACCATCGAATGCAATGTCTGCTACAACCATCCACTCGATGTGACACTCGAAGAGACCAACGGACATGAACAACGTTCTTACTATACTGCATGCGCTGCACGTGCTAGGAGAGGAGGAACGTACTCTCATTCATTCTATGTAGTCTCTCTTCCAGTTGCGGATCGCCGACATCAACCAGGGTCAAACGCTAGAAGTCCTGTGGTTTCCGAGCGACTTCGACATGCCTCCAGGTACACTATTCATCATCCACCCTTGCGTCATGCCCAAGTAAACCACTAGGACAACCATACCGTAACAGTAAAGCAATGCCGCCTGCAGTACACTGCTGAGGAGAAGACACGCTGGTGGCAGTCGATCAAAGCAGCGCACGTCAAACACGGTGGACAGGAGATAGTAAGCCTGGTGCGTTGCGCGTCAGCTTCGGTGGTGCGACCAAGTCCATAACAGCATGGGCAACGGGACACGTTGTACCCCTTGCTCAGGACAATGAGCCACACTTCAGTCGAAGCTTCCTGTCCAGGCGCTCGAACGGTACACACGACCTCGTGAATGCTTGGACACAACCGTGTTCAGCATCCCAAAGATCCCCGAGATCTCAGATACTATGTTCCTCCCGTAGACAATCCCAGCCTCAGCTCTCCCAGCTCGCACTTGTCCGGCTTGGACGGTCCAGCCCAGCTCGCTCGACGGCGAAGTGGACGAGTCGGTATGCCAGCTGTACGCAGACACGTCGTTGCATCTACTTCGTTCACGGTGTCGCGCAGGAGTTGGTCGAGCAGAAGGGCAAGTCCCACCAGGGGGACCGTGCTAGACACCCCCATCGCCGTCTGCTCGGGGTCGTCGATACCGGTCAGGAGCCGAACCTGCTGCCTCAGTCGTAGCACGTGCTGGATATTCTGCTTCAGCGCGAAGGTGGCCACGCCCTCCGGTGGTGGTTGAGCTTCGCACCGCACGTTTCGAAAGACGCAACCAACACACGCTGTGGAACTGCCAGGAGGGGGGTTCTGCGGAGTTAGACACATCCAGCAGTCCTTGACTCGTGACTCCATGTAGTTGTACTGCTCGAGGATGTGCAACTTGCGATATGTGATCACCTCATCTGTCCACCATTAGCATCGGCCATACCTGTCAGATGTGTGAGCGTACCGTGATAGCAGGAGAAGCTCTGTCGGAGCCACGGAAGCGACATCAGCGTCCGGAGGCCGACAGTGACAGGAGACGAGAGGAACTGACCTGCCACGTGCAGGAGTTGTGCGTTCGAAAGCTTCCTGTACCTCGACCAATCCAACGCCACCACAAAGGGGACGAGCTCGTGGTGACAGGCGTTCTCGAGCCACACCAGGCGCTGCCCGTCTTCCACCATGCGTTCCACCAGGTCTACCTTGGGCTCTGTCAGTGACCCGAAGCACGACGTGGCAAACGATCGAACATCGGACGCACCGGGACTGGCCGACCAGTGGTGGAAGTGGATCGCCGTATGGCGGGCGGCATGAACGGCTCGCACGAGTTGCGCGGGACACGTCAACCTGAGCATGGAGAGCTGAGAGTAGTCACGCACGCGAAGGTCGGTTGTGTGGAGTAGGGGCCGCGAGAGATGGAGCTCGTGTGGTTGAGCGATGAAGAGGTGCGCACAGACGTGAAAGACGCTGATGAGGCACTCGAGCGTTAGCGCAGGAGGCGTGTCCCCGTGGACTCGATCGAGGTCTTGTGGGGCCATCCTCGACACCGTTGGTACTGTCCAGATGTCTCGAGCCTCACTAGCATCGACGATTGCGGACATGAACATGCCTACAAGTGATGAAGTCGAAGCGAGCGAGCCTGACGAGGGCTTTGTATATGCCGCAGCACTGGCCACACTGACCCTAGGTATGTTGACCGCTCCACGGCCACCCATCCACACAATCGGGTGGTGTCGCGGTTGTCCTACCACGCACCTGTTGGGCTTCAGCCCATTCTCTTTCTCCCAGCATGTTGCTGGTTGCCTGGCCTTGATGGGAAGGAGAGCTGGCTCAACCGGCCATCAGGTGGCATCTGCTGACACGACGAACCCATCGCTCGACGTCCTGGCCATCAAGACTCTGGTGAGGAGGTGTCGCGAACGGAGTGCGTCGCTTCGAAAACGCTATCGACGACTTAAGGTGGACGAAGAGGAACGGACGCAGGCACCACTGACGATCGAAGAACAGACCTCCGAGCTTGATCTTGTGGTTGCTTCTTGTCCATTGTGCAGTAGATGAGCAATGGATGAGGGCCACTAGGATGGATGGTTCGCAGTCTGGCAGTGAGACTCTGCTCGAAGTCCCGCGGGTACTGTCCACGCAATGGGTGCGCCAGCCAGCCACGTGACTGGAGGAGATGTGTGGTGTACCTGTGCTGGTGACTCAATAGGCTGGGGCTTTATTGATACTGTACGTACTGTACTGTACCAGCACCAGCACCAGCAGGTGCAGTTTAGAGGGCCTTTGCGCCCGTTCTGTAGACATGTGCGGAAGTCGTGCTTTGACCTGACCAACGTCGTGTTCTACCTCGGCACATCGAGATTTTGCTCTGTAGGCAGCTACGACGGATGCTGGCAGCTCCGCATTCGACCTTTCGTTCGTCCTTGCCACCAACGCATCAGAGTCGCTGTAATATCAACTCATGCATCATCCTCGGCTGCGTAAGGCAAAGAAACATATGATCCGCTGGAAGCCGCAGTTTGGCCGTAGCTTGGCCGCAGTACCCGCCAGTCCGTCTGAAACACACCAGTGGTGATCATCGACAAGGGAGATGCCCACCAACAATGAAGCGATGGCAGTGATACGGTAGAACCAGGACAAGTGGCTGCTACCACGTGGAAAGACTGCTCGATCCCCACATGTACTGCATCTACTCGTAGGGTCGCAAGGTGCCTTCTGACGAGACTGTTCGTATCTTCCATGCTGAGTTCCTGCCACCGGAACATGCAGCTACACCGCATGCAACCACCACCACATGTCAAGGTCGTCGAGCCGCTTCACTACTGCATCAGAAACCGTGGTTGGGTAGGAAATGGTCATTAGTCGGAGCGACTACATACTGGGTCTAGCCTCGGCAAGTACGCACTGCAGCAGGTCTCTGCCTGTCAGGCTACTGGACGGTGCGACCCGCGGATCATGCTACATACAGTAGCGTCAGACTATCCACGTTGAGCCGTAGATATAGATTCGTAGACCTTTTTTAGGCCGTCGGTAGACAGCGACGCAGTTCCGTGGAGTCCAACTTCACTAAAAATAGTAGAGGAGGACCTCGCCGGTGCTGCTTTACAGTCAGCATCGTAATCGTCTGAATGTCCATTTTAGGCAATTATCTATACCAACAAAATACTGACACCACAGGCGACAGCGAGCTCAGATCGCCGAATCTGATATCACATATTCTTAGCAGCAAAACGAGTCAAAATCACATCGCCAGTGGAGTCAAAAAGAGTCAAAATACACTATTCTACAGTGGGCATGGTCTCCAAGCCTTGTGGAGGTCTCCTGCGCCGAGAATGCGCTAAGAGATGCAGAGCAATTAACGATGCAACAACCTCCCTACTGAGTTGTACACATCGAAGCCGTGGAAGTACAGCGAGGGAACAAAGCAGCTAAAGTTCGTTCCTTTTCTCTTGAGGGTGAACTGGGGAGGAAATCGTGGGATGAGGGTGTGGAACAGGCGCCTGCAGGGATGAGGTTCGAGCCGTTGTGTTGAATGCGCCTCATGCACAAAATCCTCACCGTAATTTGCTGGGTTACAGTTATCTGGTCCCTCTTGTGCCAGCCTCCACACGTTTGGGACGAGCTATCGCGATCCGGAATTCTCCTATCCCAATGGTATGCAAACCCGGCGACCCTAGTGGCTCAGTTCTTTACCCCATGTCAGCCTAATTTCAACCCCACACGGCTGGATGTGGGGGTGAAATGCCGTCCTAGCCGTGCCTTGCCTATCCTGTGGAGATCGGTCGACAGTCAAGAGTAGTATGCCAATGCGTATGTAGGGTTATAAAAGCTACGAAAAGCATTCTTCTTGACCAGCGTCCACCATTCCTGAACTCAGTCTGACTTTGTGAAAGCCTAATTAAGCTACATGATTGCCTGACATGGCAGCGCTCACCACCAGTGATGTTAAACCAAAGGATTTTGTAGAAGCACATATCGAGTTGACAGAAGACAACGACCCTAAAGCACACGGTGAGCCAGACCTCGACGCCGGCGAGCTTAAGCGATTATGGCGAAAGATCGACGTACGACTGATACCGATCATGGCGGTTGTCTACTCATTTTCCGTCATTGACCGTATCAACATCGGTCAGGTATGTTGCTTACCAAGTACTCCCAACTTATCCTGCTGTAGCCTAACACTGCGCAGGCAAGAGTGGTCGGGATGTCCACAGACTTGAAGATGACGGGAAACAACTCCTATTCGATTGCGCTACTTGTCTTCTTCCCAGCTTACATGGTGTATGTATGCCCACGATGAAGGCTGGCTACTCGACTGACTGCCACAGCGCTGAGCTCCCTGGCAATATGGCACTCGTCAAGTTCGGGGTTGCTGGGACTCTTGCGTTCCTCATGCTTGGGATAGGCGTGTCGACCATTGCCGAAGGCCAAGTCCAATCCTGGCAAGTTCTCGTCTTTTGTCGCGTGCTGGTAGGCATCTTCGAAGCCAGCATCTTTCCGGCGAACGTATACCTCATCTCGAGCTGGTACGTGCGGTACAAGGCTCATCAAAAGCTCGCCTTGATGTATAGCATCGGCTTGGTTGCGAGCGCCTTCGCAGGTGTCCTGGCCTATGCATTGGCACTGCTTCAGGGCCGCAATGGGTGGAACGGTTGGCGTTGGATTTTCACCGTAAGTCGCTCAGAGGCACAAATGAACCATGTTGATAACGTGGTAGATCGAAGGAACAATAACCGCCGCTTTCGCCATACCCACATATTTCTTCGTCGTCGACTTCCCCGATCGCGCCAAATTCCTAAAGCCGAGCGAGAAGGAAGCCGTCATGCGGACCCTCAATGCTGATAGAGGAGATGCTACAACCACAGCGATCACGTGGAAGAACCTGAAAGACCTGAAGGGTCAGTTCTTGCCTGGCTACCCTCTCGATCTCTACTGACACTCCGGACAGATTGGACGATCTGGCTGTGTACATTCATGTACATGTGTAACGTGTGCATGGTCTACGGCCTAGCCTTCTTCGTCCCTACCATTTTAGTCGTGAGTACTCTTCCCCTTTCCGCGATCGCATCCCAAACTCACCACCTGTATCAGAGCCTGGGGTACTCAGGTTTACAAGCCAACCTGCACAGCGCACCGCCATACATGGTCGCGGTCGGATTCCTCGCCATCAGCTCCTACGCCGCCGACAAGATGCAGCGTCGGCTCCCCATCATCATCATCCAAGCCTGCATCTCGATCCTCGGTCTCGCACGTACGTAGCACTGCTCCCCCATCCCCCCTCCATCTCCTTCCATCCATCCTCCCACTAACGCCTTCGCAGTAACCTCACAAACGACCCTCGCGCCACAAGCACGCTACGCGGGCATCTGCCTCTCCATCGCGGCCTGCCAATCCAACAACTCGGCGATCCTGATCTTCGGCCAAAACAATGTCATTGGCTCGGCGAAAATGTCCGTTGCCGCCGTGCTCAACATCGCCGGCGGCACCATCGGTGGGCTTCTCGGAAGCACCATCTACGTCGAGAAGGAGGCGCCAAAGTACCCGTCCGGCCTGGGCGCCACGATGGCGCTGCAGGTCTGTCTTTTGGGGAGTTGTGTGCTGGCTTGGGTGGTGTTTGGGCGCGCGAACCGGAGGGCGGATAGAGGGGAGGGGGACATTGTTAGCGAGTATCCAAGGTGGAGGTGGACTTTGTGAGTCGGAGAGGGAGACAACTGGAGGGGGGAGGGGGACCGAGTGAGATGAGGTCGGTCGACGGAAGAGGGGTGATACAGAGCCTTATTACTCTGTTTCCGGCGCAATCTTGGTGATCTTCGCACTTGGACGTCCGAGAAGAAGACTAGAGAAACCAGGCCGTCTTCGATGCTTTGATCTTGTTCGAAGCGTGATTCAGCGAGTCATGCAACACCTTAAGCCACATCTGCTTAGCTACGCAAGGACCAGGAAATGATCAGCAGTCTTGGGGAGCACGAACCGTGCCGTGTGTTTATGATTGTTCTTGGACTCCTCCAATTCAACGACCACACACGTAGCCGCCCGGTTTTGGCGTTATATACTAGAACAAAATGCTACAACTTCGCCGACCGCTTCGTCACAAGCTTTAACCGCGCATGGACATCCACCCCGCCTGCCTCCACCCCACCCAACCACTCCCTCAGCACATACTCGCCGCGCTCTCCCTTCTCCAGCACCGTCATCTCATCCCCCTCCTCCTGTATCGTCACCGCAGGCGTCCTCTCCAACTCCACTAACGGCTGCAGCGGGCCTTCCACCTCCTCCCAGCCCAGCACGGGCGTCACACACGCGTCCACATGATCAAAGACATCTCTCCACTCATCCCTCGTTTTCGTCGCGAACCTACTTGCGAAAAGCCTCTTCGTTTCCGGCCAGCGGCCGCGATCCCACTGCTCGCCGACCTGCGCTTCCTCCAGCCCTAGGCCCTGCAGAAGTTCCTTGAAGAACTGCGGCTCCTGCGATCCAACGGCGAGGAGGCCGCCGTGCTTACACTCGTAGACGTCGTAGAAGGGCGCGGCGCCGTCGAGCAGGTTCTCGCCGCGCGGACGGCGGAGATTCTCCGTCCGCCGCTGCTGGCGCATCATGGTGGCGAGGTAGGCGCTGCCGTCGACCATGTTTGCCGTGACGACTTGGCCGCGGCCGGAAACGGTGCGCTCGTGCAGCGCCAGGAGGATGCCCGTCACGCACACGAGCCCGCCACCGGCCATGTCGCCGAGGATGTTGGCGGGAGGCGACGGCAGCGTGCCTTTGCGTCCGATCACCGACATGATCCCGCTGACGGCCAGGTAGTTGATGTCGTGGCCCGCGCGGTCGGCGTAGATGGACGAGTGTGGACGGAACCCGTGCATGTGCGCGTAAATGAGGCGCGGGTTAAGGGCGAGCAGTGAGGTTGGGGAGAGGCCTAGACGTGCCATGACGCCCGGCCGGTACGGGTCGATGAGGACGTCGGCAGCACGGAGTAGAGAGAGGAAGACGCTCCGTGACGAAGACGATTTTAGGTCGATTACTAGGGAGCGTTTGTGTCGGATCATGGAGTCGGCGGGTCCGAAGGGGGCGGATGGCCGGTCAATGCGGACGACGTCGGCGCCATAGTCGGCGAGGATGAGGCTGTGGGTAAAAGGTTCAGTGGTTGTCGTGT
>Ga0210040_10010147_pt1 | contig 10847 bp, 9 predicted proteins | sample CryGeyCG12114_NA_FD_185462 | JGI IMG/M metagenome (GOLD analysis project Ga0210040, IMG submission 185462) | Groundwater microbial communities from aquifer - Crystal Geyser CG19_WC_8/21/14_NA (SPAdes) (version 2) | ecosystem: Environmental > Aquatic > Deep subsurface > Groundwater | place: USA... | reverse complement strand
TACGTCGCCTTCCGGGGCCACTTCTCCGACAGCCCGCGCGCGCTCTACGAGGAGCTGCGGGCCCGCGGGATCGACGCCACCCACACGTGGCTGTCCGCGCCGCACACGCAGGCGACCTTCCCCGACGACGTCGCGACGGTGACCTTCGGCAGCCCGGAGTCGATCGCCGCGCTCGAGGGCGCCGACCTGGTCATCTCCAACGACCACATCCCGCTGGACTGGGAGAAGCGGCCGGGCACCACCTACCTGCAGACCTGGCACGGCACGATGCTCAAGCGCATCCACAACGACGTGCTGTGGGCACCCGAGGGCCGGCTGGCCTACCTCGACCAGGACATCGCCCGCTGGGACCTGCTCCTCTCCCCCAACGCCGTCACCACCGACCGGCTGCGCAAGGCCTTCGGGTTCACCGGACCCATCCACGAGACCGGCCTGCCGCGCAACGACCTGCTGCACGGCCCGCAGCGGGACGAGGTGCGCGCCCGCGTGCGTGCCGACCTCGGCATCGGCGAGGACCAGACGGCCGTCCTCTACACGCCCACCTGGCGCGACGACCTGGTCTTCGCGGGCGAGGGCAGGACCTTCGAGTTCCCCATCGACCTGGACGCCTTCACCGAGCGCCTCGGCACCGACCACGTGCTGCTGCTCCGGCTGCACAACATGGTCATGGACCGGTTGGACCCCCCCGAGGGCTCCGTGGTCCGCGACGTCTGCGGCCACCCCGACATCCGGGACCTGTACCTGGCCGCCGACGTGATGGTGACCGACTACTCCTCGACGATGTTCGACTTCGCCAACACCGGCCGGCCGATGGTTTTCTTCACCTACGACCTGGACCGGTACCGGGACGAGCTGAGAGGCTTCTACTTCGACCTGGAGGAGGTCGCCCCGGGGCCGCTCGTGCGCACCAGCGAGGAGCTGGTCGACGCGATCGCCGACATCGACCGGATCAGCGACCAGCACGCCGCGCGCTACGCGCACTTCCAGGAGCTGTTCACCCACCTCGAGGACGGCGCCGCGACCCGGCGGGTCCTCGATCTCATCCTCCCGGCCGCAACCGCGTCCGGGCAGACCAGTACGACCGAGGGAGATGATGCTGGTGCGCAACGGTGACCGCGTACTCAACCCCGTGCGACGGGGCACGGCACCCCTCCCGACGCGAACCACCGGCCGGCCGAGCGAGGGCCAGTCGGTGCAGGTGATCATCCTGGCCGCCGGCATGGGCACCCGCCTGGGCCGCCAGGACCCCAAGCCGCTGACCCAGCTCCGCGACGGCCGCAGCATCCTGCAGCGCCAGCTGGACGGCCTGCGCGCCGTCCTGGGCGACGACGTCTGCGTCACCGTCGTCGTCGGCTACCGCAGCAAGCGGATCATGAAGGCCGCGCCGGACCTGCTGTTCGCCTACAACCCGGACTTCGCCGTGACCAACACGTCCAAGAGCCTGCTGCGCGGGCTGCGCACCACCCGCGAGGGCGGCGTCCTGTGGCTCAACGGCGACGTGGTCTTCGACCCGGCCGTCGTCGAGCTGGCGCTGCCGACCATCGCCGCCGACGAGAGCTTCGTGTGCGTGGACACCAACACCGTCGCCGACGAGGAGGTCAAGTACACCCTCGACGCCGACGGCTACGTGCAGGCGCTGTCGAAGACCGTCGTCGGCGGACTGGGCGAGGCCGTCGGCATCAACTACGTGTCCTCGGCCGACAAGGCGACGCTGATCGACCACCTGACCGCCTGCGGCGACCAGGACTACTTCGAGCGGGGCATCGAGACCGCGATCGCGACCGAGGGGCTGCGCGTCCGCCCGGTCGACATCTCGCAGTACAGCGCGGTCGAGGTGGACTTCGAGACCGACCTCGCGCGCGCCAACTCGCTGTTCTCCGTCCCGAAGACCACCGTCGCCGACGTCGGCTGACATCCGGCCGGCCGGGACGAGCTCCCGGCCGGCCGCACGCGGCCGGTCAGCCGACGACGACCCCGAGGTCCGCGGCGATGTCGCGGGAGGTGTTCTCCGCGTCGAAGGCCACGTGCGCCGCGTCGTCGGTCCCGTACAGCAGCAGCAGGGCGGAGTGGGCCCGGCCGTCGTCCTCCGCCAGCGGGACACCCGCCGAGAGCTGGGCCTGCTCGATGGCGTCCTGGTCGCCGGTCAGACCGACGAAGCGCACAGGCAGGTCGGCGTCGAACTGGCCCAGGTACTCCCCCAGCACCTCCGGGGTGTCCGTGGCCGGGTCGGTGGTCACGAACACGACCTGCACCTCCTCGGCGACCGCCGGGTCCACGGTGCGCAGCGCCACCGCCACGTCGGCCATCGTCGTCGGGCAGATGTCCGGGCAGTCGGTGTAGCCGAAGAACAGAAGGGTCGGCCGCCCCGCCGTCTGCGACGTGAAGTCGTAGGACGCGCCGGTGGCATCGGTCAGGGTGAACGACGGCCGCCGGTAGGGCTCGGCCAGGTCGAACCCGGCGTAGACGTCGTCCGGCCCCTCGACGGTGGCCACTCCCCCGGTGTGGTCGTGCTCCTCCGGGTCCGACCCCTCGCACCCCGCGAGCGCCATCCCGGCGGTGAGTGCCAGGACCGGCAGGGTCGCTCGTGTTCGGCTACGCAGTCCTCGGCTCACGGAGCCACGGTACGACGGCGCGCGCTCAGCCCGAGCGCGAGACCGCCGAGCCCGGCGAGAAGGCCGAGCACGGCGACGACCAGCGCCGTCGTGGCCAGGCCGGACCCGTCGTCGTCCCCGGCCTCGGCCGTGGTGCCGGTCGCTGCACCGTCGCTCGCCGTCTCTCCCGACGTGCTCCCGGTCAGCGACAGCACCGGCGCAGGCCGCTCGGGCTCGGGCTGGCCGTCGACGGTCGGCTCGATCCACGCCGCCTCGGTGCCGTCGCTGTAGGTCTGCACCGCCGGGAAGGAGAGCGCGTCGACGTCGTCGGGGAAGGCTCCCCCGGACAGGGCGAACTCCTGGAACTGCCCCGGAGCGATGCCGCCGCCGTCCTGCGCCCGGAACTCGACGACCGAGACGTAGCTGGTGATCTCCTGGCCGTGCACCTCCGTGGGCTCGGGGAGCTCGGAGGTGGTCGTGACGACCGTCCACCCCGGGACCGGCTGCGCGCGCAGCGAAGCCAGGGCCGAGTCCTCGGGGACCTGGATGCGCAGCGCGACGGTGCTGGCCGTGTCGCTCTCGTTGGGGACGCGGAAGGTGAGCTTGCCGTAGCCCCCCGGCGCGGCGTCGGCGCTGGAGACCGTCACGTGGGCGGACGCCGTCGACGCGACGGTCACCGACGCGGTGAGCGCCGCGGTGGTGGTGGCCAGGACGACGGCGGCCCGGGAGCGGGCACGGAACTGGGACATGGAACTCCTCGTGTGGGTGGGATCAGCCGTCGGTGCGCCGGTCAGCGCACCGCGAAGGTGGTGGAGGCCGTGGTGGCGGTGAACTCGTCGAGTCGGACGGTGACGGTGAGCCGCCAGGTGCCGGCCGTGGGGATGGCCATGTCCTGGGCGACGTAGCGGCCCGGTCCGGCGCCGGCGATCTCGACGTCGAGCGGACCGATCTCCTGCTGCTCCTCGACGAGCGCGACGCGGATCTGCTCGGGCTGGGTGGCGCGGCCGTCGTCGTCGTAGAGGTAGAGCTGGAGGGTGTTGGTCCCCGCCTGCGCGGGCGCCACGGTCACCTGGACACTGCCCGCGCTCCCCGACGAACCCTCCAGCGACATCGTCACGTCGACCGGGTCCCCGTGGATCGCCTGCGCCGGCGGGGTGCCGACGAGGACCGCGGAGACCAGGACGATCGCGGCACCGAGCACGGCCTCGACGATCAGCGACCGGCGCAGCGAGGGCAGCTGGTCCCGGGCGCTGTCCGACTGCATCCGGCTCCGGGCGGCCACCTGCTCGTCCTCGTCGGGGTCCGGCTGCCCCGGCGCCGGAGCGGCGAAGGCGTGCGCCGTGACGCGGGCACGACGCCCCGCCGGCGCCCGCCGCACCCCCAGCCGCTGCTGGACCCACACGCGGGAGACCCCGGCCGCCGCGAGGACGACCACGAAGAAGGTCAGCTTGGCCATGAGCAGCCGGCCGTAGAGGGTGTCGACCAGCGCCGTGGGCGAGCCGAGCTCGCGCACGCTCTGCAGGATGCCGGTGACGACGAGGGCCGCCACGGCGACGAAGGCGACCCGGGAGAACCGGCGCAGGGCGTCGGCGAACCCGGTGTCCTCCTCGAAGGGCCGGAGCACGACCAGGAGCAACGCCACCAGGCCGCCCAGCCACACGGCCATGGCCGCGACGTGCACGGCGGTGACCCCGATCGCCAGCGCGGGCCACGACCCCGCCACCGCGTGGCCCGTGGCTGCCGTCGCCAGGGCCAGGCCCGTGGCGGACATCCCGGCAGCCGCCAGCTGCGGCACCTCCGGCGGACCCTCGCGGCGCCACGCCGGTCGGAGCGCGACCAGCAGGGTCAGGGCGAGGACGGCCCGGGCGAGGAGCGCCCACCCGGCGGTGGAGGCCGCGGTGGCCGAGATCAGGGACGGATCCAGCAGCGACCCGAAGCCGGACCCCGCCGCGTAGGGCCCCTGGAGCAGGAACAGCAGCACCGCCGTTCCCGCCGCCGTACCCGCGCCCCAGGTGCTCAGGGCCCGCAGCCGGCGGGACGACCACCCGTCGGGGAGGCAGAGCAGCACCAGCACGGGCACACCGACGGCGAACGCGATGCCGCCGAACCCGACCGCGCGCACCAGCTGCTGCGCGCCCTCCACCAGCCGGTCCGCGGTCGGGCCGTCCGCCGGGGCGGGCACGAGCTCGCCGTCGCCGATGACGAAGGAGAAGGCTCCCTGGACGGGATGGGAGTCGGCCGAGACGATGCGGTAGGTGACCAGGTAGCCGCCGTCGCCGAGGTCGGGCCGGAGCGGGATCGTGACCACGTCCCCCTCGACGGTGGCGTCGTCGGTGTCGGCCCGCTCGCCCTCGGCCGTCAGCACCCGGGCGTACCCGGCACCGAGCGACACCCCCTCGGTGAAGGTCAGCGTCACCTCCGTCGGCGCGCCCTCGAGCCGGGCGCTCTCGCCCGGCTCGGTCGAGACGAGCCCGGCGTGCGCGGCGGCGGGGCCGGCGAGCACGACACCGCCCAGGAGCCACGCGGCCAGCAGGAGGAGCAACGAGGCCGCGCGACGGCCACCGGGCAGCGTCACGCGACGACCTGCTGCCGCATGCGGGAGAGCAGGACGCGCGGGCCCCGGCGCCGGCTCCGGTTCCGGAAGGCCCCGGTCGACACCAGGACGACGCCGGCGACCAGGAGCAGGTGGGCCAGCGCGCGGTCGGCGTGCACGTGCCCGGCGCCGAGGTCGGCCAGGGTCACCGGCACGAGCAGCGCCGTGAAGGACAGGAGGAAGGGCAGGGCGCCGGCCGCCAGCCGGGGCGCCGCGGCGACCGCGAGGAAGGCCGCCGCCACGGCGAGGTTCCACGCACCGGTCTCGTGCGTCATGTGCGTCGGCGCGCTCATGGCCCCCGCACCCGTCACCAGCACCGGCCAGGCGATCCCGGCCTGTGCGACGCCGACCGCGAGGAGGGCGAGCCGCAGCCCGGTGTCCACCAGACGCCTGCGGGCGGCCGCAGCGGCCCCGGGGAGCTCCCGGGGCAGCGCGGCCAGGACCGCACCGGTGAGGTCGGGCACCGGCGGCGCGGGGGCGAGCCGCGCACGGCGGGTGGTCCGTTCGGCCTGGTCCGACCACGTCGCGCAGGCGGCGCAGCTGCCGAGGTGGTCGTCGAGCTCGCGAGCGGGCATCCCGAGGGGCTCGCCGTCGAGACGCGCGGAGATCGCCTCGCGGAAGACGTGGCAGGGCATGTGCTGCTGGTCGTCCGGACCCCCTCGGGAGTTCCCGAGAGGTGCGTCACACCTGATCCGGTGATCACCAGGCCACGGGCCCGAGGGGGTGCGGGAGGATGGGGGCATGGACGAGCTGGAGGGCCTGGTGGCCGACGCCGTCGCCGGCGATCCGCTCGCCGCCGCGGCGCTCGTCCGGGCCACCCAGTCAGACGTCTGGCGGCTGTGCGCCGCGCTCGGCGATCCGGGGACGGCCGACGACCTGGCACAGGAGACCTTCCTGCGCGCATTCGGCTCGCTGCACCGCTTCGAGGGCCGCTCGTCCGTGCGCACCTGGCTGCTGTCCATCGCCCGGCGGGTCTGCGCGGACGCCGTCCGGGCCCGGCGCCGTCGGCGGCTGACGCTGGTCCGCGACGACGTCGACCTGACCGCGGTGCCGGCCCCGGGCGGCGCGGACCCGGTGGGCGAGGGGGCTGGCGTGGCCGACCTGCTGGTCCGCATGGACCCCGACCGCCGCGAGGCCTTCGTGCTCACCCAGCTGCTGGGTCTGTCCTACGCCGAGGCCGCGGAGGTCGCCGGCTGCGCCGTCGGCACCATCCGGTCCCGCGTCGCGCGGGGCCGGGCCGACCTGATCGACTCGCTCACCGGCGTAGACGAGGACGACGACGAGGGCGACGTCGCGCGCAGGTGACCGCCAGGTGGACGGGAGGTGACATCCCGGCGACCTATGCTCCCCCGCGTGCCCTTCAGCCTGACGCCCAAGGACTCGACCTTCTACCCGCTGTTCACCGCCTCGGCGGAGAACCTGGTGGTGGCCACCGAGGTCCTGGGTGAGTTCGTCCACGACCACGCGCGCCGGGAGGAGCTGGCCGTCCGGCTGCGCGACCTGGAGCACGTCGGCGACCAGGCGACGCACGCGATCTTCCGGGCTCTGAACACCAGCTTCGTGACGCCGTTCGACCGCGAGGACATCTACTCCCTGGCCAGCAACCTCGACGACGTCATGGACTACGTCGAGGCGGCGGCCGACCTGGTGATCCTGACCGGCCTGGGCACGCTGCCGGCCGAGATGAGCCAGCAGGTCGCCCTCCTGCAGCGCTGCGCGCAGGTCACCGCCGAGGCGATGCCCCGGCTGAAGACGCTCAAGGACCTCTCCGACTACTGGATCGAGGTCAACCGGATCGAGAACGAGGCGGACAAGCTCTACCGGCGGCTGCTGTCCCGCCTCTACAGCGGCGAGTTCGACGCGCTGGAGATTCTCAAGCTCAAAGAGGTCGCCGACCAGCTGGAGGAGGCCGCCGACGCGTTCGAGCACCTCGCTAACGTGGTCGAGACGATCGCCGTCAAGGAGTCCTGACCCGATGGACTCCCTGATGGGCCTCTGCTGATGGACGCGGCCTTCATCGGTCTGCTCGTCATCATCCTGGTGGCCCTGGCCTTCGACTACACCAACGGCTTCCACGACGCCGCCAACGCCATCGCGGTGGCGGTGTCCACCAAAGCGCTGACACCTCGGGTCGCCCTGGCCCTGGCGGCGGTGATGAACCTCGTCGGGGCGCTGATCTCCACCGAGGTGGCCAAGACCGTCGGCGCCGGGATCATCGACCCACCCGAGGGCAACAACGGGCTGGAGATCGTCTTCGCCGCGCTGGTCGGGGCGATCGTCTGGAACCTCATCACCTGGTGGTACGGGCTGCCGTCCTCGTCGTCGCACGCCCTGATCGGCGGGCTCGTGGGTGCCGCGCTCGCCGCCGCCCACTCGGTGCAGTGGATGGGCATCCTCGACAAGGTCGTCATCCCGATGATCGTGTCGCCGCTGGTCGGCTTCGGGCTGGGCTACCTGTTCATGCTGGCCCTGCTGTGGACCTTCCGGCGGGCCAACGTCTCCAAGGCCAACCGCAACTTCCGGTACGCGCAGATCGTCAGCTCCGCGACCATGGCCCTGGGCCACGGCATGCAGGACGCCCAGAAGACGATGGGCATCATCACCCTGGCGCTGTTCACCGCCGGCGAGATCGACACCTTCGAGGTGCCCTTCTGGGTCGTGCTCGCCGCCGCCGGAGCGATCAGCGCCGGCACCTACGCCGGCGGTTTCCGCATCATGCGGACCCTCGGCCGCCGGATCATCCAGCTCACGCCGGCGGGCGGGTTCGCCGCGCAGACGGTGGCCTCCAGCGTCATGGTCACGACGGCGACGGTGTTCGCCGTCCCGGTGTCGACCACGCACATCACGACCACCTCGATCATGGGCGTGGGCTCCACGCGGCGGCTCTCGGCCGTCCGCTGGGGCGTGGCCGGCAACATCGTCGTCGCCTGGGTCGTCACCCTTCCGGCCGCTGCCGGCGTCGCCGCCCTGGCCTTCTTCCTCACCGACCTCGCGGTCGGCTAGAAAGCCCCCGTGGCCGGTCCCGGGAGTGCTGCTCCCTCGGGCCTCGCCCTGGGCACCGGCCCGGGACGGTGGCTGCTCACCGCCACGGTGCTCGCGACGGGCATGGCGTTCCTCGACGCCACCGCGGTGCAGGTCGCGCTGCCCACGATCGGCCGCGACCTGGGCGCCTCCCTGTCGGACCTGCAGTGGATCGTCACCGGCTACACGCTGCCGCTGGCCGCGCTGATCCTGCTCGGCGGCTCGCTCGGTGACCGCTACGGACGGCGGCGGGTCTTCCTCCTGGGCGTGGCCTGGTTCGTGACGGCGTCGCTGCTGTGCGGGCTCGCCCAGGCACCCGGCCAGCTGATCGCCGCGCGGGCGCTGCAGGGGGTCGGGGGCGCCCTGCTCAACCCCCGGCGGCCTGGCCCTCATCCAGTACTCGTTCCGCCCGGCCGACCGGGCGCCGGCCATCGGCGTGTGGTCGTCCCTGTCCGGGTCGCGGGGCTCGTCGGGCCGTTCCTGGGCGGCGCGCTCATCGACCTGGTCAGCTGGCGGCTGGTCTTCCTGCTCAACGTGCCCGTGGCCGTGGTCGTCGTCGTCGTGGTCGTCGTCGTCGTGGCCGGGCGGCACGTGCCGGAGAGCCGCGACCCCGGGCCGCACGGCCGCTTCGACGTCCCGGGGGCGGTCCTGGGCGCGGCCGCCCTCGGCGCGCTCACCTACGCCCTCATCACCGCCGGGCACCGCGGTGGCACCGCCGTCGTGGTCGCCGCAGCCGCGGCGGTGGCCACCGGTGCGCTCTTCGTCGTCCGCGAGCGCCGGACGGCCTTCCCCATGCTGCCCCCGAGGCTGTTCGCCGATCGGCAGTTCACCGGCGCCAACCTCGCCACCCTCGCCGTCTACGGAGCGCTCGGGGGCAGCTCGCTGTTCATCGTGCTGCAGCTGCAGGGGGTGCTCGGCTACGGCGCCACGGCATCCGGCGCGGCGACCCTTCCCACCATCCTGCTGATCACGCTGCTGTCCCCGCGGGCCGGCGCGCTGGCACAGCGGATCGGGCCGCGGCTGCCGATGACCGCGGGCCCGCTGTCCGTGGCCGCCGGGACGCTGTGGTTGGCCGGGGTCGACGGCGGGGCGCCGTACTGGATCGAGGTGCTGCCCGGCTCCGTGCTGCAGGGTCTGGGGATGGCGCTGACGGTGGCCCCCCTGACCGCGAGCGTCCTGGGGGCCGCACCCGACGCGCTCGCCGGGGTGGCCAGCGGCGTCAACAACGCCGTGGCCCGCACAGCCCAGCTGCTCACCGTCGCCGCCCTGCCCGTGGCGGTGGGGCTGTCGGGGTCCGACTACGCGGAACCGGCGGCGCTCACCGACGGGTATCGCGCGGCCATGGTGATCTGCGCCGCGCTGTTCGTCACGGGGGCGGCGGTGGCGTGGGCCACCATCCGGAACGACGTGCTGCGCGCCTGATCCCACTGGCTGGGCACCGATTGCCGCATAAGCGCATCGATCTGGTAGACATAGCGCCGTGACGCGGACGACGACGCTGCTCCTGGTGAGCCGCCTGCACGTCGATCTGCTGCGCGTCTGCACCGCCGCCTGTCCGGGCTGCTGAGCTCCCCGGCGCCGTTCCCGGCGCCCCCTCGTCTCACCCCCTTCTCCTCCCGCGGGCCCCCGTGCGCCTGCGCCTCTCCTGAGACCCGGAGTCAGTTCCCCGTGAAGACCCTCGTTCTGCTCGCCCTCGTCGGCCTGGGTGCCCAGCTCGTCGACGGCAGCCTCGGCATGGCCTACGGCGCCACCTCGACGACCCTGCTGCTGGCCATCGGCACGAACCCCGCCGCCGCGTCGGCGACCATCCACCTCGCCGAGATCGGGACGACGCTGACGTCCGGCGTCTCGCACTGGAAGTTCGGCAACGTGGACTGGAAGGTCGTCGCGAAGATCGGCATCCCCGGCGCGGTCGGTGCCTTCGCGGGGGCGACCGTCCTGTCGAACCTCTCGACCGCGGTCGCCGCCCCCGTGATGTCGCTCATCCTGCTGTCCCTCGGCCTCTACCTGCTGATCCGGTTCACCCTCCGCGGCATCGACCGGCGCAACCTCGGCAAGCCGGTGCGCAAGCGCTTCCTCGGCCCGCTCGGCCTGGTGGCCGGCTTCGTCGACGCCACCGGCGGTGGCGGCTGGGGGCCGGTCGGGACGCCGGCGTTGCTGGCCAGCGGACGGATGGAGCCGCGCAAGGTCATCGGCTCGGTCAGCACCGCGGAGTTCCTCGTCGCGCTGGCGGCCAGCTCCGGCTTCATCCTGGCGCTCGGCTCGCAGGGCATCGACTTCGCCTGGGTGGCCGCCCTGCTGATCGGCGGCTCGATCGCCGCTCCGATCGCGGCATGGCTGGTGCGGCACATCCCGCCGCGGATGCTCGGTTCGCTGGTCGGTGGCCTGATCGTGCTGACCAACAGCCGGTCCCTGATGACGGGGAGCTGGATGGACGTGAGCGGGCCGGTGCGCATCGCCGTCTACGTCGCCCTGGTCGCGGTGTGGCTGATGGCCGTCACCCACTCCTACCGCCAGCACCGCAAGGACGTGGCATCCGAGTCGGCCGCCGCCGCGCGCGCCGAGGTGGCCGAGCCCAACGTGGTCGCCGAGCTGGACGAGCCGCTGACGCCGGCCGGCGAGGCCGTCCCCGCAGGTCGGCC
>Ga0210040_10010146_pt1 | contig 10847 bp, 3 predicted proteins | sample CryGeyCG12114_NA_FD_185462 | JGI IMG/M metagenome (GOLD analysis project Ga0210040, IMG submission 185462) | Groundwater microbial communities from aquifer - Crystal Geyser CG19_WC_8/21/14_NA (SPAdes) (version 2) | ecosystem: Environmental > Aquatic > Deep subsurface > Groundwater | place: USA... | reverse complement strand
GAGTCGTTTATCACGTTCTAAAAACTTGGCATACCTCAAAAAATTTGTGCATCATTTAAAATTTTGCAGGTTTGAAATTTTGCTCGTAAAAGTGAGTCTGGCTAAAGGCCAGTGGGCCCGGCTAGTTCTAACTAACTAACTAACTATATTATACCTTATTTTTTCACAATCCTAGTTATAGTTAGTTAGTTAGTTAGGTAGGTAGTTAGGTATGGCCAAAATTATGAAACTCTCTTTCCCCGTATATCATTCAACTTGAACCTATATGTAAGTATCTAAATTACTTACCAAGAACACCAAGACGGTAGTTGAGTGTGATGACCATGACATGGCCAAAACTGGCAAGCGCAGAGCCATCAATTAAATTGCCTGAGCCCCATTCCCATGACTCTCCCTGGAGAATGACAACTACTGCGAGGCCGCCAGTAGCTCCATTATTATTTGATCCTCCAGTACTCGAGTAACGGTAGTCTTTTATCTCAGCTGCTCAACCAATAAAATAATAAAACAATTCATTACTCACTCGCTCTTTCCATTATTATTATTATGTATGTTATATTACAGTACATCTCACACATACGATCATCAGTAGTATTACTACTATTGTGGTACAAAAAGTCGCGTTCAAATATAATACATACTCTGTCAGTGCTTGTTAGTTGGCGTTGTCTGGCAGAGCATTCATAAGACGAACTATTTATACTGTTTTTCGTCTCGCTCGGATCAATTTGATTGCTTAGGCTTGGCTACATGCAACCAACTTTGGTGGAGAAAGTTATGTAACTGTGCTTGTCATTGAAATATTACAAAAGTAACTTTTTTCAATGTTAGAAGGTAAGATATTTTTAGTAACTCTAAGCTCTAGACATCCAAATTTTCATCAGAAATGACTTCCTTTAATTTCCTTTTTTTCAAAACTTATTTCATATTATTATTTATTATGTATAATTATAATTATTTTTTTTGCAAGTTGAATTTTTTCAGCTCCAAAACGTAATGAGCTGCCAATTCACAAAGATACCCAAATTAACATTGGGAACCCTCTATATCAATCAAACGGACAGAAGTCTAGGAATTATTCGATTTGACTAAAAATAACTCTTAGTCATAACTTTTGAAAAAAAGTTCAAGACTAGTTTTGTAAGTTTTAGCATAACTTTACATGATCAATAATTTTGTCTTGTTGTTTTTAAAACAATCAATAAAATTATGTGGGAAGTAAGAATTCAAAAAGACCTGATGCTAGAAAAGTCTGAAATATTGGAGCGAAAAAAACAACATTGCAATTTTTTGGAAAGCTCAAGAATTATAAAATGAGTCAAGCAAGAAAAATCTGAAAATAACTAAATTCGGCGTCTAATATCAATTATATCAATGAAAATATTTTGACTCGGAGTCCAAAAATTGACAGCAAAGTTAACGCATGTAGCTGTGGCCTTGTGGTTTATAATGGTTCCAATTTGGCAACACATGTGTTAAAAATGACTAATTGAAATACTTTCTTGCACCCAAATGTCAATTTAATATAACTTAATTAGCTTAACTTAGAACTCCTTTTAGAGGAAACAGAATCCACCTACTTGCTCCAATTGCAAGCTTAATTACTCATGCTATGGACGTTTGATGTAACTAATGTGTAAAGCTATATTTTTCTGCTTTAGCTTAGCCATCAACAATAAGATACTAACGCACTTCAAAAATATAAATCATTCGTTTATATATTTATTACCCAGAAGAAAATAAACTGTCTTTCAAAATTTGGTAACATAAAAAATAAAATGTCTGACTAAATTATTGAGTTAAATTGCCAGAATAATTGGATTAAAAAGGATAGCCATGTATTTCATGTGAAAACTATTCCAACCCAAATCCCGATTGTAAAAGAGTACGAGTAATGGATTCTAACAATGAAATACATTTTGATTATAATCCCATACAAATCGTTGATAACAGTGATTGAGAAGCTATAAAATTACATGGGTGGAAAATACCAGGATTTATTCATCAATTGGACGTGCGTTTAAAGTCTTTATCTCTGGCAAGAATTCATTTATATTTCTTCCGACCGGATAGTCATTACTAACTATCTGTAAACCAAACCAGCCAATTTCTAAAAGTATAAATTGCTATAGGTTATCTAACTCATAGTAAGCCTGTAAAAAATCCGCCTTCTTGCAATCCACCTAACTATTGCACAGGTCCTAAAGCGAAGGAAGTGAGGTCATACTAAGCTACTAACTACAAAGACGGAGCAGATTAAATGGGACAAAAGAAAAGGAATGTTTACGCGGAACTCGAGTTGCAACCAGTCCTTTCATCTTCGTTCAACTAACTGGGCAAGAGGTCAAAATGTGAGAATAATGGCGAATAGTCATACTACTGACTGACTGAGAGTAATGCCAATGAAGAGCCCATTTGGTCCCACCTCTTCCATTGGGCAACCATAGGAAACCAAATTGATGAACCATTAGAACATAACATGATGCTCCCAACCAATAGTTAATAGTTAGTTACTAACTTACTATAGTGATGCCATATGCGGTATGACGCCGTCTATCCCCAGCCGTTTTATTTCCTCTAATGGCCAGATTCCCCTACTTTTCCTTTCTGTGCACATAGTCTTTCATTTTGACAGAACAATCGGCTCCAAGTCATGAAGAAAATTGGAATTTTTTCATTTCCTTTTCCCTGTTTGCTAGCTCCACTGCAACGCTGGATTCATCTTTTTTTAAGTACCCAAAAATGTGCACCGTTTTCACCCACTATTCTCAGTTAGCAGTTACAATAGGTTCCCAAAAAAGCAAGTGAGCCAGACTGTATGTATGAACTTTTTATCGACACAAGGGAAAAAATATAACATTGTCTTTTCTTTTGTTCACCATGCTTTCAAGAAAAAGTAATAATATTACATGATATACGATATTGGACCACAAAAAAGTACACAAGCAAAAGTTGCACACAATGACAAAAGATGCTCCACTCATAAAAACCTTTATTTTATACTTATGACCATGATAGCACCGTAGTTATCAGACATGATGAATCAACGTTACGGAGATTAGGTCCAAAAAATATTCCGAGATAATCCTTGTGCAACTATAGACTACAACTTGTAGAAGGCACAGTTTTTGAAAGATAGATGCCAAACAATGAACACATGGGCTGAGTTTATACTCACATTTTTGTTACTGTAGAAATGTGCAGAAAGGTAGATATAAGGGTAGGTAAAAATAGTACATGCAATGCAGTGTAGAAAAAAACATTTCAATTGCTCCTGTTTGCCTTATTGAAACACTTCTTACTCAATTACATTTTAGATTTTAGATTTCGGCGATTTCCGAAAATAATTATCTGTTTTTTCAAAGCTCGCTCGTTTATATTAGCTCATAAAGAACAGATCGGTGAAGAGTATTGAATAAGTTGTACTGAAATTGCTGTACCGAATTTTTAATTGAGTCTCAAATAGAATCAACTAACAAATAGCAGTCAGTAATTTAAGCCACTAGCAAATAGAAACCAGAAGATGATGAAATTGTTGAAAAAAATTTGCTGTGTACATACTACTCAACTCGGACTCGTAAATTTTCCCCTTGTCATCTTTCATTGTAAAAATTATCGTCCATATTAGATTTGTACACCATTTTCTGGGTTGGACAGGCTCACAAGTTGTGTCCCTTGTTATAGACCAATGTCGTCTATCAAAAATAGTTTCTTCTCTTATACACACTATTATATTTTATACCTTTTGTATTGTACGTGTACGGGGAAAAGAGAAAGTCGTAAATCCCTATTTGTTATCGCGGCCAGATGAGAATGCAATGGAGCATCAGTAGATACATCCCTCTTTTTGTTAGCTCTGGGAACTCGCAAAGTTTTATGAAAAGCAACACCAATAAATGTCCACTGTGTACCACCGAGCTCTTATTTATTGTGGGCATCAAAAACCAGTTAAACAATGACAGAGAAAATATTTGGCCACCAATTTATTAGTTTCTCATACAAAATGAAAATAATTGGGTAACTAATTAGCTGGTTACAGAATATGTGCGTATACTTTGCAAAGGAAAGCTAAAACTGCAACATGACTATTATGTTGAAAACTGGGTAAAAAACGTTCTCTTCTATTATAGCATACCTAAATGGATTCGCAAAATCTATATTCTTAAACTGGTTCTACTCCACACCACTCTGATCTGAGTTTGTGGGCTGAGAGCAAGAAGCGTCAGAAAACAAGGCGTCATAACATAGTTTATGTCTGTGATATCTATCCCTTTGTTATGTGGACGGCAAATATTTCTTTGTCACGGAACGTGACAATGAGGTTCCCAAAGGAGATGCTTCCTATTTGTTGTAAACGTCCAAACTGTGTGAATAAAACCGTCTATCTATGGTGGCATTTAGAGAGCGGCAAACTAACTAACTAACTTACTGGATTCATCTTTGGACCATTCTGTGCACTCTCCCATGTTGGAGCACAATACGGGCTTCTTTTACATCAATATGGTATAGTTAATTACCGTCATTTATTTGTGAAAGGAATGTTGAAAATATTAAATCTATAGTATTTGAACACGTCAGTCACCTCTATAGTAAATACACTTGAAAAGGACTTCTGATATCGCATAGTTAGGTAGAAATCACAATAAGCCTACCCTATCATGACAAAAAAGTTTTCTTTTCGAAGCCTACTTTGAAAAGTAGGAACAAATGCACGGGAGAATTTTCTTGGCAAAACTAAAAGCATCATTTCGTGACATTGCTTTATGACAAGAAGAAACATTTACGTGAAATTGCAAAATACCAGTCCTACAAACAGTGGAATGATTTACTTGCATGGTTAAAACATAGTTTTTGGAACGCTACTGCTGGAACCCCCCCATTCATTGTTTGCTGATGAATTTTCTGTCACAAATGAAACACTGCTCTCCTGGTTTTGGTTTGTAAACAAGAGACAGTGACATCCTAAGCAGGAGCACAAAAATTTATTTCCCAGTCCTGCTCTATACTATATTACAGACGAATTTAACAAACTAATTCTTTAGCTCTATCTGAAAGTTATGAATTTTTAACATAGGGCGCAATCAAAAGCTCTCACAGTCAGTCAGTTCATCCTCATTTGTACATATTTAGATGAGAATTGAAACAGTTATATTTATTCTTACTTTCTCCCACCAACATCCTTATAACTTGAAGTACAAAATAGAATGTGAAATCTGAACCCATTGTTATCCCATGCACTTCACATCATTATTATAACACGACACATCATGATCGCACTAGTGTGCTCACTAGTCATTATGTTCTGTCAACCTAAAATGACGAGTGTTTTTTCAAGCACATCACTATATATAGTAGATAGATGTGCTCCTACCAAGTGAAAGCAAAATATGAGTGGTTGACAATATTCATATAAAGATTCCCTATTCATCATCATACAGGGATTTGGCTGGGAGTGAGGAGGGATAAGGCTCATTAAATCCCTTGGTTGTCATATATAGTTAGTTGGATATCTAATACAGCGTTGGATAGAATGGAAAACCTATTCTTCCTTTAATGATGCACGTAACGTAAGCAGAATATTACAAATTCAACCCTTTCCCTCCAGGATCCCACAATAACAACACAAATAGGCATCTGATGACGAAAGGCTAGACTAACTAACTAACTAACAATAACTAACTACCAACTAATATGCGAGTTTAACCTACCTAATAAAATTTAATCCGGGGCAGAACTAGAGCCAGAACAAAGTATTGTGTTGCAGTTTCAAATCCTGGGGATTAGCAATAGGCTTGCAACGTTTTGAAAACTGATTCCTATTTGTTGCTATGAAAGGGGAGTACTAATTTGGAACTTTTCCCCCTTTAAAAAATGGGTGTGAAATAGATTGGTTGGTAAAAACAAACTGTAACTCACTCAATGTGGTTTGATTTGCTACAGACTAGAGAAAAAATAACCGAGTCAGTCCGAGCCATGCTTAATATTCGTTTTTTGTTATGCTGGTTGTTACGAAACAAGTTGAGAAGCTAAACAATTAATTTCACATTCGTATACCCAGGAAGTAGATTAGGTGATAGGTGTGGTGAATTCCTGGAGAACTTCATAATGAAAAACAGTTCAGTGCGTCAAAATAATTGAAAGATGATTCATATGAAATGCCTAAATGATTTATTTGAAATCATCAATACGTGGTTTCACTAAAAATTGTATTTAGTCCTTTCACTTGAAGTAAATCCAAAACACAACAAATTTTGTTTTTTACTTTTTGTGTGCTGGAGTGAACATTGCTAATGAGAATAGTATAAGTGAATGGATACACAAAAGAATTGAAATAGAAAGCTGCAAGCAATTTTCACCAGCTTCACTAGACGGATATTATTAGTTACATATTTTGTTTTCCGGTATACTTAGTTAGTTAGCATACAATACAAAATAAATTTAAAAATCGGAAGCTGCTTATTTTCGAACACTGCCTCTAGCCATATACAAATGATTTGCCCCGAAAACAGGAATGATTAAACTTTACTAGTAGGAACAACATGTGAAAGAAAAATCTAATCTTTTGCCTCCTGTTTGCATTAACTTTCTCTATTTAGAAGCAACCATAAAAAATGCATCAAAAGCACTCCAAATTATAATATTTAAAACCTTATAAACTGAAATTGATTCCAACTTTAAACCATCAAGTTATTGACGCTTCTTAAATTGAAGCAGCTCAAAAAGTGCACCTTAAAACGTCCAAGATTAAAGTAATTCAATTTTATTCCACTCAACATACCTATATAGTACGTTTTTTCTCATCATAACTTTTGCAATAGAATTCTTAAAAGCATTTTATCTGCACATAAAAAAACAAATAGCTGTTTCTACAAGTTGATGACATGATACTCATAAACGAAATTTTCCTCAAACGCCATATGTATCCTTCCATGAGACAACTTTATTTTTTTACTACTTTCCATCCTATTCCGGTAAATAATAAAAGAGCACGCATGAGAACCTATTTATGTTATTTTAGCTCAAACAAACAAATAGAACGTAAGCAACAAAAGTCTTCTCACATACACTTCCTCCCTGAATCTATAAAATATTAATAAATCCATCAGAAAATACCGCATGATCCGTTAACACCATCTAGTCATAATATATTATCACATCACCTCTCAAATCTTACTCAAAGATAATTCCAAACTCTCTCCGTATTACACTCTCCTATATGTGTGGGAACAAGTTTGACACGTATGACTTTATTTATTACCTATGGATTTTAGAAACTCCTACTATAACGACAAACCTCTGTATTATCACCCTACGCGTTATCAATGATGCATAGAACCTGTCAAATAACTATAGCATAGTTACTTACTTACTAACTACATAATTCAACAATCCTTTCCTGTATATCCAATTCTCCTACAAAACATCCGTCAAAAAACAGACAAAGTTAAATGAACCATGTTGTTTTCAAATCAAACATTAAAAAATCATTCAAATGAACTCAAAGACCATTTTAGAACCATTTAGATACTTTCAGAGCCACCGAACAGTAGTATGCTCATAAAATGCACGCATGTATAATATTCTCTTTCAACTTTCTCTGGCACATTCACCCACTTACTCAACTTGTTTGAACGTTCCTTTCAGAAATGTATGAAACAAGCCGCTGAAAAGAGTACCGAAATCTTGTGCACACACGCACTATAGTTTCCTATAGTCAACAGTAAATACCAGCATCATTCTTGCTTTACACTACTGTAGAGGACATTGTAAAGCTGTATGTAACCCATAGTATATAAGAGGTTCAGTCATCAAACAGCATCTTTATATGTATTATGTTGATATGCAAAGATGTTCAGTGAGTGGAAGTCGGCATTTTAATTCTCAAGCCCAACGTCAGATGTTGAGCGCTTCTATTTGTTCTAATGTTTTAAATCTTGAGAAACTCTACAACCCAATGTCCACTGACTAAAACAATCGCAGTTAGCTTGTTAGTTAGTTAGTTAACTAATGGAATCCAAAGGACCCTAGAAAAGCACACTAACTGTATATGATGTGATTTTCACTGACTATATGCACACTGCTGTGATATAAACAAAGTATGAAATCCAACCTGACCTCTTCATTCAAAGAAAGTTAGCAGGACCAACGTAGTTAGTTGGCCAGCTGGTGAAATAAAGTTTCCAAGTTGCAAAACTTTAAGCTCCATCTGAGTTAGTTCACTCGTATTCGCCTTCAGGGTCTTTGGCCGCATTTCTTTCACTGACTAAAAATAAGCTCATTCATTGCGGTTCTAACTAACTGTAAACTAACAAACTATGGGATCCACACTGACTTGAGTTACAAGTTTCACTTTGGGTACAACTTCAGCCGCTAAAATACTACTGGTCTATACTTAATCCTAATTTAGTAAGATCAAGTAGCACAGGCTGTACTCCATTTGGCTCCAACAATTTCATCCTTTTATCTCTCTACTGTATTCATATCCCAATCACAACTTACACTGGGTGACTGAATATTTATAATTCTTACTCCAAATGCATTTATCAACTAGTTAACTGAAAATATATTATATTTGGACGACAAAAAAGAAGAGCGGAAGTTTGAGCACTATACTTGATTAGGGTTCCTGAAAAGTTGTTAAGCTAGTTATTGGGAGCACTATAGTTGTAATAGTACTACTATACTACACCAATTTGCGGCACATAACATCCGCATAACGCAGTAAGTCGAGCGAGCCGCCCAGGCAATCACACTAGACAATTCTCACTCTAACTGTGTCACCAAATAGCACACAAAGTTGAGAACCATTTTGAGATTTCATCTTCAAATATTACCAAGGGATCATTGCCAACCATATAAAGAATCATTTAGCTTTATTTCTTTCGCAATAATCATAATGTTATGACATGAAGCGTCTTGGGAGACTATGTTGATGGGAAAAACCAAAGCTTTTTTTGAAAAAATGATAATGTTCACATTTTTTTAGTACTTTCATTGTTGTATTATGAACTATCTTTATTTTGCTCTAGATTTAGCTATAAAAGGGATTTAAAATGTAGTGTAAAAGTTGGTAAAACGCACAGGAAATCACACTGCAAATATTTTTACATTTTGAAATATGGTTGCATAAAAGCATTTAATTCCTATGTTGTACAGTAGTTTGATAGCAAATGTGAAGATACCAAAATGAGCACAAATGTTGTAAACTAGTGTCAGGGAATTCTAATCTACTCCCCCAGTACACTGTAACAATAATAATAGCTTTCTTCTTCTTATGTGCAATTACTAACTGTATAATAGCTAGGTTTTCTTGCCTGGTTAGCTTAATGGTGATCGTTGTGGCATCCCATTAATTCAAATGGGGGCTGTGTCAATTAAATTTTCCAAATGGTAGCAACCTATATTTCGGTATACCATCCCACGCATGCTGATAGTTATTATGTTAGTATGTTTTTCACTCGTATACAACTAACAAACAACAAAAATGTAATGACTGTATACAAACTACCAACTAACAAACCTATTAAACATACAGTTCCGTATACTATCTTCTTCATTGAGAAAAGCGCAACTTGATTTTAATTGTGAAAGCAGTTGTTCGAATATAATACAATATATTATTCAAAAGATTGTAATGGTCTCGTGCATGTTTCAACAAAATCACCCTGTCGTGCTTCGTTCAAAAGGTCACAGGTGTGCAATCATAGTTCCTGCAGGTGGCATTTTACAAATGCAAATAATGAAAGGTTTTTCCAGGCAAAAAAAATCCTTTTTTTCATTTTAATATGAGAAAAAGTTTGAGATCAAAACTGGGCATTTGTGGTTTGCACACCATTTGGATTGGATATAAAGCATTTCAATAGTTAGTTTAGTTAGTTTAGTCAGTGATGACGTTGGCACTCTTTAAAAGAAATCGTAAAAAACAGGGATCCCAAATAAATTGTTCCTTGAGTTGATGAGCTCATTAAGCGAAATACTGTCTAGTGTGTTTACCAACTTTGGCATTACAAGTTAACCTAGGAGAAAAAAGTTTTACTCTCCGTGCAAGGAAATAAAGACAGATGCTAATCTGTTTATTTCACGCAAGTGTGCGCACTGAGGTAGTAATTTAATTTGTAGCTAGCAAGACAAGGAGAAAGTTTGAATACGATTCTTAAATACAGTTTGTGTCTAAAGTAACTAGTAACGACAAACTAATATATGGTTATTTAATCATCGTGTTATAGCGTCAATCCCTGTATGCAGTTTAGTTAGTGAGTTAGTTACAACTGCAGTGCATTAATTTGAATGCATGGAAATATATCATCCTATTTTCGATTGATTCAGATCTATGAAGGGACACACTTTTTAAAGATTCTTCTTTGATAAGGAAAAAAACGATTTTACAGCAATATCAGCAATTTTTAAGGCGTTGAACTATACAGCAGTGCACAAAAGAAAAGTATGCAAAGTTTTTTTCCTTGAGAAATGGCAAGTCTAAAAGTATTTTATTTCCATCTGTATTGGCTGTGTAAAAGCTGAGAGACACATTTTCTTTCCCACACGACACTATGGCAAATTTACTTGCTTAAGAGCTCCAGGAAATTGAGCTGACTGGGAGTGAACATTTTAAACTTTTGGACAGAAAGTTGCAACTCAAGATTTTAGAAGCACGTGTGGAATGCAAACAAAAAGAAAGTAAAAAGGATGGGAGCACAAGACTAGTCCTAAAGATCCTGGCACGTAAAGAAAAGACGATAACAGTTTCTACTGCAGTCAAGTGAAAGTAGTTCTGTAAGTATAGTAAGTAGTACTATAGTAAGTAACTACTCACCGACTTTTTTCACAATATAGTCCACATGCAAAAT
>Ga0210040_10010145_pt1 | contig 10847 bp, 9 predicted proteins | sample CryGeyCG12114_NA_FD_185462 | JGI IMG/M metagenome (GOLD analysis project Ga0210040, IMG submission 185462) | Groundwater microbial communities from aquifer - Crystal Geyser CG19_WC_8/21/14_NA (SPAdes) (version 2) | ecosystem: Environmental > Aquatic > Deep subsurface > Groundwater | place: USA... | reverse complement strand
CTCATGAATTCATGGCTCCAAAACGTAGAATATATGATGTCAGGGAGAGTGAGCTGGTTTAATATTTGAAAACAACAATAGATTCCTTCCACCAACCATCCTATTGTTTCCGTAGAAAAAGATGAAAAGATTCCACTGAATGTATAGTAGTTAAGTTCCTATTTCTTTTGTATGAGTAAAAGTGTGCGTACATTGAAGAAAAAAATGTGTAGACTGTACTTTTTGTCAGATTCCATGCCCCTTTTCTGAATTGGACACATATTGCCTACTTGGTCTTCTTATCTTTTTCCACTACATGAAATCTATCATTGCCTCTTTGTTTCACGTTGGAACAAAAAAATGCACCATTTCATCCATGTAAGCTTTGTATAGATAAAGCTCCTCGTTTCTTATTATTACGTCTTTTGATAAGAACGAATTGCCTTATATATCCAAAATTGTTGGACAAGCTAAACTATACAAGTATATCTTTTCTATGAATGCTATATCGACCAATCTTACATTAAATGTATTCTTCAAAAATCTCAGGCTATATAATTTTCTTATTCATTTTATTTTTATTTAGAAATCAATGAAACTGTAAAAATTTAGCAACGACTATTTACATGGACACAAATTTTGATATTATGAGCAGGAAACACGGCAAACTCTGCAATTATCTGTCTATAAATTCTATATGGACGTTCTATATTAGTAGTAAGTAGTAGCTATACAACAACTTTTCTTTTTTACTTCATTTTCCTGTGAACGCGTTCATGTATGGATAGAGTTTGGAGCACACAAAATAATGGGAATAGACTCACTGACTTTGACTCTGTAATCACTATAATTGGATTGTTGCGTGACCAACAAGGTACTGCGGTTTAGTTAGTAGCTAACTCATACAACACTGTATCCCATAAATAACAAAGTAGTATTGCTATAGGTATACAAACGTGGTTGGTTCCAGATTTCCATTTATGAGCACCTAAAAATAATATGTAATTTAAATACAAAATGTACTTAATTTACTAGGATATGAACAATTTTAAATTGTGGTGGTGGCATAAAATTTAAAGACAAAATATCAAGTTTTTGTTGGGAGATGAAAAAAAGAAGAATTTTTAGTGAGCAATTGCGCCCTCCATGTTACTTATGAAAACACGGCTGACCACTCTTAATCAAGAATACATGAGCTGACTAACTAAGGCAACTTGATTTTCTACTATCAGTTCTACGAAACTAATTATAAATTCATTTTTCTTTCTCTCTAATAAGTTCATTGGGTATGTAGTATTGCTTACTTGGAGCAGCAGTGCTCATATATAATTAATTTGCAAATTATCTTCCCGCAGGGGGCGTCCAATTAAGACGTAAATCTGATTTAGTCTATACTCAATGGATCACGAAAGGAATAATTTCTGGTTTTCCCTTAAGATCAATTAACTTTTAGCCAGTAAAATTCATTGAAATGAGTAAATACTTTTGTTGAGTTAAAAAAAATGGTTTACCCCACTGGCTAATTGCACTTTGGCAGATACAGTAAACTTTGAAAAGTAAACAAAACAAAGCTAAAGGAGTTAATATTATTGCGTTGCCGGTATTTCATTACAATTAGCACACAGATTATTTTGTGCATGCAAACGTATTTGCCTCACTCACATTATTGACGTCATCATGCAAGCTCACCTATGCAGAGTTGTGCTCATCTTCATTGTTCCATATTTTGTACTGTGCTTATGGTCACGGTATATGAGCTTTGAATGAGAAATAATGATAATTGCAAGCAATTCCCGTAATTTGAATAACTAACTGTTGCAAAAAACTGGTTCTCCTCCTTGCAATTCTTAGTAAGGCCAGCTTTTGTCAAATATAAAAGCCACTGGTAGCATGTATGTAAGCTACAGTCTGTTTTTAACTTTGTTGTTGAATTTTTGCAAACTTGACCAACTCAAACTATATACAATGTTTATCAAGGCTATTTTTGTGTTCTCTTTGGCCATTGTTTTGGTTTCTTCCCGTTCACCCCCGATTCATGATGTGGTTTTGCCTCCAGCATGTAATTTTTGTTTAAACTCACACAGTTGACCCCTGAAATACTATTTTGGTTCATAAATATTTTTTCTATACTAATTTCAGTAATGGTTGACTATGCTAAGTGCCCAAAAGGAACTAACTACAAAGAAGACTGCAATACATGCTTTTGCGACCCACAAACTGGATCTTCAGGTTGCACTGAAATCCAATGTTTCTCTGCCCAAGGTATAATCACACAAAAATATCTGTTTCCCGTTTTCTAGGCAAAAATTAACAAGTTTTATGGAAATTTTTAAGCCGATCCAGGAAAGTGTCCAAGAGGACAAGTTTACAAAGATGATTGCAATACATGTCGATGCAACCCACAAAATGGTCAAGTTAGCTGTACTTACGCCATTTGTCCACAAGCCCAAGGCCCAGGTGAAACTTTTAACACAAATGTTTTGATTTTTCCAAGCAGAACTTTTTGTAAAATTCTTCAAATTTTTTAGCTCCTCCATCTGCTCCAACCTGCCCTAAAGGAGAAGTTTACAAAGATGATTGTAATACATGCCGTTGCAATCCCAAAAATGGTCAAGTTAGCTGCACTTATGCCATTTGTCCACAACAAGGTAACTTTTAAAAATTACTAAATTTAACTTCTCTTTGTATTGTAAAATATATTATTTCTTCATATTATTTCAGCCGGCTCCGGAAAGTGCCCAAGAGGTGAAGTGTATAAAGACGATTGCAATACTTGCCGATGTAATCCCCAAAATGGGAACGTTAGCTGTACTTATGCTATCTGTGTTTGAGAATATCCATTTGAATCTCACTGAATCTATGAATAATGTTCTCTATGTACAAAATAAACCACTTAAAAATATAGCTCAACAAATTGTTGTCTCGTAATCATTGATTTACTTTGCGGTCCATAGTTAGTTAGTTAGTTTGTTAATACCACGGTAGTGTAATCTTGAATTCCTAAAGCTCAGTCAGTCTGTTGCTAGTGTGGGAGTAAGTGAAGAAAAAAAGTTTTATGGAAAAAACAGTCACAGTAGGAGTCACGACATCAGTGATTCACAGCCCACAGTCACAAACGCGCTGAAGCTATCTACTTGGACCATCTTGGCTTTTTATGGCCACCTAAACCGTTAATGATGATGATGGGTGTAATTTTAATAGGACATAATTCGCTAATAATAGGGAACCATTCCAATGAAGATGTCACCCTGGGCTACAAATTTTATGAATGTCAGTTACGTGAAAAAAATATACCACGGGAGGTTGACATAAACCAGAGAGGGAAAATCAGTCGGCACATGTTGCTTTTAATACATCTAAGTTACTGCTGCCTGTAAATGTCAATAGTTTGCCATAGATAAATAGGTTTCTAGCAAACTTTTACATTCAAACCTTCACGCTGAGAAAATTTGACGCATAAATTAACTTCAAAATATTTACAATTAAAACAGTTCCATTTCTATGGCAACCACATTTTTTGGTTGTCATGACAACATGAATAAATGTAAAATGACCTGCAAATATGCAAAGCTGGTTATCTTGGAAAAAAGACTTAGTTAGTCAGGTACCATTTTCAAAGAATTTAGTTACCAGTTAGTGAGTAGCAATAAAAACTATGGAACCCAACATTAATTAAAGAGCAGCAGGGGATGAGTAATTGAGAGTTAGCAAAATGCATGCAAATTTCTATTAAGTTGGTTCAGACTGGATGATAACACGCGAGCTGAGCTCGTTATTTATACCTAAGGTGCAATTAATGGCATCGCAGAATATTATTGCATGTACAGATAAACCGCAGATCTCATACAGGCAAGAAAATTGCGTCCACTTTTTTGCACAATGTGGAGTCTTAAAACGAGCATTTAAAAGGCGTGTAAATTACAAAGCACGCGAGGGCATGGCATACTATTACTACTGTACTAACTAAGAAAATGTTGTTGACTGCACATTAAAGCCATTCAATGGGACTTTAAATTTACTATCATACGTTCCAATCTCATGGTCAAATTTAATAACCTTTTGACGCTAACATAGATAATCATTTTGTTTATCGATTTTTTAAATTTTACGACATTTTTTCTCGCTATTTTCTTTCAATTTTTTCGTAGTATATTGTTATAAGTTATATGGTGATGGCCTCTAAAATCATTGTAACTATCATAATGCTGTTTCTAACCACTACAGTGACTGCAAAAACTGGTAAATAAGCAATGAAATAATGCGAGGTTGAAGAAATAAATAGTTGTTTTTTTTCAATGAATTCCAGATTTAGAGACGACCACACATTGTTCCAAAGGGATCAGTTACATGCAAAATTGTAATACATGTCTCTGTGACATTACAACTGGGGCTGTCACTTGTTCTAATCTTGTTTGCAATGTGCTCAGTCAAAAAGGCTGAAAAATAAATACAATCAGTTTAAGCAAAATTGAAAACATTTTTTGTTCGTTTTTTGCTTATTTCGAAATAACAATGCACACATTATGTTCAATATATGTAGACAATGCTAATATATATTGCATAAATACTTTTCGATTGACCTCGTTGATTCATTTAGTTTGACTATCGGCTATTCATACAGTCGATAATACTGTAAATATCATTGACAATACTAAACAAATTTTAAAGTTGATTAGTGTACGTCACAATGACGAGTATTGTTTTCTACAAGCTTAACTTTCACATCAAGAAACCGCTTTTGAAATTACATCAATGGGATACCAATCCAATCAACTAACAACATTTTCAGCGTGTAAACAAAAAATTTTAAAAATATAAATAAAAAATGCAAAAAGTTTGCTTTCCCGCATCCTATGCTACTAAACCTGCATCTGCAAATATGTAAGGAGAGATTACCAATACTATTTGCTTTGTATTTTGACTAACTATGGCTTTGTTTTTAAATTACAGCAATGCGAAAATAGTCATCAAGTCAAAAGTGTTCTGTAACTTTTTTATGGCCAATTGTAAATGAATTTACGGACATTATGACGCTCTCTGATTTGACGTTTACTTTAAACTCCATTGAAAATCATGTAATTCTAAATTTATAGGGCTGTAAGTTAATTATTTCAAATACCAATATGTTTTTTTACCATTAGTTAGCTCCATGATGGCGTTCCGTAAGCATGTAGTTGTGCATTTGCTAGTTTTAGTTGCCATTGTAGCTGCCAGGAATAAAGGTAAGTTTCCATTTTTTACTGACTGCGTGAACTATTAAGAAAAGTTAATTCATGAACGAAATATTTCAGCTACCGAAAAATGTCCCAGAGGAATCCATTACATGCAGAAATGTAACCATTGCGTCTGTGATGCAGAATCTGGGGATTCTTTTTGCACCAAAAAAGCATGTCCTCCAGGTACACAATGAGTTCTCAAAAAAACATGTTTTTCATACTGATTTTATTGGATTCAATTCTATCTACTTTGTAGAGGAGGCTGGTTTATGTGTCCATGGAATTCATCACATGGACGATTGCAATGCTTGCCTGTGTGAGCCAACAACTGGAAAATCAGTCTGCACAAAAATGGCTTGTCCACGAAGTATGACATTTTTAATATAATCACGGCCCAAAAAGTAAAATACATTGCATAACAAAACTTAATATTGTTTCAGTCGATTTGGGAAGATGTCCACAAGGCAAACATTATTATGACGACTGCAATGCATGTGTATGTGATCCGGAAACTGGAGATGTAGCTTGCACAAAGAAATTCTGCTTGCCACGTAAATAATTCAATGCATTTCTAAATCTGCTATATGAGGCAGGTCTTATTATTGTGTACATTGTAACCAGGTGAAGTCGGAAAGTGCGAAAAAGGATTAGAATTCATGGATGACTGCAATAGATGCATTTGTGACCCAAAAACAGGAGAAGCAGCTTGTACCAAAATGGCTTGCCCTAGAAGTAAGCACTGTTCACAAGATAAAAGTTCAACTAGTAATTTTTTGATATGCTATAATCTTAATTGACATTTTTTTAGTTAAACTTAGAAAATGCTACAAGGGTTTGAGCTACAAAGATGATTGCAATGTATGTACATGCAATCCGATAACTGGACTTTCAGCTTGTACCAAAAAAGCTTGCATACCAAGTAATGATCAAAGTTCAAGCTATGCAATTTGAAAAAGTATTTGACTTTTTAAATATTTAAACACTCTTTTAGAGGATCTTGGAAAATGCTCTAAAGGATTAGAATACAAAGATGATTGCAATACTTGCCTATGCGATCCAGAAACAGGAGAATCTGCTTGCACAAAAATGGCGTGTCCCAGAGGTACCATTTTTTCAACCATCAAGCTGTGCCAAACCATATACTTGTCTAAAAATGATTTTTTTTTCACAAATAGTCAATTTCGGCAAGTGTTCTAAAGGTCTACATTACAAGGAAGATTGTAATACTTGCGTTTGTGATCGTAAAACGGGCAAATCTTTCTGCACAAAAATGTTGTGTCCCAGAAGTATGAACCTCCAAATTTACTGTAATTTTTATACTTGGATATTCTATAATTCATGCATTGATTTTTAAGTTGACCCTGGCAAGTGTTCAAAGGGGATTGAATACATGGACGATTGCAATAGCTGTATTTGCGATCCAAAAACGGGAGAATCAGCATGCACAAAAATGGCGTGTCCAGATGGTATACAATTTAAAACTGATTGTCAGTCAATTTTTAAGATTTTTTTGACATTTTACACACTTTTTAACTGATCCGTTATAGTCAACGCTGGAAAATGCCAGAAAGGAATCCATTACTTTGATGATTGCAATTCTTGCGTGTGCAATCCCAAAAATGGAAAATCTGCCTGCACAAAAAAAGCTTGTCCGAAAGGTGAAAAAAATGAGTATTATAATATTAAAAGTTTACCTAACCTTCATTTTTCCCTTTTTATGACAATTTTTTTTCGATTTTGATTAGTTGAACTTGGCAAATGCTCCAAAGGACTTACATTTATGGATGAATGTAATACATGTATATGCGACCCAGAAACAGGAGAATCATCGTGCACCAAGATGGCTTGCCCAAGAAGTAAATATTGTTTGTGACCACACATTTTTTTCTCCCTACTTAACTAACCAGCGTTACTATTTCCCTCACAGTGCACAAAGATAACAAATGTCACAAAGGACTTTACACAAAAGAAGATTGTAACCAATGTGTATGCAATCCCAAAAATGGCAAATATTTCTGCACCAAAAAAGCTTGCCCACCAGGTAAAAATAATTTCTAATTTCATTTTCCACACAGTTGCGACCTGAGTTTAGTTAACGTTTTTTATTTCAGTTGATGCCGGCAAGTGCCCCAAGGGAATTTATCATAAGGATGATTGCAATAATTGCATTTGTGATCCAAAAACTGGAGAATCTTCATGCACTAAATTATTGTGTCCCAAAAGTATGAAAAATGTCTAGTTTAAGCATAAGCATTATTTTTTTGAAAATTCATGAACTAATATAAAATTCACTACATTTTTAGTCGATTTGGGCAAATGTAGCCGAAAAGTTTATATGCAGGAATGCAATGCATGTGTTTGTGATCCTGAAACTGGAAACTCACATTGCACACTTAAGGCGTGCCCACCAGGTATGATGTTGAAATATTTGGGTAAAATTTAGCCCTTCTATAAATTTGATAATCCTAACTTCATATCTCCCTTACAGTGCCTCCTGGAAAATGCTCAAAGGGAATCAATTATGATGATGATTGCAACAAATGCGTCTGTAATCCTGATACTGGCGAGTCTGCATGCACTAAAAAAGCATGTGTTTAAATTTAGCAAACTGCTATTCAAATTCTGATTTTTCAATTTATAAGCCTATTGCTGAATGTTTTGTTTAGTTTGTAAAAATAAAACGTGTGAATATCTGACACACTAAAACGTAGTTATACCTTTGTTGCATCAATTACCCATTGTAATAGTTCATAAGGCTAATAATTATACTATTGAGTTCTTCTAACAAACAGCGCTCTGTATTATGGAATTTTTTAGTCTGCTCTATTGAAGTGTATTAAACAACAAAACATCCGAAAACATTCGAATGCTTTTTGTGCTCCTTTCCACGGAAAACTGGGTTTTTTGTGCATTTTTTTTACCAAAAATGGCGTTTAGACTACGCATATTGTCTTGTGTAGCATTAGTTGTGGTAGCGAATGCAGATGCTGGAAAACGAGGTTTGTGATGCTAGTTATATCCACGCTAACTTTTTTGAAATCTACGGATAGTTAAAAATGGCTCAAGTCCCAAAAAGTTTCTTACTACAGGTGCCAAAGGCAAATGCATGGATGGAGAAATTTTCAAAAAGGAGTGTAATATGTGTATATGTGATCCTGATACCGGTGATTCGTTTTGTACGAAACAGAAATGTCCGTATGGTAAGCTTAAGATATGTGACTTACAAGAATGCCTAAACTGTGTAATTATATTTTACCTTTCTTGAACAATAAAAGTTTCGGCTGGACGCTGTTTATATGGAAAACATTACATGGACGGTTGCAATGCATGTATTTGCAATCCAGAGACTGGAGACTTTTCATGCACAAATAAAAAATGCTATAAAAGTAAAAAGACAAAACATTTTCCAATCTAATATAATGCTTTGAGTGCACATATAAATAGTTGTACTGGTAAATTTTCGGAACAGAGAACAAATATTGCTGGGACAATCACTTTACATTTGACAGATGTAATGTTTGTACTTGCAATCCATACAACGGATCGTATTCTTGCACAACAAATACGTGTCCTGAAGGTATTATGTGTTTACTAATGTTAAATATGCTATAAAAGCAGTTAGCAAAGCTTTGTAATTACAACTCCACATTTTTTATTCTTAGTTGACAACGGCAAATGTCAGAAAGGTGTAGAATACAAAAAGGATTGCAATGTGTGTGTATGTGATCCTGAAACTGGAGAATCGGATTGCACAGAACTAAAGTGTCCTCGAAGTAATGTCCACTCTGACATAAAATTTGTGCAGAAAGTGTAGATATTTATTAATGCATTTTGTTAACAGTCAAACTTGGAAAATGTTGGAAAGGTCTCAGTTACAGAAATGATTGCAATGTTTGCACATGCAATGCCAAGACGGGGAAATCATCTTGCACAAAAAAATTGTGTCCTACAAGTAAATTTTAAAGCATGGATTTATGTATGACAGAATAGCAGTTTACTAAAATCTAATTTGCAGAGGAGCTTGGAAAGTGTTCAAAGGGATTGGAATACAAGGAGAACTGCAATACGTGTATTTGTGACCCAAACACAGGAGAATCCGAATGCACAAAACTTTTGTGTCCTACAAGTAACATTATACAATCAAAAATGTAATAAACATTTTTTTTTGCCAATTTAACAATATTTTTCACAAGAGCAGCTAAACTTGGGAAATGCAAAAAAGGACTTCACTATAAAGATGATTGTAATGTTTGCACCTGTAATCCTAAAACTGGAAGATCTTCGTGCACAAAATTGTTGTGCCCACAAAGTAGGAATTTTTCAAACAAAAACAATATTTCTAAATATTTAAGGCTAACCAAACAATTTGGACTTCAAATTTTCAGTTGATCGCACAAATTGTTCTAAGGGGATTGAATATTTGAACGATTGCAATAGTTGCATTTGTGACCCAAACACGGGAGAAACAGCTTGCACTCAAAGGCTGTGTCCAAATCGTATGCAATAAGAGAGCTATAGTAATAATTATTTTCAAAAAATTCAATTCAATTTTTGTTCACTTTTATTCCATAGGAGATGCAGGAAAATGTGTAAAGGGATTATCATATCGGGATGACTGCAATGCTTGCGTTTGCAATCCAAAAACTGGAGAAACTGCTTGCACACAGATACCTTGTCCTCCAGGTAATAACACAGTATCAAATCCAAATTTTTTGGTATTTTTCACCGACACGTTTGGATTTTGAACAGTCGATATAGGCAAATGCTCCAAAGGACTGACATTTATGGATCACTGTAACACATGCATATGCGACCCAAATACTGGGGAATCAGTATGCACTAAAGTGGCTTGCCCAAGAAGCAAGAAAAAATTTATACAACTTTGCTTGTTATCATAGAATATCTTTCAATAACAAAAGTTTAAAAATTTGCAGTTAAAAAGAACTACAAATGTACCAAAGGACTATACACAAAAATACGGTGCAACGTATGCGTGTGCAACCCAAAAAATGGCAAATATTATTGCACAAAAGAGAAATGTCGGCAAGGTATATACATCTAATGAATTTGTTAATAGTTAAAAAAAATAAACTAACACTTTATGTTTTGCCAGTACTTGCTGGCAAATGCAGTAAAGGTGTCCATTATATGGATGATTGCAACAATTGTATTTGTGATCCAAAAACTGGAGACTCTTTGTGCACCAAACTAGCCTGTCCAAAAAGTAACTTTTGCATAATCAAACAGACACATTTAACCGATTGTTTTAATTTGCTCAATGTTGGCTGAAACTTTTTTAATTTGCAGAAGATATTGGCAGCTGTGACAAAGGACTTGTTTATATGGAACGGTGTAATGTTTGTGTGTGCAATCCAAAGAATGGGAAAACTTATTGCACCAAAAAGAAATGCCCACCAGGTAATTTTGGCGATTAGAATAAAACTGATTTTGAAATCGGTGAGACAACAATTTTATTTTTTAGTTGAACCAGGAATGTGCAAAAAAGGTACAAGTTACCGAGATGATTGTAATATATGCGCATGTGATCCAGAAACGGGTGAAACCGTATGCACAAAACGGAAATCGTGTCTGAAGGTAGGAGAACAATTTTAGCAAGTTTTAAGACGAAAAATATATTTTTTAGCATTTAAA
>Ga0210040_10010144_pt1 | contig 10848 bp, 7 predicted proteins | sample CryGeyCG12114_NA_FD_185462 | JGI IMG/M metagenome (GOLD analysis project Ga0210040, IMG submission 185462) | Groundwater microbial communities from aquifer - Crystal Geyser CG19_WC_8/21/14_NA (SPAdes) (version 2) | ecosystem: Environmental > Aquatic > Deep subsurface > Groundwater | place: USA... | reverse complement strand
CACGGTTTCTTTTTCTCTGGCCTGACCATTTATTAGTTCATTTCTCAGTGCTGTGAACTGGTCTCTAATGTTCGCATTCAATTTAACGAACAAGTTAGTTTCGATGGATTCAGCTAAACCGACCAAAAGAGATAAATCTTTTTCGCCACCTTCTTCTATGTCACCATCATGGTCAACTGAAGGGGTCGTATTTTTTGTTGCTTGTTTAGACGTATGGGCTGCAATATAAAAATTTGACAGCGTTTAGCAACTTTATCCGATCGGTTATTGATACAACGACAAACAATGCCTTGTAAACCGATAAATCGAGCAACTTCTTACCAGTGTCACCATCAAGGTCGACAGAAGTTGACGAATTATTTTTCTTATGTCTAGTCGACATTTTATTTATTATTTTAATTTTCCGAAAACAAAATTTGTAATAAATTGAACTTATTACAAATGGAAAATTTATTCTTTTAGAATATTCAATGGTATTCGTAAGAGAGCTGAGAGAATACTGAGGTGGTATAGGTGTAGCATGGTCTTTCTATATAACAGATTGGAATCTTTGAAGTGCTCTGGTATTCGTGAGATGGCGAGAGTATCGCTATAGTAATTTACGTAGGTCCTGAAGTACAATCCCTGTTTCACATTGCATTTCTCATGAACTAATGTGCTGTCAGTGCTGTGAATTGTCCATTATGGATATGGATTGTCCATATTCGTCCAGTCAAAACTCTTATTCAATAGGAAATCGTAAGATATGCCACCTATTGAATAAACCTACTACTTGCGAAGAAGATTTGGCGCGAAATTTAAGTATGCCTTGATTGACAGCTACTTTCAGTCATAGGTGGCATATCTTGCGATTTGCTATTAAACAGGAATTGGAGGTATGCATATTGTGTAAAAATGTAGACAAAAATGGAGAAAACTTCTTGCAAATGCAAACACTCATTTTTTCATTATATTTATTGCACTCCCAAATATTAGTGTCGATTGAATTTCTAGATAATAATATAGCCATTATCTATCACTGTGAAACCTCTCATAATTAAGTATAAATCAAAACCACTGTCTCCCAACAATTAATTACTCTTGAAACAGTTTTACATACTTGACGACTTGGAGTTTTCAATTAAAATACCAGAACTTAAAACAGTTTATTATATTACGCTTACTTAATTTTAATTAGTTAATGTAAGACCTTACAAGGTAGTTTTGGTTTCGCACATGAATGTTTAAATCCTCCCGTCAAGACATGAAACAAATGTGCTTTCCTGGGGGTACCTAATACTCTGCGCTAAAACTTTGGTCATTTTTACCACCGTTGACATTAAATCAATGAATATGATTCAATTAGTGTTTAAATAGTTTTGACTATGTGAGAAATTCATTAAAAACATGATTCATTCAATATGTGTATAGCACAAGACTACTCAAGATAAGTTTACAGTTCTAATTCTCGCGGACATAGTTTAGGTTAAACAATTTCACAACATAAACACACAATTCATTCAAGACTAAATGTCCAAAAAGGTTCAGACACACACAATAATAACAAAATTACACATAAAGCATAATTTATAATATCAACACAAACTAATATTTTATACATGGTAATGGAATGGTAACTGAAGTATATTTGGTGGTTGATCGGATTTGGCAAAATGAGTTCAACTGAAATTTCCATTCCTGTCATTGATTCTCAGCAACAAATTCACGAAAACAACTGCTGATTTCCCCCCAGCTTCAGGATTCGAAATTTTACTCAATTTTTTTAATACCTGTTGTCAGTTGTCATTCCAAACCCCAACGCACAAATAAATCACAAAAATAAATGTATAGCACTTAACCTCTTCCTTTCTATAGTTTTTAACTATTTAACTTACTATAGTATACTCAAACACAGTAGTAAGCAATCCGCAGTTTTACATTCGAAAATACACTTTTTCTGTACCCAGTCAAAGTCAACCTTATTTCTAATTCATCTACACAACACTATCACTTACACACACTAAAACTTGACTCGCTCAAACTAACTTCCATTACTAACTAATGAAAACTGTACACAACCCTCAATTATCAATCCCTAGTATAATTACATAATCCATTCACTCACAACAATAGTCAATTCACATATCTCTAGCCAGTACCCACTCGATCAAAATCTTTTGATTCGGATTCCCAACGTACATATACATTACAGTATATAGTGAATGAAGCTTACCAAACAGATCTATATTTTATTATTATTGCTAAGAAGGTAAGATCAAATTTGGAATTACTTTTCCTTTCCAAACTAACTAACTAAACGTAGACTTTTCTTACTTTTAGAGACATCGTACATACATGATTTGTCGCCATTTTGCTCTGTCCATAAAACACAACCAAGAAATTTGTCGCAGCCAAACATTTTCACTGTACTCCGCCTCTGCCACTACTCTCTGTTTGTGCAGCAACCAACCAACGAATACCAACCAACAACCTAGTAGTAGTGATAATCTAATGTACTAGATGGCGTCCAAGTATGACACAAGGACGACACGAGATTGGTTACAAGGGAGCTAGTCAAAGTGGAGAATCATAGTGAATGGGTGCAGGAGAATTGTCATGCAATAGGGACATGTGATGAGGTCGTGGGGGCGGTGGCAAATGCTGCGATGGATGCTGGTGCAAATGGGTCATCGAAGGGGGTGGAGGTGGTGGACACAAGGATGACCTCATCAGGTCATCAGCAGTCGTGTTGTGTGGTCGTGGCCCTGGCTCTGGAGTATATGTGAAAGTGAGGCCCGTGGCATAGATGATCCCATCGTTGCGAACCAAGGAGACGGGCACCTGGGTTGGTTGTCGCACCCACAACCACTCACCACGGAACGCAGAGATATCGGGGACAACACAGAGCATGCTTTCTTGGCACCGGAACATGGTCTCAGCCTCAGTGTCCCCGAACCACACTTTGAGATTTGGGGAGAAATTTTCACCCGTCAGCTCCAACATGGCCACATCTCCACCTCCATTTAACTATGGAAGAAAGAAAGAGAATATGCTGTTTAAGTATAGTTGGCTACTTATAGTTAGTTAAAGTGATAGTTTGCAAAAGATTTACTTATGCATATAAGAGGTCATTGATACGTTATGTTAAAACAATTATAGCTCATTTGAAACAACAGAAGGGACTCATGTGGGAAATATGAAGCTGAAAATTACATTTGTAGTGCAAGGACATTTGAGTGCAACAAACAAAGATGATGGTCACATGGATTGGCACACATATTCCTAGAGGTGTGTGCCTGTGTGTACAATGTTACCAAAATTTCTCATCAACTTTTCCCATGTAGAATGCTAACGCACTTTGACTTTCAACTTGATGAATGAAATGTTGGAAATATGCATCATATGAATATGAGTAGAGTGTTTATAGTATTGGTGTGAATGGAGTGAAAAAATGGAAAAAGATCCCATACTTAAATTGTCATGGTAAACAAACTCGAGAGCCTTAATGATTCACAACACATGTATTCGTCAGTAAGGAAAGGGAAAAGTTATGTAATTTCATGTGGTTCCGTCTCCGTCTTTCTCAAACGTTGCATCTCAGATTGAGATGGTAATGGTACTAACTATAACTAGTTAAGATGTTCCAATGTGTGTGTGTCTGTGTACTATAATGCATTGAATGGAGTGAAGAGAGCAGCTGAACATTGTCTACTGTTATGGTGAAGATTCCTCAGAAATTTCTCAAGCAGCTGAAAATTCGGTAGAATATTCCCATCCCATGAAACCACCATCATCCGAGTTGAAACCGTTTTTCATTCATAAATTTCGTGTACAAGCATATGCACTCTGTGTACCATATTGGCCCATCTTATGGACTAGTGGTTTCCACAGTTTATCATAATCATGCGACGCAAGTGAAAGAGAAAAGTCTTCCAACACCATCGTTGCAATAATAATGCAATGGTTATGAGTATCAGCGAAAAAACTCATATTATAATATTGCATATAGAGTGCGGATTGAAACTCGCAGCTCTCATCATCTTATCATATGCTATTGAGTCACAGGAAAATGCAGATGCATGTAGTAAGTAAGTACTACATGGACACAGAAGACGCATGCATATAAGTGCATCTCTGGGATCCAGGTTTTCATGTTTCTCATGAAGGGAGTGTGCCACTGCCTTCCTTTTTCACAGGCACAATATTTGCTCATAACATGAAACTATTACCACCAACCAGCTGCATGAGATATATGTCTCTGTTAAAATAAAAGGAAATTTTACTTTTCGTGAGTCAATAGTCACTGGAGTATGCAGTTGCTCATGCCATTTTTAGTTTAGTATGTTTCAATACTAATCTAGGACTACTCCCTTTGTTAATTGCTAATGTGCAGTGCATTTCAGTCACTATTGAAAGTCCAATGCAAAGGTAAATTTATGTGCAAAAAACTCTTACATGGAGACTGTGAACAATGGGCACGGGGGTTATTGGACTTCGAACGGGTCCCATTCCCTCGTAGAATTGGTACTCAGCTTTATCCGTACTAATAATGGTCCATGACGCTCCATCATTGATCATTTCTTTGTTGGGCTCCTTGGGGCAAGGAGTCGCCTAAAAAAACCAAAAAAAATCGTTAAAATTTGCACTACCCTTCATTTTTAACGTATTCAACTCTAGAATCTACATTTGCCCTTTAAATTTAAGATGAATACACCGACAAATAAAACCTGAAAGTTATTTAATACATTATGTACCTACCAAAATTATAAAAAAAAACAATATGCATTTCATCTTCATCTATATTTTCCGAGTTTCACAACTAAATAATACAGGCATCAGTCCCTATTTTTTATGCAAAAAATGATTGACGAAGCCATATGACGTGCCAAAACCCTCTGTATATAAGTCATCATTTTTCACTCTTTTTTTTTGCATTGACTAAGAGTGCGATGAACATTCTGAGCTGCTAATCTTACCAAGACCTGCCAAGACAGCCTCAAGTAAGATTCCTGACTGCCAAACTATAACTCTAGTCGTTACGGACTATTGTGATCCCAAGTCGCAAAGTACTATACAACTTCCAACCAATGCAACCAGAAGATAGACATGCTCATGTAACAACAGTGAGCCAGCACTAATAGTCGTGTACCAAACCCTGTTCTTCTCTCCTTCCCATTTGATACACTCTGCATGGTCTATAATGCTAAATCCTTGACAGTGGAGAGCACACAGAGTGCAATGTCCCACGGCAAAAATTCGTCTTTCTTGCTCATCATGACTACTAAAAATCTTGTGATACTGACTTGGCTGAACTGACTGCACATTATAGTGAACAAAAGTCACTCACTTGCTACTACTAGCTATTGCTACTACAATGTAGGCTTTTTTTCTTCTTACAAAATGCCATTGGCAGATGATATAAAAAAGAAGCAGTCAGAAAGAGAATGAAAAAGACTAAATATGAAAATGAGAACACTATGGAGATGGCGTATTTATGGAATACCAGTCTGCCGTTTGCTCAATTCAGTTGCACGTTAAGTTTATGATGCCCTATAAGCGAGTTTTATAAATCTAGATTTTTTATTGATTAATCTTGGAACTGTATACATCACACTCTGCCGTGTAAAAAAAATCGGAATTATGACTAAAATGTGAGGTGACATATGATTTATATATTGATTAAATAGTCTGGTACGTTTATCGTCGGTAGGCAATCGAAACTAATAGAGAATATTAGATGCATAGGATGAAAAGAGTGTAATTTGCTTTAATAGCTCATTAATTATAATTTTACAATTTTAAGGGCAGACAATTTCCCTCTGAAACTTGCGTAAATGCAAGGTTTAAAATCTAGAGCAAACAAAGAGTGTATATGGTATCATTTTGACGTTATATTTAAGATTGTAATCATTAAAAGTGGGGGGTGGACTCGACAGTAATTATAAAACCAGTTTTTACGTTCGTCTTGCCTCATTGCAGACTTCCTTTTAACTAACTAGGAACAGTTTAAAAGGATTTAATGATTAGATGCTTTTATATTTATTGTGCAAAATGTAAAAATCATGAAAAAATAAGTGGATTTACAGCACGCATATCACATGCATTCCTCCACATGTGCACACATAAATATTTCAGGTAACTACTATATCCCGTAGTATCAGTATTTATGATAAAGACGGTAGTATAAACTTAACGTGAGTAGAATAAAATCACGTTTTCAAGGAAATACCTTATCATTGCTCAGATCTGAACTAGAGCATGTAAGTATGACAGTAAACTACTCACTTATTTAAGCGTTAAATGTCAGCAAAGTTAGTTAGTTAATCATTTCCTTTCAAAGCTACTTTTGTCGAGACATTTTTATTCATTGTAGTAAAGTTTGCTTTTTTCATATTCGCTCAAATGTCCGCATGAATGCTACATGATGCATCATGTCCAACTTTCATATCCATTAGTTTCAAAATCGTGGTAAAAAACAGCTACCTTAGTTTTGTACCATTTATCCTCATTCCATTAAAAAATACGCAAGTTAAAAATGTACTCTATGATCAAGGCATATCTTCCTATCTTCTCAAAACCCTTCTGGCGAAATTAAACTTTGAGCATATAGCACAACATGGAATCCTTAATGTGATTCCAGCTTCACTTTGTAGACAGACTATAAAACTGCAGGTTGTTGTACTATAACATAGCAAGCTCAGTCCCGTGTTTTTCATCACATCAATGTGATAGCAGCCTTAGGGCTATATGACTTTTAGTTACAACTCAAGCAATTGGATGGCTCGTTGCGATTTTTAGCTACAGTAAAGAATTTGTAGTAGTATAGCATTTATAGTATATTCAGCCTAAACTTACATTTCACAGGAAAAATTTTGCTCCAAATGCCTTGAATGAACCTCCACAAGAAAAAAATTGTTGTGCGATCGAGAAGATTTATTTAGCAGTGTAAAGGATATACATATGCTGCTAATCTTTCCACGGAAAAATTTCAAATGTTCTTTAAAGAAATTTTGCAACAAACAGGGTGAAAATAAAGATTTCATAGAACGGGCCCATCACTCCGCAGCAGCTATTTCATTTCATTATGATTTTTCATATGCATTCTACAAGTGCTCACTTCAATAACAACTAACCCATAATTACGCCTATGGTTTACAAATAATAATCCTCCCGGATTCTTCTTGTTCTACCTCTGATTTTTCAATCATACACAAGGCAAAAAACCCTGATGAGGTATTAGTTCTCCACGCAATGAAATGTCTCTAAGAAATCGCTCGCCTTGCTCGGATCACTCCAAGGAAAAATTCATTAGCATGGTTTAATGATGAAAAATTGAACAATATTGAAACGCTGTAATTTCAATCAAATCATCCGTATTTACGAGTTAGCTACTGTCCATTTCAGAGTAAAAGGCAGTTGCCCTGTGTTACTTGGCGACCCAGGTTAAATGGCCAAATACTGGAAATTAAACTGTATATTCCAAAAATGCTGTCAAAAAAATTCATATTTTCTACTTTTCAGTTCATTTTTTTATCATTTATGTACAACTTAACTTTTTGTTTGCACCAAAAAACCATTGCCATGTAACCTAACGAGCAAATTTACTGCCTTTTTTTTAAATGGATAGTAGTCCGTATCATAATGCTCCCCAATTCGTATGCTTACCTTGAGCATAAAATTATGCATAGTAGGTTCCACTAGCTAATGCAACCAAAATATTGTGCGGCATGTGTGACGTCAGAAACTAATATAATATTTTGTTACTGTCCTGCTCCTAGGAATGGTGTACTATAACTAACTAAGTAACTAACTAGCTAGGAAAAGAATAGTTGACAATATTGAATATTTCATTCATGAGCTTTTGCGGATTTTTCAATTAGGGAGACTTATCATGCTCCGGTCAAGCATGTCGTGATTTATCCATTAATTCTTATTCCTCCTGACTGACGTTAACTAGACATGCTCTTTCAATTACCCAGTTAAGCATGGACTACTGTTGTTGGCAACTTTGCTTAAAAAAAGTACGAGGTTCCCCAATACGTAAATCTCCCCTTGCTCATTTGAATTATAAATAAGCTGATTGCACGAACTTGTTGGAAACTTATTTATACGATGGCATTATACAAAAATCAGTACACGCTAGTAATCATATGTATAAATACCAAGTTCAAAAGGTAGAGAAAACTTCTATTGAAAATGAAATAGGGTACCCAAAGTTCCTTCGTTTTTAAGCATTCATGAAATTATTTTGATTGAGGCAATATCTACTATAGTGACTTTTGAAGCTAGTTAGTTAGTTAGTGGTCATTCATGTTCACCTGACAAACACGCAACTATCTACATTGGTATTGTGGTTTTTACAGTGTGATCACAAAAGTAATTCTTTACTTGCACACGCAATCCATGCTCACTTGTTTTACCAACTAGCTATAACGCAATATGATCAACAATCCTATGACATGTTGTTTAGGCTTTGAAACCATACTTGACCACTGAAAGAGAACAAAATCTGATTTTTACCTGAAACTGAATTATTCGCTCTTGGGACAGACAAAGGTACATTCTTTCCGTGTCTTTCATGTAGAAAGCACATTTATGTAATTGAGATACTGGATCATCAGCATCTAAAAGAGCCATCTGCTTATCAACCTACAAAAACACAGAGTGAAGCGCTTTTTGAAAATTGGTCAAAGTGTTATTCTCTTCATATCATAATATCAGGATTAGATGCTATAGCACACACTATGGACAATCATTTCATCTCAATCTTCGTTAGTTGATGTAACTATAGGTACCATAGGTTAAGAGTAAAAAAGTTACCTTTCTGATAATAAGGCGGGGGAGGGCCATTCCCGTAACGCTGCAAACTAGCTTGACTGTACTTCCATAATGAATATATCCATCTCTGACAGTAAATTCTTCAGACTCGGACTCATTGTCATCCACTGTTAAGATTTTAAAAGTACCATGAATGTTCTGACGACGCTAATGTTTCAACTAACTAATGATGCCGGTTGGTGCACGACAAACTAGTCTGTGTCTTTCAACTCAGACTTTTTGCTCACTTATTTGAGCCCCTTAATGACATTCCATTATTCAAAAAGTCGAGAAAAGTGAACGAGTAAATAATGGTGGTGCTATTAAGAGGTGCACACAAGTCATGAGAATATTTGGGCCCATAAAAAATGAAAGGAAAAGACTTACACAAATGTATGGTGAAAGCACCCCACTGGGTAGATGATGCATGGAAATTCCCATTCTCTACGTGTAAGTAGCGTGTACTCACTGTTTGGGACCGAAGACGGTTGAACAAGGCAACTTTAGTCCCACTAGCTATGCACACTGTGGATGTGCCACCAACATGTCAACAAATCATTATTTTTTTTAGAGTTTCATACTATACTCATCAAATTCAAGTGTTACTGTACTAACTAACCACCCAGGCTTAAAACTACACACTAAAGGGAAAAGTGAACAGATAAAACATGGGCTATCACAACTTACAATCCGCATTTTTCAACGATTGTTTCTTCTTCGATGGCTTTGATATCACTTTGATTCGTTTGCTATGAAATAAACCAATGTCTTGGCCATTCCCAAAGAACATTTTTACAGACAGCATGAAATGTTTCCTTTTATCCGAGTCAGATATGAACAGTGTTTTGGCAGCACAGTATTGCTATGGTGATACAAATTAGTCACAACATTAATTATCCACTTTCCATGACGGTGAGTGCAGGAAAAAATCTGGCACAGAGAGTACTTACTTTCCCATTCAAATCTAATTGCTGCATATCTTGGTCAGAGTTGCCAATGCCGATAAAGGCACATAGTTGTGAACCCTGTTCACTCTCCCCATCCTTAAGGAGCTGATCCCGTTTCCGACGCCACCCATCTCCATACAAGTAGATACAAGGAGGTGGGCAAAAAAACCGCTTTTCATTCCCATAGGATTTTTGAGCCACTTTGGCGTGTTGAATGACCAGGACCATATCACCTCTGTCCCTTAAGTATCGTTTCATGGCGTCACGTGTTAATCGTTGCTCTTTACTTCGATATAAGGATGAACTATTGAGAAGAAAAAACAGCGTAATGGATCAGATTACTGCAGTTACCATTGTCTCACTTTGCCCCAGTAAAAAGTTCACACACATGAACTCACAGATGAATCGACTGATCAAAAAAGCCAACTAACCATAAGTATTTTCCTTAACTCACTATAATATGTCAAATTTAATATAGTTTTTCGACTTCAAAATTTTTTTCTGCAGTATTGCACCGTGTGGCAAATGACACGCATGACCTAATGTCATTTCTATCAGTCAAACCCAGAGCATTGTTTAGCCAAATGGCCAATCTCTTACCTATATCTATCAAAAGGTACGGGTGGAGACGGTGTGGGGATAGGGGACGGTGGAGTGTGGACCGAATGAGGCATCAACCCTCCATGTGGGAGCCCAAAATGAGTAGGAAGACCTTGCGAGTTGCCCATATGCGTCAAATGATGTTGGTGACCATGAAGCAGGCCTGGATCACCGCCGTTCATTTTCTCAGGAGGTGTGAGAGAGCCCGGAACAAAGTTGCTACTATGTGGGTGATCTGTAAACAGGAAGTTAGAAGGCAAACTTTGTTAGTTAGACTGCATATTTGAAGGTGCACAAAAGACAAGTTAATAATCATGATGATGCTCGCTCATTCCACCACTTTTCACTTGCATGACAACAACATGAAATTCGTGAACTTGATATTGGCACAATAATAATAAGAGCCACACACACACATTAATCTGTATAGGAGCTTTCCTGTTGTCCCTTTAAATCTCAAAAAGGCATCATCATAATCTCGAACTTGGGAAGATTTTCCGTATTA
>Ga0210040_10010143_pt1 | contig 10848 bp, 8 predicted proteins | sample CryGeyCG12114_NA_FD_185462 | JGI IMG/M metagenome (GOLD analysis project Ga0210040, IMG submission 185462) | Groundwater microbial communities from aquifer - Crystal Geyser CG19_WC_8/21/14_NA (SPAdes) (version 2) | ecosystem: Environmental > Aquatic > Deep subsurface > Groundwater | place: USA... | reverse complement strand
CGATCGCCGCGGACATGGTCGACGTCGCCGCGGTCGAGGTGAACTTCGACGGGATCACCTACGCCAAGGGCGCCTCGGTGCTCAAGCAGCTGGTGGCCTACGTCGGGCAGGAGGACTTCCTGGCCGGTGTGCGGCGGTACTTCCGCAAGCACGAGTACGGCAACACCACGCTGGCCGACCTGCTCTCCGAGCTGTCCGAGGCCTCCGGTCGCGACCTGTCCGACTGGTCGGCGATGTGGCTGCAGACCAGCCAGGTCAACACCTTGCGCCCGGTGTACGAGCTGGACGAGTCCGGCCGGTACGCCTCCTTCGCCATCGAGCAGAGCGCCGTGGCCGACCACCCGGTGCTGCGCCGGCACCGGCTCGCGGTCGGGCTCTACAGCTCCGGGCCCGACGGGCTGACCCGGTCGCACCGGGTCGAGCTGGACGTCGAGGGTGCCCGCACCGAGGTGGCCGAGCTGGTCGGCCACCCGGCGGCCGACCTGGTCCTGGTCAACGACGACGACCTGACCTACGCCAAGCTGCGGCTCGACGACCGGTCGCTGGCCACCTTGCGCAGCCAGATCGGTGCGCTGCCGGACTCCCTCCCCCGGGCGCTGTGCTGGTCGGCGGCGTGGGACATGACCCGCGACGGTGAGCTGCCCGCCCGGGACTGGGTGCAGCTGGTGCTCACCGGCGTGGACGCCGAGACCGAGATCAGCGTGGTCCAGTCACTGCTGGCCCGGGTGCAGTCAGCGCTGGCCGCCTACGCCGACCCCGCGTGGGCGCCGACCGGCTGGGAGCTGCTCGGCGACAAGGCCCTGGCCGCGCTGCAGAGCGCCGAGCCGGGCAGCGACGCGCAGCTGCAGTGGTCGCGCACGCTGGCCGCCGCCGCCCGCAGCGAGGAGCACGTCACCGCGCTGCGTGGGCTGTTCGACGGTTCGCTGGTGGTCGAGGGCCTGGCCGTCGACGCCGATGCCCGCTGGGCGTTCCTGCACGGGCTGGTCGCGGTCGGCGCGGCCGGCGACGCGGAGATCGACGCCGAGGCCGAGCGCGACGCGACGGCCACCGGTGCCCGCCGCACGGCGACCGCCCGCGCGCTGCGGCCCACCGCGGAGTCCAAGGCCGAGACCTGGGAGCGGGCGTTCACCGACGAGTCGATCCCGAACGCGGTGCACGAGGCGATGGTCGCCGGCTTCTGGCACCCCGCCCAGCAGGAGCTCACCGCGCCCTATGTCGAGCGCTACTTCGCCGACATCCGCGGGCTGTGGGACCGCCGTCCGGGCGAGATCGCGAAGAACGCCGTCGAGTACCTGTTCCCGAAGGTCATCGACGAGCGGACGCTCGAGGCAGCCGACGCGTGGCTGGCCGACGAGACGGCGCCGGCGCCGCTGCGCCGGCTGGTGAGCGAGGGCCGCGACGGCGTGGCCCGGGCGCTGTGGGCCCGCAAGCGGGACGCCGCCGCGGCGTCTTAGCCGCAGTCTTCGATCAGGTCCCCTGATCGAAGACTGTCCCCCCGCACCAACGCTGGTGCGGGGGGACAGCGTTGGATCAGGGAACCTGATCCAACGCCGCGGGCCGGCGCGCTGCGGCTCAGTGCGAGCGGCGCGAGGGGTGACCGGCCGCGTCGGACATCTGCCGCAGGCCGTTCACGATGGCGCCGGTCAGGTCGCCGGAACCGAGCCGGCTGGTCATCGACAGCACCGCCAGCGCGCACGCGCGGTCGGGCAGCCGGCGGGCCGCGGCGGTGCCGGTGACGATCTCCAGCACCCGCTGCCCGGGCGACAGCGCGACCAGGACGCCGTTGGACGTGTCGCCACCGGAGCGGGCGTGCAGGTCCTCCGCGCCGGCGCGGGTGTCCGAGCCGAGGTCACCGATGTAGAGCGTGAACCGCAGCCCGGTCTCGCGCGAGGACATGGTCAGCGCCTCGTCGAGACGGGCCAGGTCCTGGTAGGAGAACGGCCCGCCGTGCGACTCGTCGACGACCGAGGCCTGGGTGCCGGTGTTGGTGGAGTCGTGGCCCGAGGGACGCTGGGCCAGCTGGGCAGAGCTCATCGGGCCTGGGCCTCCGGAGGACGAGGGGGCGGGCGAGAAGGCGGTGCTCACGGCGCGGTCACCAGGTCCCGCGGGCGCCACCAGCGGCGGTGCGCCGGGGCCCCTCAGCGACGGCGGGCGCGTGCGGGTGCTGACCGATGGTCAGCGCGGCGGCGGTGGCCCCCAGGCCCGGAGCGTGCGCGTCCGCGTGTCCGTCGGCGTGGTCGTCGTCGTGGCTGGCGCCCTGGCTGCTGTCGGGGTGCGGCTCCCACCAGACCGGGTCCGCCGTCCACGGCTGGCCGGGGCGGTACTTCGGGTGTTCCCTGCCTCGGCCGGGGAGCAGCGTCGCGATCGCCAGGGCCACGAAGACCGCCAGCGGGATGACGCCGTAGACCAGCACGGTCTGGATCACGGACATGGCCGCAATCTACCGGGGCGACCGTCGTCCGGCCTGGCAGGTCACCACATCGCGGGGTGGCGGTGCGCCCAGGGCCGGGCCTCCTCCAGTTGGGCGGCCAGCGAGACCAGCGTCGCCTCGTCCGCCGGGCGGCCGACCAGCATCGTCCCGATCGGCAGCCCGGACGCCGTCCACCACAGCGGGACGCTGACCGCGGGCTGGCCGGTGACGTTGTAGACGGCCGGGAAGGCGGCGTACTGCTTCTGCCGCTCGAAGTCCGCGGCCCCGTCGTCGCCGAACCAGCCGACCGGCCGTGGCGGCATCGTGCAGATCGGCGAGAGCAGCACGTCGTAGCTGCTGGTCGCCTGCAGGAAGCGCCGGGAGAACAGCCGGAGCACGAACATCGCCTCCATGGCGTCCTTGGCCGACAGCGCCAGACCGCGCTCGCGCAGGAACCGGGTCAGCGGGCGCAGGTGCGGCACCGCGGCGTCGGGCACCGGCAGCGTGGTGGCCGACAGCGCCCAGACCACCTCGAAGGAGCCGAAGATGTCGGCGGTCGGCGGCCCGGCGGGCAGGTCCTCGACGTCGTGCCCGAGCGCGGCCAGCAGCGCGGAGGCGTCCTCGAACGCGGCCACCACCTCGGGGTCCAGTTCGGCGCCGGGCATCCCGGAGTCCAGGTAGCGGCCGATCCGCAGCCGGCCGGGCGCGCGGTCGGCGGCACCGAGGAACGACTCGCCGGCCGGCAGCGGCGCGGCCCAGAACGGGTCACCGGGAACCGGGCCGGCCATCGCGTCCAGCATCGCCGCGGCGTCCCGGACGGTGCGGGCCAGCGGGCCCTGCACGCCCAGCGCGGTGACCTCGGAGTTGTACGGCCCGTTGCTGACCCGGCCGCGGCTGGGCTTGATCCCGAACAGGCCGTTGATGCCGGCCGGGATCCGGATCGAGCCGCCGCCGTCCGACCCCTGGGCGAAGGGCAGCAGGCCGGCCGCGACCGCCGCGGCCGCCCCGCCGCTGGAACCACCGGCCAGCAGCGAGGGGTCCCACGGGCAGCGGGCGGGGCCGGCGACGTCGTTCTCGGTGTAGCAGGGGAAGCCGAACTCCGGGGTGTTCGTCTTGCCCAGGCTGATGGTGCCGGCGGCGGCGAGCTTGGTGACCACGGCGTCGTCGACGTCCGGCACGAACTCGGCCAGCACCCGCGAGCCGAACGTCGTCCGCACCCCGGCGGTGTTGTTCAGGTCCTTGATCGCGGTGGGCACGCCGTGCAGCGGCGGCAGGTCCGCCCCGTCGAGCACCGACCGGTCGGCGCGCGCGGCGGCCGCCCGGGCCCGGTCGGCGGTGACGGTGACGAAGGCGCCCAGGCCGGCGTCCAGCGCCTCGATCCGGGCCAGGGAGTGCTCGACCAGCTCGGTCGGGCTCACCTCCCGCGCCCGGACGGCGGCGGCCTGCTCCAGCGCGGTCAGGTCGTGCAACTGCGTACCCGTCGAGGAGGTCACGGATCGGCACGCTAGCGCGAGGACGGCGCCGGTCACGTCCGTGGCGCCCTGGGAGAGCATGGCGAGGTGGACCTCTCCCGCGCCGCAGCCGAAGCCGCCGACGCCGCCGACCCGCTGGCCGGCTTCCGGCCCCGCTTCGTCGGGGTGGACGACGGGCTGCTCTACCTCGACGGCAACTCCCTGGGCCGGTTGCCGGTGGCGACGCCGGCCGCGGTCGCCCGGGTGGTCGAGCAGGAGTGGGGTCAGGGGCTGGTCGGGTCGTGGGGCGGCTGGGTCGAGACCTCCCGCCGGATCGGCGACGTGCTGGCCGCCGGCGTCCTCGGCGCGCAGCCGGGCGAGGTGCTGGTCGGTGACACCACCAGCGTCGACCTCTACAAGCTGCTGGTCGCCGGCACCGACGCGCGTCCGGGGCGGGACGTGCTGGTCTGCTGCGCCGACGACTTCCCCACCGACCGGTACATCGTGGCCGGGGTGGCCCAGGCCCGCGGCATGACGGTGCGGGAGGTCGAGGCGCACATCGACGACGGGCTGGACCTCGACGTCCTGGCCGCCGCCCTGGACGAGCGGGTCGCCGTGGTCGTGCTGTCCCAGGTCGCCTACCGGTCGGGCGCGCTGGTCGACATCGCCGCGGTGACCCGGCTCGCCCGGGACGCCGGCGCCCTCGTGCTCTGGGACCTGAGCCACGGCGCCGGCGCGGTGCCGGCGGAGCTGACCGCCACCGGCGCGGACCTCGCCGTCGGGTGCACATACAAGTACCTCAACGGCGGCCCGGGCGCCCCGGCGTTCCTCTACGTGCGCCGCGAGCTGCAGGAGCAGCTCCGCCAACCGATCTGGGGCTGGTTCGGCCAGCACGACCAGTTCGCCATGGGGACCCGGTACGACCCGGCCGCGGGCGTCGACCGGTTCGCCGTCGGCACTCCCCCCGTGCTCGCCATGGCAGCGGTCGAGGTCGGCGCCCGGCTGACGGCGGAGGCCGGCATCGAGCCGCTGGCCGCCAAGGGCCGGGCGCTCACCGACCTGGTGGTCGCGCTGGCCGACGAGCACCTGACCGGGCACGGCGTCACCGTCGCCTCGCCGCGGGATGCCACCCGGCGGGGGTCGCACGTGAGCCTGGCCCACCCGCACGCCTGGCAGCTGACCCAGGCGCTCGTCGAGCGGGGCGTCGTCCCCGACTTCCGGACGCCGGACCGGCTGCGACTGGGGCCGGCGCCGCTGTACACCCGGTTCGTCGACGTGTGGGACGCGATGGACCGGCTGCGCACCGTCCTGGCCGAGGGCGCGCACGAGGGCTACCCCACCGAGCGGAGCCGGGTCACCTGAGCGCCGATGAGTCCTGCCGCCCCCGAGGGTCCTCATGCTGACCCGACGACCAGGAGGAACCGCGTGACCCAGCTGCTGAGAGTGCAGAACTTCACCATGTCCAGCGACGGCTTCGGCGCCGGCGAGGGCCAGAGCCTGGAGCGGCCGTTCGGCTCCGCCGACCCCGGGACGCTGATGGCCTGGGCCTTCGGCACCGCGAGCTTCCCCGCGCGCACCACCCCGGGCGGCAGCCGCGGGCTGGACGACCACTTCACCCGCGACTTCGCCAACGGCATCGGCGCGGAGATCATGGGCCGCAACAAGTTCGGCCCCCAGCGGGGTCCGTGGACCGACCACGACTGGCAGGGCTGGTGGGGCGACGAACCGCCGTTCCACACCCCGGTCCTCGTGCTGACCCACCACCTGCGGCCGTCGTTCACGCTGTCGGACACCACCTTCTCCTTCGTCGACGGCGACCCGGCAGAGGTCCTCGACCAGGCCCGGCAGGCCGCGCAGGGCCGGGACGTGCGGCTCGGGGGTGGGGCGACGGTGATCCGGCAGTTCCTGGACGCCGACCTGGTCGACACGCTGCACGTGGTCGTCTCACCGGTGCAGCTCGGCTCGGGCTCCCGGCTGTGGCACTCGCCGGAGGAGCTCGACGACCGCTTCCACCACGAGGTCGTGCCCAGCGCCAGTGGGGTGGTGCACCACCTGTTCTGGCGCCGCTGACCCGACGGGCCGCCGTCCTCAGGGCTCCGGTGCGCCGATCGGGTTGTGCGCCGGCCACTCCCCCGCCGCCACCACCGCATGCCGCACCGGGGTCAGCAGCTCGGCGAGCCGCTCCCGGTCGGCGCCGGTCAGCGCCGCCCACGGGCCGGCCGCCAGCCGGTCGGTGTCGTCCTCCACCTCGGCCCGCACCACCCGGCCCTCGGCGGTCAGCTCCCCGCCGACCAGCAGACCGCGGGCGGTGAGGTCGTCGGTGGCTGCCGCCCAGCTCTCGGGTGACCAGCCGCGGGCCTTCTGCAGCCACTCGGCCGCCGTCGCGCCGGCCGCCGCGGCGAGCACCAGCGCGGGCAGCCCCAGCAGGTCGTGCTGCAGCAGCGTGGCCAGGTGCCCGTCGCCGCGGTGCTCGCGCAGGGTGGTGAGCGACTGCCACAGCGCGAGGTGCGGTTCGGCCGGCTGCGGCAGCGCCGCGTTGGCCGCGCCCAGCGGCCGGCCGGGCAGGTCGACCGCTTCGGCCGCGCGGCGGGCCAGCGCCGCCGCCGCCATCGCGTCGGCCGACCCGGCCCAACCCGGCAGCGCCCGCTGCACCGCGCCGTCGACACCGACCAGCCTGGCTGCCAGCGCCTGGTCCGGCGTGGTCGTCGTCCAGATCTCGGGTACGCGGCGAGCCACGAACGCCGGTGCGAAGGAGGCGAACGTCGCCGTCACCACCTGCGGCCCGACGGCGCCCAACGGCGCCGCCCGACCGGCGAAGTAGCCCGCCCAGAACCCGCGGAGCCCGACGGCGTCGAAGGCGGTGCGCGCCTCGTCGGCGAAGTAGGTCAGCGCGTGCAGCGGCTCGCCGAGCACCCACAAGTGCCGGGGGCTGGCCTCAGGCACTGACGGAGTCGGGCATGCCGAGCCACTCCCGCCACCGCGGGTCGACCGTGCGGTGCCCCAGCAGCCGCCAGGCCGCGCCGCTGGGCGCACCCGGCGGGTGCGGCAGCGACCAGCCCATCTCGGCGAGCGACCGGTCGGCCTTGGTGTGGTTGCACCGGCGACAGGCGGCCACGACGTTGTCCCAGGTGTGGGTGCCGCCCCGGCTGCGCGGCACCACGTGGTCGATGCTGGTCGCCGACCCGCCGCAGTACACGCAGGTCGAGCCGTCGCGGGTGAAGACCGCGCGGCGGGACAGCGGCACCTGCACCGGGTACGGGACGCGCACGTAGCGGGTCAGCCGGACCACGATCGGCACGGCCATGGTCACCCGCTCGGCGTGCACCTCGTCGTCGGTGACGTCGACGGTCTCTGCCTTCTCGCCGAGCACGAGCACGATCGCGCGGCGGCTGGAGACCACGCACAACGGCTCGTAGGTGGCGTTGAGCAGGAGCGTCGCACCGGTGGTGGACGCCGGCGGGGCAGGCGCGTGCGGAGCGAGGGACAGGTCGTGGCGCGCGGCTGGCTTGCCCGGCACGGACGACCCGAGTGCGGTGATCGACACGGGAGACCTCCGAGTGCCCCCGGCCACCGACGGCTTCGACAGCCCACGGGCACCCTCATCCTGCACTGTTCTCCGGGATGACGGCGGTCGATCGCTCGAGGGCGCCGGTTACCGTCGGTCCGTGCGCTACCCGGACGCCCCCCGCCTGGACCTGGTCGAGGACCTGCACGGCCACTCCGTCGCCGACCCCTACCGCTGGCTGGAGGACGACGACGACCCGCGCACCGCCGCCTGGGCCACCGCCCAGGACGAGCTCGCCGCAGGCCTGCTCGCCCAGCTGCCCGCCCGGCCGGCCTTCGCCGCCCGGCTCGGTGAACTGGTGCACGCCGGCGCCGTCGGGATACCGGTCTGGCGCCGGGGTCGGGCCTTCTCCACCCGCCGCGACCCCGGCCAGGAGCACGCGGTGCTGCGGGTCACCGAGCCCGACGGGACGGTGCGGGTGCTCGTCGACCCGACCGCCCTGGACCCCGCCGGGACGACGACGCTGGACGCCTGGTCGCCGTCCTGGGAGGGCGACCGGCTGGCCTACCAGCTGTCGGTCGGCGGCGACGAGGAGTCGCAGCTGTTCGTGCTGGACGTCGGCACCGGCAAGCTGCTCGAGGGCCCGATCGACCGCTGCCGGTACTCCCCCGTCGGCTGGCTGCCGGGCGGTGCGGAGCTGTTCTACGTCCGCCGGCTGGCCCCCGGGCTGGTGCCTGCGGGCGAGGAGCAGTTCCACCGCCGGGTGTGGCGGCACCGGGTGGGCGGCGACCCGGACGCCGACGTGCTGGTGCACGGCGAGGGCAGCGACCCCTCCACCTACTTCGGTGCCCGCACCAGCGCCGACGGCCGTTGGCTGGTCGTGTCCGCCTCGGTCGGCACCGCCCCGCGGGACGACGTCTGGCTGGCCGACCTGGCCGGGGACGGCGACCTGCGCGAGCTCCAGGTCGGCGTGGACGCCCAGCTGACCGCCTGGGTCGCCCGGGACGGCCGGCTGTGGCTGCACACCGACCGGGACGCGCCGCGCAGCCGGCTGGTGGTCGCCGACCCCGCGGACCCGACCAGCTGGGTGCCGTCCGGCTGGCGGGAGGTCGTGCCGGAGCAGTCCGACGGCGTGCTCTCCGACCTGGCACTGGTCGACGGCCCGGACGGCGACCTGCAGGTGCTCGCGGTGCACGCCGTCGACGCCACGGACCGGCTCTCGGTCTGGGCGGCGGACGGGAGCGGCCGGCTGGCCGACGTGACCGACCTGCGCCCCGGATCGGTGTCCGGGGTGAGCGCCCCGCCAGAGGGCGGCAACACGGCGTGGGTCGGCTACACCGACTACGCCACCCCGCCCTCGGTGCTGCGCTGGGACGCCGGCACGCCCAGCACGCTGACCTCCGCCGAGCAGGCACCGGTCGCGGGCGCCGTCCCGGACGTGCAGGTCGTGGAGACGCACGCGACGTCACCGGACGGCACACCGGTGCACCTGTTCGTGCTGTCCGCGGGCGGTACCCCGGACACGCCGCGGCCGACGGTCCTCTACGGCTATGGCGGCTTCAACGTCTCCCTGACCCCGGCCTACAGCGCGCAGGCGCTGTCCTGGGTCGCCGCCGGTGGCGTCTGGGTGGTGGCCAACCTGCGCGGCGGGTCCGAGCACGGCGAGGAGTGGCACCGCGCCGGCATGCGGGAACGCAAGCAGAACGTCTTCGACGACTTCGCCGCCGCCGCGCAGCACCTGGTCACCGAGGGCTGGACGACGCCGGCCCAGCTGGGCGTGCTGGGTGGGTCGAACGGCGGGCTGCTGGTCGGCGCCATGACCACCCAGCACCCGGACCTGGTGGCCGGCGTGGTCTGCAGCGCGCCGCTGCTGGACATGGTCCGGTACGAGCTGTTCGGGCTGGGCCGCACCTGGAACGACGAGTACGGCACCGCCGCCGACCCGGTCGAGCTGGGCTGGCTGCTCGGGTACTCCCCGTACCACCGGGTGGTCGGGGGCACCGCCTACCCCGCGGTGCTGTTCACGACGTTCGAGTCCGACACCCGGGTGCACCCGCTGCACGCCCGCAAGCTCGCCGCGGCGCTGCAGCACGCCAGCAGCGGCGAGGCGCCGATCGTGCTGCGCCGCGAGCTGTCGGTGGGGCACGGCGCCCGGGCGGTGAGCCGGACCGTGGGCCTGGCTGCCGACCAGCTCGCCTTCCTCGCGGCGGCCACCGGCCTCGAGCCGCCCACGCCACGCTGACCTGCAGGGAGGCGGGCTACGCGGGCGTACCGGAACTCACCCGGGCCTGGTTGTCGACCTCGTCGGACGCACCTGCGACACTCGCCGCCATGGAGCGCGCACGGCCTGTGACCCCCTGGTCCAGCTGCGTCCGCGTGCGCGTCCGCTGAGCGGCCGCCGGGCCGGACGGGACGGCGCTGCCGCCCGGGCGGCCACGTTCGGGCAGGTGTTCGCCGTCGGTGAGTTCCGGCCGCTGTTCGGCTCCTACCTGCTCTCCACGATCGGCGACGAGCTCGCCCGGGTCGCGCTCACCGTGCTCGTCTACCAGCGCACCGACTCGGCGCTGCTGTCCGCGGTCACCTTCGCGATCAGCTACCTCCCCTGGCTGCTCGGCGGGCCGGTGCTCGCCTCCCTCGCCGACCGCTGGCCCCGGCACCGGGTGCTGATCGGCAGCGACGTCGGCCGTGCGGTGCTGGTCGCGCTGATGGCGGTGCCCGGCATGCCGCTCCCGCTGCTGCTCGCGCTGCTGCTGCTCGTCTCGCTGTGCTCGCCACCGTTCGAGGCCGCCCGTTCCGCGCTGGTGGCCGACGTCCTGACCGGCGACCGGTACGCCGTGGCCACCGCCCTGACCGGGGTGACGACGCAGCTGGCCCAGCTCGCCGGGTTCCTGGCGGGTGGTGCGCTGCTGGTCGGGTCGCCCTCGCTGGCCCTTCTGGTCGACGCGGTGACCTTCGCCGTCTCGGCCGCCTGGCTGACCCTGGGCCTGCAGCGCCGCCCGGCCCCGGTCGCCGACGCCGGCGGCGGCCCCGGGTCGGTGTGGACGTCGGCCGGCGAGGGGGTGCGGCTGATCGCGGCGGCGCCCCGGCTGCGCGCGCTGGTCGGCGTGCTGTGGGTGGCCGCGCTGTTCGCGAACGCCCCCGAGGGCGTCGCCACACCGCTGGCGCTGCAGGTGCAGGGCGGCACCGCCGCGGTCGGCCTGCTGCTGGCCGCGAACCCGGCCGGCACCGCGCTGGGCAGCCTGGTGGTCGGCCGGTTCTGCGCGCCGAGGCTGCGCGACCGGCTGCTCGTGCCGCTGCTGGTGCTGTCCCTCGCCGGGGTGCTGCTGGCCGGCCTGGTGCCCACGGTCCTCGGCCGCGGCCCGGCTGCGTTCACCGCCGTGGTGGTGCTGCTCTTCCTGGGTGGCATCGGCGGCGCCTGCAACGTGCCGCTCAACGTGGCCTTCGTGCAGGCCGTGCCCAGCGCCTACCGGGGCCGCGCGTTC
>Ga0210040_10010142_pt1 | contig 10849 bp, 4 predicted proteins | sample CryGeyCG12114_NA_FD_185462 | JGI IMG/M metagenome (GOLD analysis project Ga0210040, IMG submission 185462) | Groundwater microbial communities from aquifer - Crystal Geyser CG19_WC_8/21/14_NA (SPAdes) (version 2) | ecosystem: Environmental > Aquatic > Deep subsurface > Groundwater | place: USA... | reverse complement strand
TGATGCCATCTGGGAAGATATTCTTGGGTGCCTGACTGTTATTCACAATGTTCTTTCCAAGCTCATGAGGAGCCACAGGCGCAGACGTAGTAAGAGCTGGAGCCATCTCGATTTCAACAGTGAATGAATCTCGATTGCAGACGAGTAAACTCCACCTTTAGTGCGAGATTGCTGTACATAAATACACAGTTCCCAGACCCCTGACCTCCCAAGCACAACATCCCTTCATAAGGGATAATCTCCAATACGAGCTGCCTGTTGTAATGATTAGCCTGGATTGCGTGATTGCCCTCATTCATGGTTGCTGGTTGACTGTTGCCGAAGGGAGGGAAGCTACCCCACCCATGGCGTTGATTCGACGTATGCTGCGCCTCGGTAAAGCGTTGAGCGATCAGCTTATCATCTCGCAGTGAATACGAGCTCAGTGTGGTAGGATGATAAGATTGTACTATGTGTATGGGATGCTAGACGTCGTACTAGAGACGCGAACGATATGGAGACGATATCCACAAAAGGCGAAGCTCAACCCCGCTGTGTACCCACACGCCGTTGACGCCAGTAAATGCCCACGCGACCAAGAACGCGGAAGGAAGGCCACCTCGTAAAGTGCACCGCAAAACGCCGCGGAACCATTCCGCTACCTGAGCGCCTAATCCAGGCGCTCCCGTCCATGTCCGTTATCTAAACACCTTCCAAGCACTCCTGCACCACCGCCTCCAACATCCTTAAACCATAGAACGTCGACACATTCCTATACACACCCAACCTCTTTTTAACGTCTTTCCTATCCTTGGTAGCCACCCACTCACCAGCACAAGCACAATGCTCCATGAACTCATTGCTCCTGAGGCGCTTGCACTTGCTGCACTTTAGATCTTGCGTGCACCACTCTAGCACGATTTTCTGGACGTCGGATACGAGCTGCTCTTCAATGCGAAGCTTGTCGTATGTCGATTCGCAGTTGTCGCATTTCCATTTTGGCGGAGGAGGTGCAGTGTCGGTGTTGTTTGTGGGCACTGGAGGTAAGAGCGAGGCGTCGCGGCATAGATCGAGGTCGCGAGACGAAGTGCACTCGTCGCAGATGACGCCGCGAATGGTGAGGGCGGCACTGGGATTTGCGAAAGTGGCTTCGGCGCTGAACTCGCGGATGTCAAATAGGTTCAGCAAGTCTTTGCGGAGCATGCGAGCTTCGAGAGATATCGCGCGGTCGAGGCTGAGTACCTGCATTATCGACTTGACGAGTTGGAGAACCGGGTTTGAGAGCTTGAGATGCGAGCCTGGCAGCTGTGGAAACTCGTAGTCTGAGGCGAGTTCCGGGTGCAGCATCTCGGTGTGCTGGCGACGTAACAAGGTGGAGATCTGTTTGAAGAGTGGCTTCGTGAAAGTCTTTGGCAGGATCTGAGTCTGTTCGTTCGGATCCACTGTCAACGGCCGCAGCGGAATCTGGGTGACGCGTGGGGTGGAGCCATCAGTAGTAGCAGGACGTTTCCGAGCATGCATGAGCTCGATGAACTCAATGACCCAGTCGTTGAAGGTAGGCTGAAGCGTTGGCGGCAGAAATTGTGCAAGTTGCCAGCACATGATGTTTTCGATAGTCTGATTCTCCTCTTCCACCACCTCTTTACATCCTTTGCCACCGTAGTTGAACTCATCGTACCACACAAGGTAGTCCCAATACTCCTTGATCTCAAGCTCCATGAACTGGAATAGTGGCTTCGCCTTGATTGTCTTGATGATGTACTGGCTGTACGCGTAGGCATTGCCAACCTCAGCCTTCGTCGTCTGAAGCAGGAGTCGATTGGGGCTAGCGAACACGATGTGCGATCCCACGCGCTTGAAGTCAGTCATGAGTTGCTGTAGTGTCTTCTTTGACATCATTTGCACGTAGTAATGCAATGATCTGTCGTAGAGGAAAGAGCCAGGACTGCTGACCCAGCGGACGAGGTGCTGAACCATGACATCGGCCATACTAAAGCCGGAGCCAGTCTGCACAGCTTCGATCCACCAAGCCTTAACCATCTCCCGCAAGACCATGATGCCAGCACTTGCGAACGCGTTGTCAGAGTAGATCACGTTTGAGCCATCGTTCACAGAGTCGTACGATGGAGCTGCAGGGTTGAAAGAGACCGAGTCCGCTCCTTCCAGCTCGTTGACGAGTGAGGATGACAGAATGGTGTTGATGGCAAGGTTGCGCAGATTGAGGTCGATGCATACCGATGAGTACGTGCCGGCGTTGTTGACTGATGGCATCTCCACCGTCTCTAGTGGTCCTAAAATGTCGTCCTTCTCGTAGCCGGCGTGATCTGGCTTCGCTTGCCCAGACCACCAGAGAATGACACGATCCTTCTGAAGCCGTCTGGCATAGGCTACGTCAATCAAGAATCGTGGGTCGTTGCTTTCCAGGTTGCACAGCGGGATGTCTCCGTAACGCGCAAGTTCGAGCAGATGCGCCACCCAAGATCCTAGATCAAGGTAGTGACCGACCAGCCGCTTAGCAATAAAGGATTGCCAGCCTAGCGGAGGGAGCTGCTTGTCCGACTCATCTGGATGGAGTGGCAGGATGGGTAGGTCCTTCAGGATCGGAATGTCATGCGCGAGCAAAGCCTGGCTCGGCGATTGCATGACAACAATGACGGGTTTGCTTTCATCGGCCTTTAGCTTCTTGATCACGTCGCCAAGCTCGAGCAGTGCCTTGCGTCTCGTAGTGACCATCGTCGTCTTAAAGTGGATATCATCCTGGTAGTCAATCATGGTCTGCCATGGCTCTCCTTCATTGTCTTCCATTCGTCTTCGCACAGCATCACTGTAGATACGATCCACATTCGGCATGCCTTGCGAGTCCTTTGTCTTATTCTGGATGATGATATGGGCGTCGTTCTTGGAGGTCGAGAAGATGGCGTAGATGTGGCGATCTCCACTGCTGACATGATACAGGTAGAGGTAGCTCATTGGGGCATCGGCCATGTAAGTCTTCTTCGACGGTACTCTTCGAAGCGCCGACAGGTCGAAACCCTGCTCCAAGCCCTTTCCGAGCACACCCTTTTGCGACTCATCAAACGTACAGCTGCTCCCGAGCTCGAGGATAGCGCGCATCTCGAGCGGTACCTGTTTCTCGTATACGCCTTCCACGCTGGGATGGTTGAACAGAGTTGAGATGAGGTTGGCCTCATTGACGTAAGTATGCTCTGACATCTGTAGCTTGAACAGGTGAATCGAAGGATGTCCATTTGGCAATGTATGGTTGACAACTTTCTCCACGGAACACCCAGGTATCGACACGTCCGGAAGATCCTCGCTCCTCAGGTTGAGGTACAGCTGCCGTGGAACAATGACCTTCAATGTATGAATCTTTTTGTCAATCAGGACGAATGCCCTGATCTCTCCAGGTGTCTCGGTCGGTCGCAGCTGGACAAGCTGCCAGGTGCTGATGAACAGCAGCTCCGCTTGGTTTCGGAAGAAGGTACCAATCGCGTCCGACGAATCTACAGGCTTCTCTCCGAACAGCTGTCGCCTTCGCTTTCGAGCTTGCTTTTGGATCTTCCACTTCTGCTTTTGGTACATAAGCCACCCAGAATAGTCCTCAGTGATCGAGGGCATAACCTTCGGAAGCGCGGCATATGGATCGGTCTGGACGGGTACTGCTGGTTCAGGTTCCTTTCGCTTCGCCACCATTTTCGTGACAATACCCTTCTTCATCTGCGACTGCGCGTGAGATATCTTCTGCGAGCCGAAGTCCTCAAAATCGCCAGACAGCTTGTTGTTGGCAATGTTCGCGTCACCATTCGTCAAAGGTTTCTTGCTGAACATATCTGTCATCTTCTTTTGTTGCAGCTTGTCCTCCTTCTGCCTTATCCTTCGGTCGAGCCAGTCCGGATGTGGCACCCTTGGAACAGGATTCCTTACTTTCTGATACGCCGCAGGGATGGTGATGAGCTTCTGAATAACGGACGCCAAACGCTCACGGTAGTAGTCCCAATCAAGGACAGTTCGAGGGTCCATGTCCCCGGGGTCTTCTCGCATCCATTTCCTCAAGAAGTAGCGCTTGACAGACTCCTCAGCTGAAAAGATCGACATGGGAATAGCGCGCTCAGTGACAGGAGCGTTCCTCGGCGTCTTCGAGATGATGTACTTGCAGTTCAGACCCTTGTCCTTCACCATCTGCTCGCCCAAGAACTCAGCGAGCCGCTTAGCAGTTGTGATGGCAGTCGACTTCTGGGCACCATACTCTTCCAGCGTCTTCGTCATGCTCTTGTTCTCAACAATGAGGTCGATGAGCTCTTCATCGGCCAATGTTGCACCACGAGTGTCTAAGATGTCGAGCCAGCGATTGGCAACCTTAGCGACGGCGCCATATGTCTCCTCAAGAGTCGTACCCTCCAGGAAGAACTTGAAGATTTGGGACTGGAAGTTCTTGATGAGCTTCAACTCACCACGACGCTTGACCTCGAAACCCTTCAGCTCAGCCAAGCTACCGTCGTGGTTGAATACAGCGTAGCGCTTCTTCAAGTTCTTGTCCTCCTCTTTCGAAGTGGGCAAGATCATGGCCTTGTACGGTCCGTCGACCTCGAAGAAGATGGAGTTGTCGCTGTGCTTCTCATACCGGAAGTTGACTGGGTCTACCAGCGTCTCGTACTGGTGGTTCGTGTATTTGGCGTGTACAAGATGGTTCAGCATAGTACAAGGGTAAGATATGGTCATCTTCTTGCCGTTGCTGAGCTTGAAGGAGAAGTTCTCTGGGAAGGTCGCTGGCAGGATAGCCCAGATACCATCGGTATCCAGTTCCAGGGGTCGTCCAATTCGTTCAACAAGTGATCGTGCAAGCTGGATGATTCGTGCGCCAGTCAAGCAGGTAACACCAGCCATCTCCAGCGAGTACCATCGAGAACCTTTCCGCATGACATAACCGTAGAAAGAGTTGAGAATGACTTTGTGAGCCAGTTGCATAGAGTCGAACAAAACAATCATCTTCTTGGCGTGCTCAACCTCATGTGCTGGTGCGCCAGCGGCTTTCAATGCTTCGGTCTTGCCCTTCCAGACCTTCTGCTTGCCTTTGAAGTCGTATCGTCGATCACGAAAACCGCTCACTGTGTCAACATAGAAAGGGTTTTCTCGCTGGCAGATGATAGCTTCGCGCTCGATTGTTGTGGCATCGTGAACCTTGTGGTAGATCTTCTTGGAATAGTCTGTCAAACGCTTCCGCACCCATGTAGCCTGTTCATCCGGTGATAGGTCTTGAAATGTCCGTGCTGGCGAGTTGGGATATCGTCCAGGAAACTTTTCGTTCTCGAGAGCGTTGCGAACCATGTTGTACTCGTCGCGCTTCGCTGGTAAGTACTCCCCTCTCCATGCCCAGGGCATCCGGCGATCGCAAGTCTTTCCTGGGCGGTTGAAGTCGCAGGCGGCACAATCAGCCTCTTTGATCATAGAATCTGGTTGCAATCGATTTGTCGTCATTATATTGGGGTACATGGAGGCGACGTCCAAGTGGTAGATGAGCGGTCGCTCATTGCGATTCGGCGTGTTCTTCAGCTGCATAAGCTTGTCGATGATCGATGCTTTGATCTCATCATAGTTCGTGACGTCCTCCATTTTCTTCTTTTCTTCGACCTCGATGCTGAACTTCAGCGCTGCATCGAGATCGTTGACAAGCTCATCGATGGCGGTAGGATCGACAGCGAAGTTATAGGGAATGTCACTTCGAAACACTCCAGCCTCCAAGGCTTCGACGTGACCTCCGACATAAGTCTCTGACTCGAGTAGGTGACCTTCCCAGAAGGCCTCTTTCGGCGCCTGATGCTTGTTCGGCAACGCGATGCTCTTTTGATATGCCTGCACCATCAACAACATTTCGCAAAGGGTACCCGTACCCTTTCGTAGCGTATCGTCTGGGCCGAGAGGGATGATCTTGCACAAGGCGAAGATGAAGGGGTGCACATACTTCATGTACAGGTAATAGGTAGCAACAGCGTCGGAAACTGAGTACTCAGCAAGCGTTTGTGGTCGTTCAGAGGCGTAGGGCGTCATCAACTCGGGATCAAGTTCGTCAGGGTCGTATCCTAGCTTAGCCATCGTGACAGCTTTGAGACCACGACTTCCCTGGGGAAGGTAACTGTCTCGACTGACCCAAGCGAAGGCGTCCATATGTGCGCAGTAGGTGGACTGGTAGATGTCTTCGCTGTTCTTTCTGAATCCAATCTCCTGATACATATCGATACCCAGTACACTGGCTCTTGCTTCGACGAACGGCCAATCGAAGAAGTCACCGTTGTATGTGACCATGACCGTAGGCCTTGCCTCCTTGATGTGCTCAAAGAATCGTTCGATTAGCGCCTTCTCGTCAGGCTCGTTGAAGATCATGAAAGGTCCTTGGTATTCCGGTTTCGGCGTGTATTCAAAATCCTGGATATCCTCCGACACGATCTCGCGGTTGGTGATTAGGAAACCTTGGCCATCGATCATGTACGATACCATCATGATCTGATCAATGACTGCATCTGGAAACTTCAGTGGTAGCTTCGTCGTCTCGATATCGTATGCCATAACCACTGGGTCGGCGGGGGTCAGGCGATCTTCCAAGCACTTGATGGATATTACACCATGTTTCGCCTCGACTGTGTACCAGTTTCCAATTCGCACATCCTTATCGATGGCCACTCGCACGTGGTAGGGAACGTCGTACTCCCTTATATCTACAATGAAGTCGCTCGCGTCAATTATGGTCGTTGCTCGTTTCTCGTATTCGTAATCGTCGTTATCGAAGAAGTCCATGCCTCCATTCCCACTGCAACGTGTTAGCATACATAATTGAGACTCACAAATGCCTAGTACTTACGATGCAACCTCCGCATATGTATCCATGGCATTGACGTTCTTCTTGTTCTTCTCCACTATTGGGCCCACAGCTTTCCGCACAGCCAGTAGGTCGTTGACATTCGCAAAGGACAGCTGCAAGAATGTTCTCCGGTATCCTGTGAGATGATTTGGCATAGACAGATCCTCCTTCTCCACCTTCTTTACCGTCTTGATCAGACCCTCGTATGCCCTCTTGCAGTATTCTTCCACCTCGGGTTCCCGTCCCTTCTTGACCGCCAGCAGGAAGTAGGGGTCGTACTCGAGCGTCGCTTTGAATGTGTCGCCGTCCTCGCCAATGAAGTAATAGTCGACTCCTGCTTTACCACCTGGTACATTCTCGTCTTCTATTGTGGTCGAGTGCATGTTGACGAGCCATCCCACCTTCTTCTTGCCCGACTCGAAGCGCGGAAACCCCATAGACTCATCGATGCGGTTGGCGAGTCGCGTGGACTCAAGCTTCTCGTTCTGTGATGTGCCCTCTGTACTTCGTAGTGACGAGGCGTCGACTGTCTTAGGTTTCCGTGGGCCATAGGATGTGTTGCCGGCTTTGCCTACCCGGCGAAAGGGTTGGCCTGCACGTCGCGGTGGCATGATGTGTGTGGAGGGAGGTAAGAGAGGAATTAATGCTGTTTATGCAAGTCGGGGTATCATTTGAACAAGTAAAGAGCGAAAACAGGCAGCGTATAGAGAGTTGACCTTGAGAGGGGTGTGTAGAGGGCTGCATTGAAAGTTGGTCAAACACGCGACGCGCTCCTCGCGTGCGCGTTTTGCGCCTTCCCTCATCGAGCAAATTGATTTTCAGCCACCTGTGGCTCGTGCCTTCCCGCAGATGGGTCGGTGTCATGGATTATTTTCGGGCCTTTTCGCTGAAGTGAGAGTTCCATCAGCCTATCTGCCCACCAATCGACACGAAATCGACTCGACCCTGAAGACCCCGCTGTCCTTCACCGAACACGGCCATTATTGACTGCTCTCGTGGTAGTCTCTGTCTATCCCGCAACCCACCACACATCACACCACAATGGCGGACGACACAAGGCAGACCGAGGAGCAGGTCGCGCCTCGCCCGCGCGGACCTGCAAACATCATGCCCGGCGGCACAGCACATACGGCAGGCGGTGAAAAGGCAGACGCCGCGGGTCCCTCGTACATCGATGCCGTGCGCAGTCTCGGTCCTGAATACTATTTGAACTTTCACAAGCGACCATGTGTGAGAGATAGTCAATTGCAAGGGCTAGCCGCTGGATTTGCAGGTGGTAGTTTCGCTGCCATCATAGGGAGTATGTATTCTCTGTTGGAGGCGGGGTACACGTGTGGATCAAAGCGCTAATCGAGGGACAGAACCTGTACGCATATCCTCGAATTGGGCCGTTGGAACGTGGTGTGGTGTCTCGGTGGTGTCGTATCAAGTCTGCCAATACTACCGAAGCAAAGAGAAGGCTGGTATCAGGCAAGCACAAGAACTCATGGAGAAGAAGCGGGCGACAATCGAGGCCAAGAAGGAGGCCCGACGGAGAGCGAGAGAAGAGCACGAGAAGATGGAGCAAGCGAGACGGTTGGAAGAGGAGCGTAAAAAGTCGTGGAGCTATTGGTATGAGAAAAACGTCAAGTTCTGGTAGCGTCAAGATATTCGGAAAGCATGCATTATGAGTTGAGCTGGATGCTATGTACAACGATCTGTATGAAAAGTGTAATATATGGGAAAGCACGCTATCTCGCGTTGAACGAGTCGCAAAATGGTCGACGAAAGCAGAGGTACTCCGAGACACCATGCCGCTCAGTAACCAAACCCATACCCGCGGTGATTGTGCCATAGACTTCGTAAGATCATCATCGTACAAAGACAAGGAAACAAAGCATTACGATTACCTCCACCGTGCTCTCAAATTGCGAACTTCACGCTCCTTCTCCCCACGTCAATGTCTTTCGGAGGCGCCACTTCGCGTTCTACCGTCGCCTCCCGCGATGCTATCCCACCTACACCTCGTCGCCTTCGGTCATGGCGCTTAGCTCTGGCCTCACGAGTCTCCCTTGCTTTCCACTCGTTCAGTTGTTGTCTTCTCTTCTGCGACCGAGCATATGCAATAGCCGGCGTAGGCTTGAACCCGATTCCATTCAGCCCAGTGCCATCATCATCTGGATCAGTGGACGGATCGGCAAGATGGCCCGTGATCTCGCTGTCGTGCCACGTGAGCGCTGAAGGTGGGGGCGAAGGCGACCTGTTCAGAGGACGAGGATGCGAGGATGACCGGTTTTGGGAGCGAGACTGTTGGCCTATCTTTGATGACTGCTGGATTGATGCAGGGCCAGGCGAAGATACGAAGGCGGTCGGTTGCGCAAAAGAAGCAATATCTGTCAATATGCGGGGTTGCGACTGAGGGGTCTCAGGTATCTCCCTGGCGGGGTCCGACTTATGTAGAACAGCCATAGTATCCAAGTGATTGCCCTTCTTCCATGTGTCTGTCTGGTCTTTTTCACTATGTTCCTCTGACGATGTCCCACTGTCCACCCTCGTCTCATCCAGCTTCGGCTTCTTGCGTATCACCTCGTCGGTCGGCGTAAGTGGAGACATTGGTATTGCCGAAGTTGCGATCAATGTCATGCCTCGCAGCTGGTCTGCGACTGCATTCCGGGGGCTGTCGGCGCCAGAGGAAGGCGCAGGACTGCCTCGCGGCGGTGTTGACGCTGGCCGGAGAGCAGTGTTTAGCAACGGTATTGGCGGGGGTTGATCGCGCTTGCGCTTCGGAGACGGGTAGGCGAGTGAGGTGGGAGGCATGTTAGCCGGTCAAACGTCTGTGAGTTACATGGGCTCTATAGTTCAAGAACGGTGAAAGAGGTGGTGAAAGTGATGTTGCTGTTTGGAGGGAAAGCGCAACTGCTTGTTCAATTCCCATGTTACGCGAATGTGGGGCAGATGCACTGGCCAGATTTAGGGCTGAACCCTGGAAAGAACCCTGGTTCTCTGCATATCATTCATGCGGACTCGGTGCCGAGATGCCCTGGTTTGGCGATCCCCAGGTATCACTCATGACGGCGCTTCGCTTAGTGAACGTCGCTGAGCTCTCGTTCGTACCCTGATGTGGCATCCAATTTGTATTATACCATAGCGTACCTGCTTTTACCGCCTGCTGCCTAAATGGTTAGAGTCAGCAACCACTTCATCTCGACCCTGATTTCACTTTTCTGCTTAAAACTTTGACCTTGTCCAGTTACTCGTGTTAGTACAGTTTGTGCCCTGAGTGTTACTTGCTCGTCCCACACTGGAAAACTTAAGCTCAGCTACAAGAGTGCAGCATCACCTTCCAGACTGACTACTACGTCACGTCACACCTTCCTCACTTTCAGCATGCAGCAAGGATCAATTCTTCCCTTCCTACAAAAACCTAGATCCCCACGACCAGAAGGCTCACGACCCGAGGATTCAGGACCAGCAGACTCACGACCCGAGCACTCACGACCAGATCAACCGCATCACTCTCGACACTCAAGTTCAGGCTCTACTTCTAGAGGCAGAGGCAGAGGTCGAGGCAGAGGAAACTCAACAGCAAAACATCGAGCACCTGATCGACGACGCAACATGGATCTGAAATTGATTGCAGACGAGACCAAGGCCGAGCTGCCAAATGTGCTCCTCCAGATACCCAGCTTCGACGCCATGGATTCATCAGTACACGATCTCAAGGGCCTAAATCCGCTTGATGCCAGCCGATGCCCAGGTTTCGTCCTCCCTGACGATGATGAAGATGCTGGCAAGCAAGGAACGCGCATCAAGGTGCTCAACATGGATACCTTCGATGCTGCCATTGAGCTTGCCTCAGAGTACACCGCCTCCGTCCACCTCAGTCTCTCACAAGCAGATAGGCCCAGCTCGTCTAGCACAAAGCTGGCTGACAACGAGACCATGGAAGATGCGGCCCAGAAGGAAGACCACATCATGAAAGACGTATCTCAGGACAGCGAAGTCTTCGACACTCAGACGTCCAGCACCAGCCACACA
>Ga0210040_10010141_pt1 | contig 10850 bp, 7 predicted proteins | sample CryGeyCG12114_NA_FD_185462 | JGI IMG/M metagenome (GOLD analysis project Ga0210040, IMG submission 185462) | Groundwater microbial communities from aquifer - Crystal Geyser CG19_WC_8/21/14_NA (SPAdes) (version 2) | ecosystem: Environmental > Aquatic > Deep subsurface > Groundwater | place: USA... | reverse complement strand
ATGTAGCCGCGCAGGATCCGCTCGGACTCCTCCCGGGTGAAGCGCTCCTTGGTGGCCTTGTCCTTGACCAGCTCGATGCCGTAGAAGAAGCCGTCGCCGCGGACGTCGCCGACGATGGGCAGGTCGTGGAGCTTCTCCAGGGTCTGGCGCAGCGCGTTCTCGTTGCGGGTGACGTTGCCCAGCAGGTCCTCGCGCTCGAACAGGTCCAGGTTCGCCAGCGCCACCGCGCAGGAGACGGGGTGGCCGCCGAAGGTGTAGCCGTGCGGGAAGATCGTGCTGCCCGAGCCGAAGGGCTCGAAGACGCGGTCGGAGATCAGGGTCGCCCCGAGCGGGGAGTAGCCCGAGGTCAGGCCCTTGGCGCTGGTGATGATGTCGGGCTGGTAGCCGTACTTCTGGGCGCCGAAGAGGGTGCCGAGGCGGCCGTAGGCGCAGATCACCTCGTCGGAGACCAGCAGCACGTCGTAGGTGTCGCAGATCTCCCGCACCCGCTCGAAGTAGCCGGGCGGCGGCACGAAGCAGCCGCCGGCGTTCTGCACCGGCTCGACGAACACCGCGGCGACGCTCTCGGGGCCCTCGGCGAGGATGGCCTCCTCGATCCGGTCCGCGGCCCAGCGCCCGAACTCCTTCTCGTCGTGGCCCACGTGCTGAGGCGCCCGGTAGAAGTTGGTGTTGGGCACTCGGTGGCTGCCCGGGACCAGGGGCTCGAACGGGGTCTTGAACGGCGGCACCCCGGTGATCGACAGCGCGCCCTGGGTGGTGCCGTGGTAGGCGACCGCCCGGGAGATGACCTTGTGCTTGCCCGGCCTGCCGGTGAGCTTGAAGTACTGCTTGGCCACCTTCCAGGCCGTCTCCACGGCCTCGGCGCCGCCGGTGGAGAAGAACACCTTGTTGAGGTCGCCCGGCGCCTCGGCGGCCAGCCGGTCGGCGAGCTCGATCGCGGTGGGGTGGGCGTAGGACCAGATGGGGAAGAAGGCGAGCTTGCGGGCCTGCTCGGCCATCACCTCCGCCAGCTCGGCGCGGCCGTGGCCGGCCTGCACCACGAAGAGCCCGGACAGGGCGTCCAGGTACTTCTTCCCGTTGGTGTCCCAGATGTAGGAGCCCTCGCCGCGCTCGATCGTGGGCACCGGCTTGCTCGCGTAGCCGCCCATCCGGGTGAAGTGCATCCACAGGTGCTCGGCCGCACCCGCGCCCATCGGCATGTCGGGGGCGCTGCCGTGGTCGGAGGTGGCGTCGAGGGTCGGGTTCGGGCTGGTCATGGCGCACCCCTGCACGGTCGGGATCCGGAGCGGACGGGTCGACGACCCGGATCCGGAGCCCGGTCCGCCGTCACGGGTGATCATGGTCGGTCCGCCCCGGGTGGGCAAGCAGGCGCGAGGGCTGGTGGTCATCGGCGGACCAGTTCGTCCCGATCCGTCGCCCCACGTCACAATCATGTTGCGCGTCCGGGGGGCGGGGACGGCAGAACTTGCGGTCGGGGAATTCCTGACCTAAGACTTGTCCATTGTGCGCGGGCCACACCAGAGCCCGCCTTCGACGCGCCTGCTGGTCGGGCGCACTTCTGGAGGAGGACCATGCGAGCACGAACTCGCGCAATGGCCGCCGCGTCCCTCACCTCGATCGCCCTGGTGGCGACGGCGTGCGGTGGCGGGGGCAGCAGCACCACGCCGGACCCGGGGTCGAGCCAGGCGGCCGGCGTCGAGGGCGGGGAGATCTCGATCCAGGGCTGCACGCCCCAGAAGGGCCTGCTCCCCGGACTGACCAGTGAGACCTGCGGCGGCAACGTCCTGGACTTCATCTCGGCCAAGCTGGTGCACTACAACACCGAGACGGCGGCGCCGGAGAACGACATCGCCGACAGCATCGAGACCAGCGACAACCAGAACTTCACGATCAAGCTGAAGTCGGGCTACAAGTTCTCCGACGGCACCGACGTCAAGGCCAAGAACTTCGTCGACGCCTGGAACTACTCGGCGAACTGCGCCAACGGCCAGGACGCGAACTACTTCTTCACCGCGTTCGCCGGCTACGCCGGGATCAACACCACCGACTGCAAGGGTGTCGACAAGTCGGCCACCCTGAGCGGGCTCAAGGTCGTGGACGACTCCACCTTCACCATCAAGACGAGCGCCAAGGTCTCGAACCTGCCGATCCGTCTGGGCTACGCCGCCTTCTCCCCGCTGCCGGACTCCTTCTTCACCGGCAACGGCGCGAAGTCGCAGGAGAAGATGCCGGTCACGGCGGGACCGTTCATGGTCACCGCCAACTCCGCCACGAACATCGTGCTGGAGAAGAACCCGAACTACGGCGGGCAGTACAAGCCGCACGTGGACAAGGTGAACTACCGGATCTACGCCGACTCCACCGCGGCCTACAACGACCTGCTGGGCAACCAGCTGGACTACGTCGACCAGGTGCCGGCGGACCGTCTGGTGGGTGAGGCCTACAAGACCGAGCTGAGCGACCGCTTCCTCGACCAGCCGGTGGGTGGCAACACCTGGATCACGTTCTCCCCGGCCGACGCCCAGCTGAAGGCCAAGCCGGAGCTGCGCAAGGCCATCTCGATGGCCATCGACCGGGACCTGATCATCAAGCAGATCTTCAACGGCTCGGTGAAGAAGGCCGACGGCTGGGTGCCCTCGACCATCGACGGCTACAAGCCCGGCCAGTGCGGCGAGGCCTGCAACTTCGACGCCGCCAAGGCCAAGGAGATGTTCACCGCCGCCGGTGGCTACACCGGGACGCTGACCATGAGCTACAACGCCGACGGGGCGAACAACAAGGAGTGGAGCGAGGCTGTCGCGAACTCCATCAAGAACACCCTCGGCATCGAGGTGGTGGCCACCCCGGTGGTCGACTTCGCCACCTACAACTCCAAGCTGGACAACGACGAGATCAAGGGCATCTTCCGCAACGCGTGGCAGATGGACTACCCCTCGATCGAGAACTTCCTGGCGCCGATCTACGGCACCGGGGCGGACTCCAACTACGCCCGCTACTCCAGCAAGACCTTCGACGACGAGCTCTCCGCCGCCGCCGCGGCCCCCTCGGCCGAGGAGGCCAACACGCTGTACCAGAAGGCGGAGTCCACGCTCGCCGCGGACTTCCCGACGGCGCCGCTGTGGAACCGGTCCTTCCAGGCCGGCTACTCCAGCAACGTCACCAACGTGAAGATGAACGCCTTCGGGGTCCCGGACCTCACGTCCATCCAGCACGTCTGACCGACAGCACGACCGAGCAGGACCACGAGTGAGCGAGGGGGCCGGCGCACGGCGTCGGCCCCCTCCTCCCTGCCTGGGCCCGGCGGGCCGGCACCACCGCCGGCCGGCCGTCTCCTAGGCTGACGCGGCGACGAGAGTGCGACGAGGGACGAGGGGAGACCGATGAGCAGATACATCATCCGCCGGCTGCTGCAGATGATCCCGGTGGCGCTCGGCACGACCTTCCTGATCTTCGCGATGGTGTTCGCGACCGGTGACCCCCTGTCGGGTCGCTGCGGGGAGCGGCCGTGCTCGGCGGCCTACGCGCTGGCCTTCACGAACGAGTACCACCTCGACCAGCCCCTGCTGGTCCAGTACGGCTTCTACATGGGCAAGCTGCTGCAGGGCGACCTCGGCACCAACTTCTTCGGCAACTCCGTCGCCACCGAGCTGCTGACCCGCTACCCGACCACCATCACGCTGGCCCTGCTGGCCGTCGCCTTCGAGCTGGTCATCGGCGTGCTGGCCGGTGTGGTGACCGGCATCCGCCGTGGCGGGTTCCTCGACAACCTGGTGCTGATCAGCACCCTGGTGGTCATCTCCATCCCGATCTTCGTCATCGGCTCGCTCGCGCAGCTGGTCTTCGGCGTCCAGCTGGGCTGGTTCCCGATCACCGCCACCCAGGGCACCATCGGCCAGCTCATCCTGCCGGCCATGGTGCTGGGCTCGGTCTCGGTGGCCTATGTGGCCCGGCTGACCCGCGGCAACGTGGCCGAGAACCTGCGCTCGGACTACGTCCGCACCGCCAAGGCGAAGGGCCTGACCCCCGGCCGGATCGTCGGGGTGCACACGCTGCGCAACTCCCTGATCCCGGTGATCACCTTCGTCGGCGCCGACCTCGGTGCCCTGATGGGCGGGGCGATCGTCACCGAGCGGATCTTCAACATCAACGGCATCGGCGGCTTCATCTTCCGCAGCATCGCCCAGCGCGACGGCACCTCGGTGGTCGGCGCGGTGACCATCCTGGTGGTCATCTTCCTGCTGGCCAACCTGCTGGTGGACATCCTCTACGGCGTCCTGGACCCGCGGATCAGCAATGACTAGGGCGACGACCGGACCAGCGACGACCTCGAGGACGCGCCATGACCAGCACTGAGCAGAGGACCGAGCTCACCGCCACCGACGCGGGCAGCGGGGCGGCCGCCGAGACCGGGTCCGCACCGGCGGTGGACCTGCGGGGCAAGTCGCTGTGGGGCAGCGCCTGGGGCGAGCTGCGGCGCAACCCGCTGTTCTGGATCTCGGCGGCCCTGATCCTGCTGTTCGTGGTGATGGCGGTGTTCCCCCAGCTGTTCACCCGCACCGACCCGACCGTGGCCGACCTCAACCGGGCACGGGAGAAGCCGTCGGCCGACGGCGGCTGGTTCGGCTACGACAGCCAGGGCTACGACGTCTACGCCCGCACCATCTACGGGGCCCGCGCGTCCATCCTGGTCGGCCTGCTGGCCACCGTGGTCACCACGGTCTTCGGCGGGGCCGTCGGCCTGGTCGCCGGCTACCGCGGCGGCTGGGTCGACGCCGTCGCCGCCCGCGTCGGTGAGATCTTCTTCGCCCTGCCCCTGCTGCTCGGCGGGATCCTGTTCCTGTTCACCTTCCCCAACGACCTGAACACCCCGCTGATCGTGCAGGTGCTCAAGATCGTGGCCTTCATCGCGCTGCTGGGCTGGCCCAACATCGCCCGGCTGATGCGCTCCAGCGTCCTGCAGGTGAAGCCGAACGACTACGTGCAGGCGGCACGGGCGCTCGGGGCCAACAACACCCGGATCGTGTTCGGGCACATCCTGCCCAACGCCCTGGCCCCGGTCATCGTGGTCTCCACCATCAACCTGGGTGCCTACATCGCGGCCGAGGCGACGCTGTCCTTCCTGGGCATCGGCCTGCAGCCGCCGGCCGTCTCCTGGGGCATCGCCATCTCCAACGCCTCGGCGATCGGGCTGATCCGGGTGGCCCCGCACATGCTGCTGTTCCCCAGCATCTTCCTGTCGCTGACCGTCCTCGCCTTCATCATGCTCGGCGACGCGGTGCGCGACGCCCTCGACCCCAAGCTCCGCTGAGAAGAGAGGGACCCGTGTCGACTCCGCTCCGCACCGACCGGCTCGAGACCGCCGCCGCCGCGACCCGCTGGCAGGCCCAGGACGGGCTGCTGCTGGCCGTCGAGGACCTGCAGGTCGAGTTCCGCACCCGTGAAGGGGTCGCCAAGGCCATCAACGGCGTCTCCTTCGACCTGCACGAGGGTGAGACGCTGGCCATCCTCGGCGAGTCGGGCTCGGGCAAGTCGGTCACCGCCCAGGCGGTGATGGGCATCCTCGACTCCCCGCCCGGCTTCATCACCGGCGGCGAGGTCCGCTACTGCGGCGAGAACCTGCTGACCATGAAGGACGAGCAGCGCCGGCTGGTCCGCGGCCCGGAGATCTCGATGGTCTTCCAGGACGCGCTGAGCTCGCTCAACCCCGTCTTCCCCGTGGGCTGGCAGATCGGGGAGATGTTCCGCAAGCACCGCGGGATGAACCGCTCCGACGCCCAGGAGCAGGCCATCCGGCTGATGGAGCGGGTGCAGATCCCCGGCGCGCGGCAGCGGGTCAAGGCCTACCCGCACCAGTTCTCCGGCGGCATGCGGCAGCGGATCATGATCGCCATGGCCATCGCCCTCGACCCGGCGGTGCTGATCGCCGACGAGCCGACCACCGCCCTCGACGTCACCGTCCAGGCCCAGATCATGGACCTGCTCAAGGAGCTCCAGGAGGAGCGCCGGATGGGGCTGATCCTGATCACCCACGACCTCGGCGTGGTCGCCGACGTGGCCGACAAGATCGCGGTGATGTACGCGGGCCGGATCGTCGAGCACGCCGACGTCTACGACCTGTACGGGCGGCCCGCCCACCCGTACTCCAAGGGCCTGCTCGAGTCGATCCCCCGGCTGGACCAGAAGGGCTCCCAGCTGGCGGCCATCGGCGGCCTGCCGCCCAACCTGATGCGGATCCCGGCCGGCTGCTCGTTCAACCCGCGCTGCCGCTACGCCCAGGACGTCTGCCGGGTGGACCCGCCCGCCCTGCGCGAGGTCGGGCACCACCGGCGCAGCGCCTGCCACTTCGCCGAGGACGTCCTGGCCGGCACGGCCCGGACCACCAGGACGGCGGTCGACGGTGAGCTGGTCGTCGACCCGGCGGCCAGCGACCCGGCCGCCACGACGGCCCCCGACGGCTCCCGCACCCCGGACGCCCGCACCCCTGAGCAAGGAGGCGCCGCATGAGTGGCGACGTGATCCTCGAGGCCGAGGGCCTGGTCAAGCACTACCCGATCCGCGCGGGGGTGCTCCGGCACACCGTGGGCCACGTGAAGGCGGTGGACGGGGTCTCCTTCCAGCTCTTCCGGGGCGAGACGCTCGGCATCGTCGGGGAGTCCGGCTGCGGCAAGTCCACCCTCGGCCGGCTGCTGATGCGGCTGGAGGAGCCGACCGCCGGCACCCTCCACTTCAACGGGGTCGACATGTACGCCCAGCAGGGCGCGGCCATGCGCCGGCTGCGGCGCGACATCCAGATCGTCTTCCAGGACCCGTACACCTCGCTGAACCCGCGCAAGACCGTCGGCGACATCATCGGCGAGCCGTTCGAGATCCACCCGGACGCCGTGCCGAAGGGCGGCCGGCGCCGGCGGGTGCAGGAGCTGCTGGACCTCGTCGGGCTGAACCCCGAGCACATCAACCGCTACCCGCACCAGTTCTCCGGCGGCCAGCGGCAGCGCATCGGCATCGCCCGCGGGGTGGCGCTGAACCCGAAGGTGCTGATCTGCGACGAGCCGGTCTCCGCCCTCGACGTCTCGGTCCAGGCCCAGGTGGTCAACCTGCTGGAGAAGCTGCAGGACGAGCTGGGCCTGGCCTACGTGTTCATCGCCCACGACCTGTCGGTGGTCCGCCACATCTCCGACCGGGTGGGGGTGATGTACCTCGGCTCGATGGTGGAGATCGGGGACGAGGAGCAGATCTACTCCCGCCCCACGCACCCCTACACCCAGGCGCTGCTCTCGGCCGTCCCGGTGCCGGACCCGACGCTGCGGGGCACCCGCAAGCAGATCAAGCTGACCGGCGACGTGCCCAGCCCGGCCAACCCGCCGTCGGGCTGCCGGTTCCACACCCGCTGCTTCAAGGCCCAGGAGAAGTGCACCACCGACATCCCGCTGCTGCTGGACCGGCCCGACGGCGTCACCGCGCACGACTCGGCCTGCCACTTCGCCGAGCCGCTCTCGGTCGTGGCCTGAGGCGGTCAGCCCGGGCACATAAGGTGTCGGCGTGAGTATCCCGACGGCGCAGCGGCGCCTGATGCTGGTGCACGCGCACCCCGACGACGAGACCATCGGCAACGGGGTGACCATGGCCAGCTACGCGGCCGCCGGCGCCGCGGTGACCCTGGTCACCTGCACCCTCGGCGAGGAGGGCGAGGTGCTGGTGCCCGCGCTCGAGCACCTCGGGGCCGACCACGACGACGCCCTCGGTCCGCACCGTCTCGGCGAGCTCGAGCAGGCGATGGCCGCCCTCGGGATCACCGACTTCGTCCGGCTGGGCGGGGACTTCCGCTACCGCGACTCGGGGATGGCCTACGACGAGCAGCGCCGGGCGATCGCCCGCGACGTCCTCCGGGACGGCATCTTCTGGACCGCCGACCTGCTGGAGGCCGCCGACCTGCTCGTCCCGCTGATCCGGGACCGGCGGCCGCACGTGCTGGCCACGTACAACGAGTTCGGCGGCTACGGCCACCCCGACCACGTGCAGGCCCACCGGGTGGCGATGTACGCCTACGTGCTGGCCGGGGCGCCGTCCTACCGGCCCGACCTCGGCGAGGCCTGGCAGGTGCCCCGGGTGCTGTGGAACACGATGAGCCGGAGGCGGATGGCCGAGGGCATCGCCGCCCTGCGGGCGGCCGGGGACACCGAGACCTTCGCCGACTGGGACGTCGACGACCCGAGCCTGCCGATGCTGTCCGACGACGACGCCATCGTGGCGGTCGTCGCGGCGCCGGAGTTCGTGGGCGCCAAGCTGGCCGCGATGCGCGCGCACGCCACCCAGATCACCGAGGACGGGCCGTTCTTCGCCAGCTCGGACGTGCTCGGCGACGGCATGTGGGCCGAGGAGTTCTACCGGCTGGCCGCGGGCGTGCCGTTCCCCGGCGAGGGTCGGGCGACCGACCTGTTCGAGGGGCTCGACTAGCACACCGCCGGCGGCGCCTTGCGCGAGCCCCCGCCGACGGTGCAGGCTGGGGGTCGAGAGCCGACCCCTGGGCCGGCGTCCACCGCCGGCACGACGTCGTCCGCAGTGCTCTACGCCCCCCGAACGAGGAGCCGTCGTGCGACGACCTGCCATCCTGTCCCGCCCGGCGCCGGCGACCACCACCTCGCCCGCCGCCGCGGTGCCCGCCGAGCCGGCCGCGTCCACCCGGGCCCGGGACGGGGTCATCGACGTGATCCGCGGGGTCTGCATCGTGCTGATGACCTCCAGCCACCTCGCCGTGGGCACCGTGGTCGACCGCGCCCTGCACCCGGCGCCCTGGGTGGACGGGGCTTCGGGCTTCGTGCTGATGTCGGGCCTCGTGCTCGGCATGGTGCAGCCGGGCCGGTTCCGGCGGGGCGGGCTGCGCGGGGCCTCGGTCCAGCTCGTCCGGCGGGCGTTGATGCTCTACGCCATCCACGTCGCCCTGGTGCTGCTCTCCGTGGTGGCCGGTCTCCTGCGGCCCTCGGTGGCCTGGTTCCCCGACGTCGAGGACCACGGCGGCATCGCCCGCACGGTCGGCGCGACGCTGCTGCTGCGGGTGAACCCGCCGGACATCGACATCCTCAGCCTCTACGTCATCCTGCTGCTGCTCGCGGTTCCCGCGCTCGTGCTGCTGGCGAAGGGTCGGGCCTGGCTCCTCGGGGTGGCCAGCGTGGCCCTCTACGTCGGCGCCACCGCTGCCCCAGCCCTTTTCACGCTGCCGATGGGTGACGGCCGGTCGAGCAAGTTCAACTGGGGCACCTGGCAGCTGCTGTTCCTGGCCGCCTTCGTGGTCGGCTGGTCCTGGAAGCGGTACGACCTGCGCCACCGGCTCGCCGGCCGGACGGCCTTCCTCGTCGCCGCCGGGACCTGGTTCGGCGTCACCCTCCTCGGGGTGCTGCTGGCCAGCGCCGGGCTGGTGCCTGCCCTCCAGCCGGCCCTGCACCAGGCCTACTACGACAAGACCGACCAGGGGCTCGGCCGGCTGGTGCTGGCCGGGGCCGCGTTCGTCACCCTCTACGCCGCCCTCACCTGGCTCAGCACCCGCTACCGGCTGCGGGCGCTGCGCCCCGTCGAGCGGCTGGGCCGGCGCAGCCTCTCCGCCTTCGTCGTGCTGACCGTCATCACCGTCCTGGTCCCGCTGGTCGCGGGCCGGGAGGTGCACGGCCCGGGCGCCGTCGTGGTGATGCTCGGGGCGCTGCTCGTGATGTACGGCTACGTGCTGCTGCGGCCCGACACGGCGGCCCCCGCCCGCGTCGCCGAGCAGCCGCTCGCCCCGGAGCGCATCACCACCGAGACCCAGGAGCCCGCCGGGCAGCACCGGGTCGGCTCCGACGAGGCGGCCCCGGAGACGGTCGAGAAGACGGTGACCCGGGAGACGGTCGTCCAGGAGCGCGTCGAGGTCCCCTGAGCCTCGGCCCGACTCCCGTGCTCGCGCGGTCGGGCACCGGGCGTCCGGCCGTAGGATGCGACGTCTGTCCCGCCGCACCCTCCGAGGGAGGCCCGTGAGCACGCCACCGACCGACCGTCCCGACGAGGACCCCACCGTGGTGCGGCCGGCCGTCGCGGCCCAGCCGCCTGCCGACGCACCCATACCGCGCCGGGGCCGGCGGCTGCGGCTCGGGCTCGGCGTGCTCGCCGGGCTCGCGGCCGCCCTGGTCGTGCTCTACGTGGTCGCCTACTGGCTGACCGGTGACCGGCTGCCGCACGACGCCGTGGTCTCCGGCGTCGCGGTGGGCGGGCTCGACGCGACGGAGGCGAAGGAGAAGCTGGTCGCCGAGCTGGGGCCGCGGACCCGGACGCCGATCGCGGTCGCCGCCGGCGGGCAGCAAGCCAGCGTCGACCCGGTCGAGGCCGGGCTGTCGGTGGACTACGTGGCCAGCGTGCGCGCGGCCGGCGGCGGCCGCGACGCCGACCCCCGGCAGATCTTCCGGGTGCTGGCCGGCGGCGCCGCCACCGAGGCCGTGGTCGCGGTGGAGGAGGACCGGCTCAGCCGGGCCGTGGAGCGGGTCGCGACCCGGGTCGACACCGCCCCGGTGGACGCGCGCCTGCGCTACGACGACGGGACCTACCGGGTGAGCGGGGCCCGGGACGGCGTCCGGCTCCAGCAGCAGGGCGCCGCGACCGCCCTGGTCCGCGGGTTCCCCGCCACCGGGGCCACGCTCGACCTGCCCGTCGGGCCGGCGGCGGCGGCGGTGACCACCGCCGAGGCCGAGGAGGTGCGCCGCCGCGAGGCCCAGCCCGCCGTGTCCGCCCCGGTGCGGGTGGACGCGGGGTCGGCCGGCTCCTTCCGCATCACCCCGGCGATGATCGGCGAGGCCCTCCGCTTCGTCCCTCGCGACGGCACGCTGACCCGC
>Ga0210040_10010140_pt1 | contig 10851 bp, 7 predicted proteins | sample CryGeyCG12114_NA_FD_185462 | JGI IMG/M metagenome (GOLD analysis project Ga0210040, IMG submission 185462) | Groundwater microbial communities from aquifer - Crystal Geyser CG19_WC_8/21/14_NA (SPAdes) (version 2) | ecosystem: Environmental > Aquatic > Deep subsurface > Groundwater | place: USA... | reverse complement strand
GCATTCGGTTGCAAAAAAAGATTCAGGAACAAAATGCCGCCGATGTCTTGTATCATCAAAACGGAATAGTAACAGAATTTCCGCGCAGCAATTTTTTTATCGTAAAAAAAGATGATACAATAATTACCTCGGCGCACAATGTGTTGCCGGGCATTACCCGCCAAAACGTGCTGTCCCTGACCGGCAAAAAATACAACATACAGGAAGGCACCGTAACGCTCCAGGATGTAGCCGAAGCCAAAGAAGCTTTCATGACCAGTACCACTAAACGCATACTTCCCATTGTGCAGGTAAATGATTCTTTTATAGGCAACGGCAAGCCTGGCGACTGCACCCTGGCTTTGCTGCAAGATTTGCTAGCTTTGGAAAAAGAAGAAATTAGTTCGGCAGCAAAAGTTCTATAAATGGTGGCTCATCCGGTATTAACCTTCTCAAAATAAGCTAATTTACCAAATCTAGCCGATGTATGCTGTAAATAAATAACTTTTAATACGTAGAAGGCAGGTAAAATCATTTAAACGCCGCTGCCCGTGAAATTATCCAATCGCTACGCTACTTCGCTCAGCCTGTTAACCGATTTATACCAGCTTACCATGGCGCAAGGCTATTTTAAAAAAGGCCGGGCCGAGCAGGAAGCCGTCTTTCATCTGTATTTTCGGCAAAACCCTTTTAAGGGAGGTTACACCGTTTGTGCCGGTCTGGCCGATGCGATCGACTTTATGCAGGAGTTACGGTTTACGGAAGCGGATTTAGATTATTTAGCTGGCTTGCGCGGAACCCGGCAGCAACCTTTATTCCAGGCAGATTTTTTGGATTATCTCCGGAATTTGCAATTTACATGCCAGGTAGATGCCATACCCGAAGGCACCGTTGTTTTTCCGAATGAACCTTTGGTGAGGGTGCAAGGCCCCATTTTGCAATGCCAACTGCTCGAAACGCCTTTACTCACCATTATCAACTTCCAGACCTTAATTGCAACCAAAGCAGCGCGCATTATAGAAGCCGCCCAGGGCGATAGCGTTATTGAATTTGGTATGCGGCGGGCCCAGGGTCCGGATGGCGCATTATCGGCAGCGCGGGCAGCTTTTATTGGCGGCATTGGCGCTACCTCGGATGTACTGGCCGGTAAATTATTTAACATACCCGTAAAAGGCACGCACGCTCACAGTTGGGTCATGTCGTTCGAGGAAGAAGAAGAAGCTTTTGCTGCATACAGCGATGTTTTTCCTCACGATTCGGTTTTCCTGGTCGATACGTACCAAACCCTGGAGGGTATCCGGAAAGCCATTGCGGTAGCAGAACAGCTACGAGCAAAAGGCACGGAACTGTTGGGCATTCGCCTGGACTCCGGTGATTTGGCTTACCTGAGCAAAGAAGGCCGCCGGTTATTAGATGAAGCCGGTTTCCCAAAAGTATCTATTCTGGCCAGTAACGATTTAGATGAATATTTAATCCAAAGCCTGAAACTGCAAGGCGCCCGCATCGATACCTGGGGCATTGGCACGAAACTGGTTACGGCCTACGACCAACCCGCTTTAGGCGGCGTGTACAAACTGGCTGCTTTACGCAATTCCGACGGCGCTTGGGATTATAAATTAAAATTATCGGAGCAAATTATTAAAACCTCCACGCCCGGTATTTTACAGGTACGGCGTTACACAAACGAGCAAGGTTTTGTAGCCGATATGATTTACTCCGAAGAACAGCCTGTACCGGCTGCCGGTACAATTGTTAATCCGGCCGATGCCACCCACCGCCGCACCCTGCCGGCTAATTTAAGTTACCAGGATTTATTAGTACCTATATTCCGAGCAGGAAAACTGGTGTATCAAACGCCTGATTTACCCGCCCTGCAAGCGCGCACCCAACAACAAGTAACCCAATTACACGAATCGATCCGGCGCTTCCTAAATCCCCATGTTTATCCGGTTGGCCTCGAAGAAACGCTTTTTAATCAGAAACTGAATATGATTTTGGCAATTAGGAATAAAGAATAAATTGGAGTACGCGTTTTTAAATCCGATATTCTACTAGTGAGAAAGAATGACTGGATAGCAGTAAAGTTCTTTTGGGAGCAAGTTAGTTGTATTCTTCCGGGTCATCCCGCTCAAGAATAATTCTATTTAGTCTCCTGGCTGACTGCAAAGTTGGGCCAACGGCAAGTATTTTATAGATAATAATAATGGAAATAAGATTAAGAAAAAACAACTACCCCCTTGTACTATTTATTAGTTTAGGGTTTATATTTCTAATTTCCTCCTGTAAAAAGGATGAAGCACCCGTTATTGAATATCCCACGATAGGCTTTTACGGCGATAACATACTTTTAAAAACCCAAACAGATTACACTAAACAAGAAAATAGTTTGGCCGCTAAAATCCCTCAAAGCAAGAAAGTAACCATAATAATAACGAGAAAAATAGCCTTATTGCCGACTGGGCTCTGGTATTACGAACCAGCCTCAAATAACAATTGGGTAGTAACTGATTTCGATTATGCAACTAATTCCCAAGCATTTTCATCTATCAACAGTGGGCTGACTTATGATCTTAGAATGAATTTTGACCCTGGCACGTATCAAATAGATTACTACGAAGATAATTCTTTGTCACCAACCATTACAAAAACCATAAGGGTAAACTATTAAATCGAATGCCCGCCAGAAAACCTAAAGCATTCTAAAATGCTAGCTTTTAGGGAAAGCTGACATTTTATATTAAAATGAGACCTTTGTTTTACAATTTGATTTACCCATTGTTAGTACTTGCTGCCATTGCTTTTATTATTTTCAATTCCGTTACTTTACAAGAATTTGTTGGAGAAAATGGTACAGGTACTGTGCTTGGATTTACTTTTAACCGCAGTTCAATAATTGGGGTACTATTATTAATAATAAGTCTGCCAGCCTATTATTTTTTAAAAAGCCACTTCAAAAGATAATAACAGTTAATTGAAAACAATAATAGATTCAGAATTATGAGCGCAAAATTTAATTAATCTATTAAATACTTTGCGGCCTTTTTGTTTTTTGTGCTCTATTAAATAAAAAAGCCCTGTATACCATACCAATATGATATACAGGGATTTAAAATTGTACTTTGTGGAGCTGCAGGGAGTCGAACCCTGGTCCAGACAAGGAAACTGTCGCGCTTTCTACATGCTTAGTTGCCGTTGGGTTTTCGAGTAAATCAAGGTCGGCACCAGACCTGTTAATTTACCTTAGGTGCTTTAGCTTCGCGGTTGCGCCACACCTTCGCCACCACTATCCGTTCATTTCGATGCCCCGTACCCAGCCGCGGAGCGGAGAAGCAGCTGCGGGACAATGACTATTGCTTAATACCTAGATTAAGCAGCCATAGCGTAGTTAGACTCGCCGATTAATATTTGAATGACTTTTTCACAGGAGATTCATTCAACTCCCGACATGCTTACACGCAGCCTGCTCAAGCTGTCAATTCCGGTCAGCCCCGAAATAATCGTGTATTAGGTAAACACCCGCTGTCGTAAAAAAATTCATCTTTCCGTAACATCAGGCAGGCAAATATACGGGTTTCAGTGATATAGTAAGCAATTAAGTACTAATCTAAATTTAATCGACATTTTTTACGACGTAAATAATTGATTTTTAAACCAATAGCCAACCGCTAATTACTAATAGCTACTTATCAGTTATCATTTTTAGCTGTATTATTACGACTATCTCAGAATCAAGGTATTAATAAAACCTTGCACTTTTAACTTTTAACCCTTAACTCCTTTCCGTATCTTTGTTTTCGCATGGAAAATTTTGTTGTTTCGGCCCGTAAATACCGCCCGGCTACTTTCGATAGCGTAGTGGGGCAGCACCATATTACTACTACGCTTAAAAACGCGATTAACAGCAATCACCTCGCGCAAGCTTTTTTGTTTTGCGGTCCGCGGGGCGTGGGTAAAACCACGTGTGCCCGTATTCTGGCCAAAACCATTAATTGCCAGAATTTAACGCCCGAAACCGAAGCCTGCAACCAGTGCGAATCGTGCCGGAGCTTTAACAACAATGCATCTTTTAACGTGCACGAGCTCGATGCCGCTTCTAATAACTCCGTAGAAGATATCCGGAGCCTGGTAGAACAGGTACGTTATGCCCCTCAAACCGGCAAGTACAAAATATACATTATCGATGAGGTGCACATGCTCTCGAACGCGGCGTTTAATGCTTTTCTGAAAACGCTGGAAGAGCCGCCCTCCTACGCCATTTTTATTTTGGCTACCACCGAGCGCCACAAAATTATTCCTACTATTTTGTCGCGTTGCCAAATATTCGATTTTAACCGCATCCAGATCGAAGATATGGTGAAGCACCTGGGCAGCATTGCCCAAAAAGAAAAAATCAAGGCCGAAGACGATGCCCTGCATTTAATTTCGCAAAAGGCCGATGGTGCCTTGCGCGATGCCTTGTCTATTTTCGACCAAATGGTAACTTTTTCGGGTAGCAATATTACCTACAAAGATACGGTTGCCAACCTGCACATCCTGGATTACGATTATTATTTTAAGCTTACCGATTTTTTGCTCGCTCAGGACATTGCCGGTACTTTATTATTGTTTAATGATATTCTGAAAAATGGCTTTGATGCCCACAACTTTGTAACGGGCATTGGCGAGCACTTCCGGAGTTTGCTGGTGAGCAAAGATAACGTAACGGTGCAACTCTTGCAGGTATCGGATAACATTAAAACCCGTTACGCCCAACAGGCCAATCAAACGTCTTTGTCTTTCTTGCTTTCGGGCTTGAACGTGGTAAGTGCTTGCGACGCCAACTTTAAAAACAGCAAAAACCAGCGCCTGCACGTAGAGTTGTGCCTCCTCAAACTGGCTCATTTGAACCAGGCTGTAAACTTTGCGAAAGACTTCTCCCAAAACGGAGACGTCAAAAAAAAAACTAGTGTAAGCCCCGATACAAGCGACATAACCGGTAATCCAATCTCAGCGCCATCCGTAGCTTCTGCCGCCGATGTGCCGGATTTAACCTTTGCAATTACCAGTGATACCAATAAAGTTGCTTCGGAGAATGGGGAAATGGCTAACGGTGCCGTTGCTAAAGAAATAGCGTCGGCTCCAAAAATGCCGGAGGCACCGCCAGTTACTTCGCCTACGGCCATTAATAAAATGCCGCCGGTACCTACGGTTAATTTTCCGCCGCCTTCCCTGGCCGAAGAACCAATTACCTCGCGGCCGCCCGACCGTAACATACCGTTGCCGGGTAGTAAAAAAATGGTAAAAATGCCAAGCCTGAAAGATATTCAGTCGCAGCTAAACAGCCCTAAAGTAAACCAGCCTGCTCCAAATGCTGCTACCGAAGTATTGCCAACCGGCCCCATAACGGCCGTAGATCCAGAAGCTTTTCAGGCAACCTGGCGCGAACTGGCCAATCAGAAAAAGGCAGAAGGCAAAATGTCCGAATTTTTTATTTTGGATCGCCCGGTGGCCTTCGATGACAAATTAGAAATATTGCTGCAGGTCGAAAACCCGGTACAAGTAAACCAGTTTAATGAGTTTCGGGCCGAGTTTCTGGCCAGTTTACGGCAACGCCTGCACAACAACCGCTTGAATGTGCGCCTGGAAGTACAAGAACGGCAAGATGGTCGGAAGCTGTATACCTCCCACGACAAATTTAATTATCTCTCGGAAAAACACCCCATCTTACCCGAACTGAAAAAAAGATTAGGGTTGGATACTGATTTTTAAGCGCGACTTAAATTTGTTTATAAATAGTTCTATCTATTAATAGAACCTAAATTAAATCAGTTACTTAATAACTTCTTGGTTGCTACCAGCTAAAAGCAAAAAGTAAGTAAGTTTACTGTATGAAAGCCTTTGTATTTTTTTGGTTTTTATTTCTGTTTAGCAACCCAAAGCTTTGGGCTCAGGAAATGAATACCAGTCAAGTCGTCGGCTCTGTTTTTATGGGTATAACTGTAAGCCAACCCATTGGCAGCTATAAAGCCCGGTACCCGCAGGCCCGGAGTATGGGAGCAAACTTTGGTTTTACTCTCCGGCCGCAAGCCGGTTACGCACCCGTAGAGTTAGGGCTTAATACTGGTTATTTGCTCGATGGTATTAGTAAACACCAGGTGGGTACGGGTAGTAATGCCTATACCCTTAAAACTGCGCATAATATTATTCCGTTGCATGCCTTTATCCGGTTAAAACCCAGAAGAGTGGCAGCCCTTAATCCTTATCTGGATGGCTTGGCCGGCATTACCATTTTTAATTCCCGCACTAAAATTAAAGAAGATGTTATTACGGCTTTTCAAGACAAAGACGCTATAGTGGTAAATAAATTTAACAATACAGTATTTAATTATGGTTTGGCAGTTGGCCTGGCTTTTAGAGGCAGTGCGGGTAAATCAATATTTGCCGATCTAAGATTTGTGTACCTCGAAAGCCCGCTTACGAATTATGTTAAAAGAGGAAATATTACCGTAAGTAGCTACGGCGATGCATTTTATAATATTTCTCATTCCGAAACCAGCATGTTTTTGCTGCAGTTAAACTTACTAGGCGTAATCAGGAATACAGACTAATAAATTAATGCGGGGCAGTATTAATGCTAAGTCCAATAAAAATAATAGCTTTCTTGCGTTCTAGTTAAAAGCTATACCCTAAACAAAAAGTCGTTTTAAAGGGCGATAAAAACAGAATAAGCAAGAGCAAATAAACCTAATTTGCTCCTGCCTTATTAAAATTTACCAGCCCATCCGATTACGGCCACCGCCCAGAATACCACCTAATAATCCGCCTAGTCCGCCGGAGCCCATACTGCCATAACCTTGCCGGCCACCTAATCCGCCTAAAATAGAAATAATGGAGCCCAAACCGCTGCCGCCGTAACCACCACGGTACATGCCGCCGCCCATGCCCATGCCACCGCCTAACAAACCACCGAGTAAGCCGCCGCCCATACCCATGCCGCCCATGCCCATACCGCCGTAACTACTCCGACGGCCACCACTAAGCATTTTGCCAATTACCAAGGGCGCCACAATACCCAACATGCCGGTTATTATTTGCGGCGATATACCTACATTTTTAAACATATCGCCAAAACCGCTCTTTTGCATAAAGGTTTGGGAAGTAGGATCTTCGCCCTGTTGTTGCGCATCGTTGGCTTTATTTACGTACTGATCCAAAACACTAAATTGCTTCTGATCAATACCCAAATAACTGGCAATACTTTCTATGTGTTTTTGTTCATCGGGCGTGTACTTACCGTCGGCTTTGGCAAAGCTGATTATATCCGATATAAAAGAAAAGCGTAGCTGGCTGTTTTTTAAAGCATCCAGGCACTTTTGCAAACTAATCTGAGAAGGATTTTTAGCGATTTGGATTATTTCCTGCTGCACATTTTCCGGCAGTTCCGCCGCTTCGCTCATCATTTGTAAAAACTGTAGTTCTTCTTCCGAAGTGTTACCGTCGGCCGAGGCCATGGTGGCTAAGGCTGCTAAATAAGCGCCTCGTTCCTCCACGGCATAATCTTTTAATAAAGTGGTTGGCTCTTGTTCCATTAGTTTTAATTATAAGTTTTGCCTTATACTAACGAGCCGGAACCCGTGTAAGTTGATTTTAGAGAACTAAATACCATTTTATGCGGTAATTATATTCATTTATTGATTACCCGGCAGAAATAAGCAGATAGGATTAGAAAAATCAGATTTAGGAAGAAGCTACGGAATGAAGTAATTTAACTTAATAAATCGTGTTAAGCAAAGAATAAAAAACTAACCAATTAGCAAGTGCAGTTCGTTCCAGAATAACTTGAATGAGTGCAATAATATTAGATTTTTCCTTTTTGCGTAACATCAATTATTACTTAAAACCATCTACTTAATTAAAATAACCCGACCAGTTTTTGTTTGTAAGGGTATACTATAGTTTTAACATCTATTTTTTACTAAACCATTACTCATGAAAAATATAAGTGCTCTTTTTATAAGTTTAGTTCTAGTTTTTTTTCTAACAGATTGCGATGCTACGCAAGCAGGTAAATCGGAGCAAACCGGTGAAGAGGAAAATAGCGTGACTGCTGTAAGTAAAAAAGACAAAAAACAAAATAAAGGTAAAAAAGAAAAAGAACCCGTATCGCCGGAAGTAACCATCCTTAAAACATGGAATATGCCGCCTTTACTAAAAGAAATTTCTGGTATTGCCTACCTGGATAAAGACCGGTTTGCCTGCGTTCAGGACGAAGATGGTATTATTTATATCTATAATACCAAAACGTCTAAATTAGAACAAGAGGTTAGTTTTGGCGGTACCGGCGATTACGAAGGCGTTGCGGTGGCTGGTAATAGCGCTTATGTAATCCGCAGCGATGGCAAATTATTCGGGGTAAGCAACATCAACGACAAAAATCCTAAAATCAACGAATATACAACCGGCTTAACGGCCAAAAACGACGTAGAGGGCCTGACCTACGATCAGAGAAATAACCGTTTGCTGCTGGCCATTAAAGGTTCCGAAACCGGCGATAAAGATTATAAAGGAATTTATGCCTTTGATTTAAGCACGAAAAAATTACTGCCGGAACCCGTATACCGGCTTAACTTAACCGATCCGGTTTTTGCGAACAGCAGTGGCAAAAATTTAAATTCTGTGGTTCACCCATCTGAGGTGGCGGTTAATCCGGTAAATGGCGATATATACATTATTGATACCCATCCGCAACTATTAATTTTAAATGCCCAAGGTGCTATTCAAACCCGTTATGTGCTTAGTAACAAAGAATTTGAGCAGCCCGAAGGCATGGCCTTTAAACCAAACGGTGAGCTTTATATCTCGAACGAAAGCAGAAAAGAGACCGGTAATATATTGCAAGTAAAGGTAGACAGAAAATAGAAAATACCGATTCAGGAAACTAGCTAGTATTTTAGAAATCAATATGTTATAAACTTAAATAATCAATTCTTATGATTCCGGCGTAATTTAATTAGTTACTTACTAATTAGGTTGCGCCGGAATTGGAAATTTAAATGAATACTCATAAGCATTTTATTTACAATTGCGTAATCTCATTTATTAGCAGGCAAGGTTAAATTTTAATCTTGCCTTTTTTATTTTATTTAGAAAAATTATGTGGATTTTCGGGTTTGTTATTAGCCCGGCGAGAAACCCTTTATGATTTGTGATTCTTTCTCTTTACATAATTTCAAATTATTAGCGTTTATTCTTATCACTACTATAGTATCGGGCGCTTGGATTAACCGGGCCGTTCTGTTACCGGATGCAGCGGAAATTCCCGCCGAAAACCGTTTTCGAAAAGTAGTCCTTACCCTCGATATTACCGATCCCACGGATATGGCTATTATACCCGATGGCCGGGTGCTCCTAACCGAATTACAAGGCGCCGTAAAAATATATAATCCTTCTAAAAACAAAATCATAACAGCTGGCCGCCTGGCGGTAGCCAACACCTCGGCAAGCGGCCTCTTAGGTATTGTACTCGATCCGCAGTTTAAGTTAAACCAATGGGTATATTTGTTTTATTCGCCGCTTGGCAAAGAAGTAAACTACCTTTCCAGGTTTACCTTAACCAACGATTCGCTAAGCCTAAAATCAGAAAAAATAATATTGCAAATACCCGATGACCGCGCTGGCGGCCACGCCGGCGCCGGATTAACTTTCGATAGCAAAGGCCTTCTGTATATCTCTACCGGCGATAATACCAATCCGACCGGTACGCACTATGCACCCCTCGATGAACGGCCCGGCCGGGAAAATTTTGACGCGCAACGCACCGCTGCCAATACCCAGGACCTGCGCGGAAAAATATTGCGCATTAAACCGCTTCCCAACGGAACGTACGCCATTCCGCTCGGAAATTTATTTACTAACCGGCAACAGGGCCGCACCGAGATATACGCCATGGGCTGCCGCAATCCGTTTAAAATTACCGTAGACCAACGCACCAATTATCTTTATTGGGGCGATACCGGTCCGGACGCCAGCGACGATAACCCGCAAGGGCCTCGTGGCTACGATGAGTTAAACCAAACCCGCCAAGCCGGCAATTATGGCTGGCCTTATGTTATCGCGGAAAACCAAGCCTACGCCCAGGTAAATTTTACGGACAACACAGCAGGTGCAAAATTTAAATCGGCGGCTCCGATTAATAATTCGGTTAATAATACCGGCCTGCAAAATTTACCCCCGGCGCAGAAACCCTTGATTTGGTACCCTTACGACCAATCCACTTTATTTCCGGAATTAGGTAGCGGCGGTAGAAGTTTAGTAGTGGGGTCCTTTTATTATTTCGACGCTAAAAATCCTTCGCCCATTAAATTTCCGGCTTATTATAACGGCACTCTTTTTCTGGGGGAATGGATGCGAAACTGGGTTAAAGTAGTGCATTTAAATAAACAAGATAGTTTGCAGCAGATCCAAAGTTTTATGCCCGCTACTTCTTTTGCCAAACCAATCAGTTTAAAATTTGGTCCGGACGGAGCCCTTTACGTACTAGAATACGGGTCGCTTTGGCATAATAACACCGATTCGCGTCTTTCGCGAATAGAATATGTTAGCGGCAATCGCCCACCCGTAGCCCGCATTATTGCCGATAAAACGTCGGGTGCCGTGCCCTTAAGGGTAAAGCTAAACGGCCGCTCTTCAGAAGATTACGACCAAGGCGATGTATTAACTTATGCCTGGACCTTTGGCAATGGCATTGTTCAATCAAATAAAGCAACGCCGGAATTTACGTTTAACCGGCCGGGCATTTACCCCATAACCCTTACGGTAAAAGATAAGGCGGGTAAAAAATCTGCTACAACCATAAAAGTAAAAGCCGGTAACAGTATACCCCAATTAAGCATC